>LFFM01000231.1_pt1 | contig 37617 bp, 33 predicted proteins | sample 643131 | NCBI WGS metagenome assembly LFFM01 (sample SAMN03777445, study PRJNA286221) | soda lake metagenome | biome: soda lake; feature: Kulunda steppe; material: water; isolation source: sample Tc-Br brine of Tanatar trona crystallizer | place: Russia: Kulunda steppe | collected 2011-07
ATCGACACACCTGTTCGACCGCGAGAGCGGGATGTTTCGCACGAGAGAACAGGTCGTGTCGTAGACCGGCAAATATCCCAACCTGCGGTACGGGAAGCTCCGGCGTTCACGTCGGAGAGGATGTCACTCCCGCTTCGCACGACGAACACCGGTACCGAAGACTTATCGACGACCCGTTCGGAGACGCTCCCCATCGACATCCGTTTCTCGCGGGGGCTCTTGCCATGGGTCCCAATGATGATTAGGTCGACCCCACGCTCGTCAGTGTACTCGAGGATCGTCTTGGCGGGCGTCCCATGCTCGACCGCCTCGGTCGCGTCGAGTCCAACCGCTGTCGCGCGGTCGGCCACCGCGGCGGCGGCGCTCTCGCTTTCACGTTCGAGCTGTGCCGTCATCTCCTCGCGCGTGTCTCCGCACGCTGCCTGGATGATCCGCGTGTCGACGACCGAGAGAGCGTGGACGGTCGCGTCGTTATCAGTTGCGATCGGGAGCGCGTGCTCGAGGGTCTGCTCGACGGTCTGGCTGCCATCCGTCGGGATGAGTATATTGTCGTACATCGTCGTTGTTCGAAGGTATCGGATCGACTGCAACGGTTCACACACGTCGTCGATACGGCTGGCGATCAGGTGAACACTGCCGTGCGGTGGCTCCTTGGCTACAGGTTCTCCACTCCGCCCTCTGTGAGAAGCGTTTCGATCGCCACAAATCGTGCGCTCTGGTTACCGGTGGGCGTGCCCTCGCACTCTCGCTGTCGGCTTTAATTGTGGTGATCACCGCATCCTCTACCTTTTTTGTGTTACCCACGAACGCCACCCTATGACCAGTAGCCCAGACCGACCTACCCTCGAGTTCGTCCCGCTCGGACGAACCGGCATGCAGACGAGCGAACTCCAGTTCGGGACCTGGCGGTTCGGCCGCACAACCGAGGAAGGAACCCTCGAGATCACCGAGAACCGCGCCCACGAACTGCTCGACACCTATGCGGACGCTGGCGGCCGCTACATCGACACCGCCGACGTTTACGGCGGCGGCGACAGCGAGCGCTGGATCGGTGACTGGCTCGCCGATCACGACCGCGAACGATACACGATCGCGTCGAAACTGTACTGGCAGATCCGGGACGGCGATCCGAACAGTAAGGGCACCAACCGAAAGAACGTTCGTCACCGCGTCGACGCCATCCTGGAGCGTCTGGACACGGACTACCTCGACGTCCTTTATATCCACCGCTGGGACGACGCCACCCCGACCCGGGAGTTGATGAAAACGTTGGACGGAATCGTCGAATCCGGGGCGGTCAACTATCTCGGGGCCTCGACCATGCGCCCGAACGCGTGGAAGGTCGCCCGGGCGAACGCGATCGCCGACGCCCACGGTTGGGAGCCGTTTACCGTCCTCCAGCCGCGATACAACCTCGTCGATCGGGAGATCGAAGGGGACTATCTGGAATTCGCCCGCCAGCGTGAGCTTGCCCTCTGTCCGTGGAGTCCGCTCGGCCAGGGCTTCCTGACCGGGAAGTACTCCCGCGAGGCTGACCTGCCCGAGGGGTCGAAAGTCGCCGAGTCGAGTCGGTTCAGGGAGTCGTATCTCAGCGAGGAGAACTTCGACCTCCACGACGAACTCGACGCGGTTGCCAAAGAGGTCGACGCCTCGCCAGCCCAGGTCGCACTCGCGTGGCTCCTCCATCGCGACGGCATCACGGCCCCAATCGTCGGCGCGCGCACGGTCGAGCAACTCGAGGAGAACCTGGCGGCTGCGAACATCGATCTTTCGCCGGAGCAGGTCGATCGATTGACGGACGCGAAGGCGGGACCCTACGAGAGCCTTTAAAGAGTAATCACATCGAATCGTGAATCGCCCTGGGGTCAAGCCCCGGGGCATTCTCCTTGCATTCTGTAAAATACGCCTGTGAGTAGACCAAATGCACGCTTTCTGTGTCACCTGCCGACACACTGTGTTAACCGGTGAGATAACACTACCCCCGTGTGAACGTGGCTGGCAATGGATGGATACTCACAATCGGTGAACGGGTACAGCAGGCCAAAGAAGTCTCGAATACAATCCATCACTGGGTGGTGCCGTTCCGTTTCACTCTCATCACGACCCACGGAACACGACGATTCAGACACCTCCTTCTTCTGGAGGGAATCCCTCACAGCGAGACCGGAACAGGCGGACCTGGAATACGAACAGTCAACCCACGGGGGACGCCGATGACAACGTCGGGACAACACTCCGGGATCGAAATGGAACGGGGAAGCCCCATCGACGAACAGTTCGCGGCGTTATCGAACGTTCATCGCCGTCGCCTGTTCATCGCCTTGCTTGCCCACGATCAACAGCGAGAACCCGTGATCGTGCCGGACGACGTCCATGAGGGAGACATACCACTCGAGAGTCTCCAAGTAGAACTGTTTCACACCCACCTCTTTCGATTGGAGGAGGCGGGATTCATCCGCTGGAACCCAGCCACCCACGAAGTGACGAGAGGGCCGAAGTTCGACGAAATTCGACCGCTGCTCGAAGTACTGCGGGATCATGCCGAGGCACTCCCCGGGGAGTGGGTGTAGGTACTCAATTTCTATAGGCGGCGTAGGACGAGCACCCCGGCCCTTGTGGTCGGGGTTGTTGACTGTCTTACGCTCATACAGATGCCGAATCTCCCCGGTACGTTTTACCCGCTGGAAGTGCAGTGTCGTGCTAGAGCACCATGGGAGGGAAGCAAACCGAGTCCTGCGGACGCTGTGCCATGTCGACAGTGGTCGACGCTGTCGAATCCGACGACGAAGCGGAAACCGCCCGACGAGATCCTTTCGGTGACGAAGCGATCGAAATCGACGAGGCGACCCTCCGCCGGATGTCACCAGCCGCGTGGGTGGATGGCGTTACTCGCCGCCTCGACAGCGCTGTACAGCGATTCATCTATCGCTGATATATACCGCGAGCGCATACCCGCGTCTTCAGGCGCGGGAGCTAGTCAAAAACACCCTCGAGCGATACCTCCCACCGTTGCCAAGACTCCCGAGCAACGCGTGTCCCTCGAGTCGGTCACATCCTACCCGCCACACAGGTGGACTCGCGAACCCCCGATCAGGCCATCGTGACGACGTAGGTCATGGTAAACAGCAGTATCGCCGCCGTCGCGACGTTGACAATCCCGAACTGGACGATGTCCAGAAAGGACAGCCCCCAGATGACCATCCAGGCGAACAGGATCGACAGCACCGCGTTCATCACGAGGAGGACGCGTGGATCTCCCTGGGAGGACTCGATCCCCTCACCAAATCCCTGACGCTCCTGGTCCGAATCGCTCATAGCTGAAGACGGTCCGAGCACCACTTAGCTCTTTGCCGCTCGAGTCTGTGCGTACAGTATGAGGCTGCGGCCACGAAACCGCGAGGGACGCTCCGTCGACCCGGTTCCATTCCTCGTGGTCACTGGACTGGCGTTCATGATCTTGCTCTCCTTTGGCCCACTGTACGGCCAGGCCCTGGGCGTCGCTCTCGAGGTTGGAATCGGCGTCTCGTTCGGTCTCTTTCTCGTTTTGAGTGTCGTCGCCTACTACTGGCAGGTGTGGACCGCCCGGCCCGCAGGCGTCTCCGCCCCGGCCAGCGTCCGTGGCGTGCGGCTGTTCTACCTGATGGCGGTTCTCGCGGCACTCGGCGTCGGTCTCGCGGTTCCCCTTCTACGGTGAGCGCTCGGTTGGACGGGCGTGTCCTGACCTTCGGTGCAGGGATGTCCATCTCGAGCCCGAACGGGGTTGCACGGACCCTGAGAAGACGGCAATTCGACGGGGTCAGGGCAGTTACACGTGTGCTTATTGGGGTTGATACTCCCCAGAACGTCGATCCCTCGTCCGATCACGGGGTTCGGATAACGGTCTCCTCACCCTGTTCGGACGGGAACGGCCCCTCTGGTGAACGGGTTGTCTCATCCGTGTTCCACTCGTCGTCGGTGACGAGTGTCTCCCCGAGGGCGTCTCGCAACGCCGCCTCGTCGTAGTCGGTTCCGATGAACACGAGTTCGGTTCGCCGGTCGCCGTGGTCATCGTGCCACTCGAGATCGGGGCGGTTCGATCGGTACATATCGCGCTCGATCTCGGGGAGGCTCGCGATCCACGGTCCCTGCGCGGTGGCTCTGACCGATGGGCCTGCCTGGGCGATCGCGATTCGCATCTCGTTGTCGACGAGCCACGCGGTTCCTTTCGCGCGAACGACTTCCGCAGGGAGTGATCGGAGGAAATCGGCGACGCGATCCGGGTGAAACGGCCGTCGTTGTCGGTACACGAACGAGGAGATGTTGTACACCTCGTCGGGGTGAAAGTGCTCGTGCTGGTGGTCCTCGTGGCCGTGCTCGCCACCACCTTCGTGTTGGTGGGTCTCGTGACTGTGTCCGTCCTCTGTGGCGTCCAGCGCTCGCTTCCAGCCCGGGAGATCGGCCACCCGGCTGGCATCGAACAACCCCCTCTCGAGGAGCCGATCGGGATCGATCGCGGCAAACGTCGTCGGCATCGTCTCGGCGTCCGGCTGGAGCGCACGGACGAGTTCCGCGGCGTCCGCAAGCTCACGTTCGTTGCACAGATCGGCTTTGTTCAGGAGCACGACGTTCGAAACCTCGACCTGCTCGACCAGCAGGTCCGAAAGCGGTCGGTCGTCCGCCTGCCCTCGACGCTCGGGAACCCCCTCACCGGCAAACGCCTCGAGGAAGGCGGGCGTATCGACCACCGTTACCAGGGTATCGACCGTGTAGCGGGCGGCCACGCGGGATTCGGTCGTGAACAGTCGTGCAACGGGCGCTGGCTCGGAGATACCCGACGATTCCACGAGCAGGTGATCGAACGATCGCTCCGTCGCCAGCCGCACTACTGCCGTCTCGAGGTCGTCCTGTAGCTCACAGCAGATACAGCCGTTCGAGAGCTCCGCGACGCCATCGTCGAGTTCCAGCTCGGACCCCTCCGCGACCAGTTCGGCGTCGACGTTCACCGCACCCATATCGTTGACCAGAACCGCGAGGGTCCGATCCCCGGCGTTCGACAGCAGATGATTGAGCAATGTCGTCTTGCCGGCTCCCAGACTCCCAGAAAGTATCGTGACCGGGATGTGATCGTCCATGGCAAACACTGGTACCGAAGTCCCTTGAAAGAACCCCTCGACAGTTTTTACCCCATAGAGGGGATGGGTCTGGTATGGACCTGGCAGCACGGATCGAGCGATTCCGGCAAACGCTGGCGGAGTGGCTCCGTGGACTGTACCACGGGATGATCTCCCATCCGGCCTACGAGAAGATCGAGAAGGAGGCCGAGGACACCGAGGACGCGTTCTTGCTCGCGTGTTTCCCCGACGCGTTCGGCATTCCATCCCCAGTCTCGTACTACAGCGCCGAACTGTTGCCCTACCTCGAGGCCGAGTTCGAGGCGTGGGAGCGACGACTGTGGGATCGCGGCTCGCTCATCGAACGGAAAGGCCAACAGTATCACTTCTGACATGGAGCCATTCGTCTTTTTCGGCGGCAAGGGCGGGGTTGGCAAGACGACCGTCTCCTGTGCCTACGGGCTTCGCTGTGCCCGCGACGGGGTGCGGACGCTGGTGGTCTCGACTGATCCGGCCCACTCCGTCACCGACGTGTTCGATCAGCCGTTCGACGATTCCCCGACACCGGTCGAGGGGATCGACGGTCTCGACGCGATGGAACTCGATCCCGAGGCGGAAGTCATCCGCCATCTGAACGAGATTCGCCAGGACCTCTCCGAACAGGTGTCGGCGGGGATGGTCAACGAGATCAATCGCCAACTCGAGATGGCCCACGGGACCCCTGGAGCGTACGAATCAGCGTTGTTCGATCGGTTCGTCGACGTGATGCGCAATTCGGAGCCCTATGACCGCGTCGTCTTCGATACCGCACCCTCGGGGAGTACGCTTCGACTCCTCGGGTTGCCGGACCTGCTCGAGGGCTGGATCGACCGACTCATGTACAAACGCCGGACGAGTATCGACCTCTTCGAAAAAGCCGCCGTCGGGAGCAACGAGCCACGGCGGGTGATGGAGGGCGACCCTGTCCTTGCACGCCTCCAGAATCGAAAGGAGTTCTTCGAGTTCGCCGGCAATGCGTTACGAGAGGACGCCGCGTTCTTTCTCGTGTTGAACCCCGACGAACTATCGCTCAACGAAACCGAACGCTCGATCGCCGATCTCGAGGAGAAGGACTTCAGCGTTCGCGGTCTCGTCGTGAACAAGCTCACCCCGCCCCCGGATCCAGACGAGAACGGCCGTGGCGCACGATATCTTCGTGAGCGGGTCGAAACCGAACAGACACACCTCCAGCAGGTCCGGACATCGTTCGAGCCGCCACTGATCGCCGAGATCGGCTGGCGCGTTTCGGAGGTCAAAGGGTCGCTGCTCGAGGAGGTCGCGGCCGAACTCGACGTCGAGACAGCGGTCGAGGCGCCGACGCGGGTCTGAGCCAGTACGACAGCTACGGCCCCTCTACGGTGAGTGAAATGCGCAGTGTCCGCTGTTGGTCACCCCTTACGGACGGTGAGAACCGGCACGTCGCTCTTTCGCACGACCTTTTCGGTCACGCTGCCGACGACGAGGCGGTCGGCACCGGACCGGCCGTGTGTCCCCATGACGATGGCTTCGATGTCGTGTTCCTCGGCGTACTCGAGGATCTCTACGTTCGGCTTTCCGTGTTCGATCGCCTCTACCGTGTCGACGTCCCGTGCCTGCGCCCGTTCGGCGACGGCAGCGGTTGCCGATTCACCTTCGGCCCGTTGTTTGTCGACGACGCCGTCCCACTCAGCGGAGGCAGGACCGGAGCCGGCAGAAAACCCACCGAGTGGAATCGGTTCGACGACGTACAGCGCGTGTAGCTCCGCGCCGAACTGTGCCGCCAGATCAACCGCCTCTTCGATTGCAGCCGTGGCCGCCTGGCTCCCGTCAGTCGGGACGAGGATTCGATTGTACATTGTTATCGATTAGCAACTCACCTGGGCGGTAAATATAGGTTCCGACGGCAGCGCCGAACGGGTTCGGTTCGTGGGGCGGGTCAGTCCGTCGATGCCGACCTGTAAGCGTCTTGGCGCCGGGGTTCGCAGCCGAAATGTTTGGATCGATCTGCGTCCATTCCTGGCTGTCGAGACCCGATCGACTACAGCTTGTTGGTCAAGAGACGACAAACACACCTTTGACACGGCCTACGCACGCGAAACGTTACGCGGTCCACGGAAGGGAACATTCTTCCGACTGTCTGCCGGAACCCTAGGCATGCAATCGACCAGTACTTGCGACGTCGCCGGAGCAGGAACCAACACCGACACCGAGGTGACCCGCTGATGGGTGCAAGCCAGCAGCAGCTACAGGAACTCTCCCAACAGCTTCAGCAGATCCAAGAGGAGATCGAGGTCCTCAACGAGGAAGTGCAGGCAGTCAAAGACGAACAGGATGCCGTCGACGAAGCCATCGACGCCATCGACCAACTCGAGACCGGTCAGACGGTACAGGTGCCACTCGGTGGCGGGGCCTACGTCCGTGCCACCGTCGAGGACGTCGACGAGATCATCGTCGAACTCGGCGCCGACTACGCCCTCGAGCGCGATCAAGCCGGTGCGACCGACACGCTCGAGAACAAGAAAGAGCGTCTGGACGACCGCATCGAGGATCTCAACGAGGAGATTACCGAACTCGAGAGCGAAAGTGGTGAACTCGAGAGCCACGCCCAGCAACTCCAGCAGCAGGCGATGCAACAGCAGATGCAGCAGATGCAACAGGGCCAGCAGGGGCAGGGCCAGGACGAGTAAGGGGCGAGCACCATGTTCGACAACCTGAAGGAGAAACTCGGCAGCTTTCGCAGCGAGGCTGAGGAGGCCGCCGAAGCGAAGGCGGAACCCGTCGACGAGGCAGCGACCGAAGCCCTCGAGGACGACGATGGGGACCCGGAGAACCAGTCGACAGACACCGACGAGTCGGCTGCGTTCGCCGAGGATGGGGAAGCCGACGGTTCCTCGACGGGTACCGACGCCAACGACGCAGTCGATGCCGACGTGACGGCGACTGCAACCGCCACACAGAGCGACGGCGACGGCTCGTCAGCTGCGGCCGTGGTCACCGAAGCTAGTGAGACCCATATCGAACCCGATGCCGAGGACGCCTCGGGTGACACTCCAGCAGCGCCCTCGGAAGCGGGCCACGAAGCGGCCGAGACCGAAGCCGAGGACGAGGAGGACGACGGCGATGATGCTGCCGACGATGAGAACGACGACAACGGCACCGGCTTCGCCAGTAAAGCCCGGTCGCTAGTCCGCGGAAAGTTCGTCATCGAGGAGGACGACCTCGAGGGCCCCCTGCAGGAACTCGAACTTGCCTTGCTCTCGAGTGACGTCGAAATGGGCGTCGCAGAGGAGATTCTCGACAACATCCGGGACGAACTGATCGGCGAAACCCGGACGTTCACCACTTCGACCGGCTCGGTGGTCGAGGAGGCACTCGGCGAGGCGATCCACGACGTGATCAGCGTCGGGCAGTTCGATTTCGACGACCGAATCGCCATCGAAGAGACGCCTTTCGTCATCATCTTCACCGGTGTCAACGGGGTCGGGAAGACCACCTCGATCGCCAAGATGGACCGCTACCTCGAGGAACGTGGCTTCTCGACGGTGATGGCAAACGGCGACACCTACCGCGCAGGCGCGAACGAGCAGATCGCCGAACATGCCGACGCCCGCGGAACGAAACTCATCGCCCACGATCAGGGAGGCGATCCCGCTGCCGTCCTCTACGACGCCGTCGAGTACGCCGAGGCGAACGACGTCGACGTCGTCCTCGGCGACACGGCGGGTCGGCTCCACACGAACGAGGGGTTGATGGACCAACTCGAGAAAATCGAGCGCGTCGTCGGCCCCGACATGACGCTGTTCGTCGACGAAGCCGTCGCTGGCCAGGACGCCGTCAACCGCGCCAGGGAGTTCAACCACGCCGCCGAAATCGACGGCGCAATTTTGACCAAAGCCGACGCCGATTCCAACGGCGGGGCCGCGATTTCGATCGCCCACGTGACCGGCAAACCCATCCTCTTTCTGGGGGTTGGACAGGGCTATGCGGACCTCGAGCGATTCGATCCCGACGAGATGGTCGAACGACTCCTCGCCGAGGAGTGACTGGGCAGAGTGCCACTTTCCGGCGTGTGTCACCCGACGACGCAGTATTCGGCCGATCCGGACACCGAGAGAAACTCGGCGAGCGTGCTGATCGACGTCAACGCCTTCAGGGGAGCTGGGGGTTCCCCAGCGATTCCGATTCAATACGGGGTCGGCGACCTCGAAGCATTGTCTCGCCCCCGATCCCTTTCGATCGGTTCGCATGGCGAATCGGGTACCATTTCGGCTAGAGTCACCCGATGAACGACTTGCTACCGGGGACAACCCTATTTTTCACCAGGCAGTACCGTGACGCATGGGACAACGCAACGACGTCTCGGTCGCGCCTCGGCTCGTCTACGACGACGACTGTGGCTTTTGCACCTGGTGTGCTGAATACGCCGCCGAGCGTGGCGAGTTCGAACTCGTGGGCTTCAGTGATCTCTCGCCCGACCAGCTCGCGCGCCTCCCCGAGGATTACGAGGAGTGTGCCCACCTCCTGACGCAGGATCGGGTCTACTCCTGTGGGGCAGCCCTCGAGGAAGCCATGGCTCGCCTCGAGAGTCCGTCGCGGTACGCTGCCCTCCTCTTTCGCCAGGTCCCAGAACACGAAACCCTGCGAGAGCGCGGGTACCGGTTCGTCGCGGATAACCGAGTCACATTTGGAAAGGTCGCTCGACGGGACCCTCCTGCCCGCCGATCGGAGTAGGGGCACTCGGCGGGTGACTCGAGAGAACACTCCACAATGGTCGATCGCGTTCACTTTCGGGACGGCACACGACCATTTATACCCGATGGCGGCCCTAATTGGTGGCAATGGCGCAAGCGGGCACTTCGGAACTCGTCGACGCGTTCGAGCAGTTCTTCCGAAACTACTACGACAACGAAATCAAGCAACTCGCACAACGCTATCCGAACGAACAGCGCTCGCTGAGCGTCGACTGGCAGGACCTCTATCGCTTCGACCCCGATCTCGCTGACGACTATCTGAACCAGCCCGAACAGCTCCAGCGCTACGCCGAGGAGGCCCTTCGACTCTACGACCTCCCCATCGACGTGAGCCTCGGACAGGCCCACGTCCGCATCCAGAACCTGCCGGACACGGAATCACCCGAAATTCGGGAAATCCGGGCGCGACACATGAACACCCTCGTCCAGGTCCGCGGTATCGTCCGGAAGGCAACGGACGTCCGGCCAAAGATCGAGGAGGCCGCCTTCGAGTGCCAACTCTGTGGCACGCTCAACCGCATCCCACAGTCGACGGGGGACTTTCAGGAACCCCACGAGTGCCAGGGCTGTGAACGACAGGGGCCGTTCAAGGTCAACTTCGATCAATCGGAGTTCGTCGACGCCCAGAAACTCCGCATTCAGGAGAGTCCCGAGGGGCTCCGTGGTGGGGAGACACCCCAGGCAATCGACGTCAACATCGAAGACGACATCACGGGCGAAGTGACCCCGGGTGACCACGTGTCGGCGGTAGGTGTGCTCAGACTCGAGCAACAGGGCAACCAACAGGAGAAATCCCCGATCTTCGACTTCTACATGGAGGGGATGGCCGTCGAAATCGACGAAGAACAGTTCGAGGACATGGACATCACCGACGAGGACAAAAAGCAGATCTACGAAATCTCCCAGCAGGATACCGTCTACGAGCAGATGGTCGCCTCCATCGCACCGGCGATCTACGGGTACGACGACGAGAAGCTCGCGATGATCCTGCAGCTGTTCTCGGGAGTCACGAAGCAACTGCCGGACGGCTCGAGGATTCGGGGTGACTTGCACATGCTGTTGATCGGGGATCCGGGTACGGGTAAATGCGTCTCTGGTGACACACGCGTGACCGTGGGTGACGGCCGAGAAGTTCCCATTCGAGAACTCGTGGAGTCGAACCTTGACGATCCCAAACCGATCGACGACGGCTGGTGGGACGAAATCGAGATCGAGGTTCCATCGTTGCAGGATGACGGGTCGTTCATACCGAAACGTGCAACCAAGGTCTGGAAACGTGAGGCACCGGATCGGATGTACCGGATTCGAACCGCGGCCGGACGAGAACTTGAGGTGACGCCATCACATCCGCTGTTCGTTACACGTGATGGACAGCTCGAGCCGGTTACCGCAAATAAACTCTCTGCGGGACAACGTATTGCAGCAACCAGGTCCATTTACGAAAACGGCGCTGGGGGAGACGTCGCCATTTCTGACGGTGGGGCGGTGGAAACACATGTCGAGACACTCGACGCGGAGGTCGACGATACCCTCTGCTGGGAACGGATCGAGACTATTGACGTAGTTCGCCCCGAGTATGAGTGGGTGTACGACCTCGAGGTCGAAGGGACGCACAATTACATCTCGAACGGACTTGTCTCCCACAATTCACAGATGCTCAGTTACATCCAGAACATCGCCCCCAGATCCGTCTACACCTCAGGGAAGGGGTCGTCTTCGGCGGGGCTGACGGCCGCCGCGGTGAGAGACGACTTCGGCGACGGCCAGCAGTGGACCCTCGAGGCTGGCGCACTCGTCCTCGCTGACCAGGGGATTGCGGCAGTCGACGAGCTAGACAAGATGCGGTGTGTCACTGGAGAGACGCTCGTGCATACCGGTTCTGCAATCAAACCAATCCGTGAAATCGCATACGAAGCGGCGACAGATGGCACGAGTGAACCCCTCGAAAATGGGCGAACGATCCGAGATGTAGACGAGTCAGTATGGACGATGACGGATGCGGGGAAACTGGTGAAACGGGACGTCCTCGCAGTACACGAATACGACGCGTCCGACGATCTCAGGGCCGTCGAATTGGAAACGGGTGAACGACTCACGACAACCCCCGATCATCCCTTCTTTGTCCTTGAAAATGGAGAGCGGGTAGAAATTGCTGCCCAGGATCTCGAGAAAGGAGATTGGGTGTACGTACCGCAATCGATCCCCACGGAACTCACAGACGGTGGCGTCACCCCATCGATGGCTGCTGGATCGACGGTGAAACGGTCGAACCAGCAACTCTCGCCCGCTCACGGTTCGATTTGTGGCTATCTAGCGGGTGACGGGAACATCTATTACGACCGTCAGGGGGGAACCTATGGTATCCGGTTTACAAACAAAGAAGAACAACTATTGTCTCACTTCGAGCGTGTCTGTGAGTTAGCGTTTGGAGCGGGTGCTGTTCGTCACCCGAGCGAACAGCGTGCGGATGGGGTGCAGACCGTCCGCCTCCACGGAAAAGATCACGTTGAGAAGTTGCTTGACGTGGGAGCAAATCTGGAGAATTACGATGGGAAACGATTACCCGAGTGTATCACGTCGAGTTCCCGAGAAACAAAAGCGGCCTTCATACGAGCCCTTGCGGATTCAGAAGCCACTGTCGGTACACGTGCAGTGAAAATCTACTCGTCGAGTTACGAGTTGCTGTTGGGGACGAAAATGTTACTCCTCGAGTTTGGCGTTTCGAGCCAGATTCAGACCAGATCACGTTCAAACAAGCGTGATTGTTTCGTCCTGGCAATTACTGCTGATGCGTCTCTCGAGGCCTACAGTCAGTCTATTGGGTTTACGCTCGACCGAAAGCAAGCCGCGCTGGAAGACGCATGTGAGCGAACGACCGGGACGCGAACCATTCTCGATGTCCTTCCGGAATGTGGTTCCCTGTACGAACAGCTTCGAGGACACCTTCGACTCCATCAGTCTGAATGCGGACTCCAGACCGATTCGACGTATTGTAACTTCGAAAACGGTGATGCAAACGCTTCACTCCGGCTTGCCCACTCGATTCTCAACTCATTTGAGCAACGCAAACGCCAGGCGACGACAGATTGTGCAGAATTGAAGTCGGTGACGAGTTGGGATCGTCTCGAGACACTCCGAAATCGGTACCACGTCTCCCAGCGGGAGTTGGCCACCGAGATGGAGGTTTCCCAGCAAGCACTCTCACGACGGTGGGGAGCGGATGATCGACTTCGCGAAGCCGTCCGAAATCGATTGCGTCAGCTAATCCAAGCGGTTTCCTCAGTAGACCTGCGTCGACTTCGCCGCGCCGTCGAGGCAGATATCAAATGGAGAAAAGTTGCCTCGGTCACGCCAATTCAGTCTGCCACGTACGAGGATTCCAGAGTGCCTCTTCTCAAAGAAAAACTGGCTGAGGAACTGCAGATTACAGACGCAGATGAAGCGTATGACGAGGCTCGTTCGTTACTCGAGGGCGAGTGTTCGACAACTGAGAACTGGGCAGCACTTCGCAGCCGTATCGATCGATTTGGTATTTCGTTCCGGCAGGTTGCAGCAGAGATGGGAGTGGCTGCATCGACGGTTTCACGGTGGTTTACCGGAGCTGTCGATATCGGGAATTTCGATACCGTCAGGACAACGTGTGAGTCGTTGATCGACACGAAGCGACATCGGTTGCAGTCGCTGTGCGACGAAATTGCTACTCGGCGTGACCCAAAGGTATACGACCTCACTGTCGACGGCACACACAATTTCATCGCTAACGGCATCGTCGTCCACAACTCCGAAGATCGGAGTGCCATGCACCAGGCCCTCGAGCAACAGGAGATCTCGGTCTCGAAGGCCGGAATCAACGCCACCCTCAAGTCCCGGTGCTCCCTGCTGGGCGCGGCAAACCCGAAGTACGGCCGCTTCGACCAGTACGAGCCGATCGGGGAACAGATCGAACTCGAGCCGGCGCTCATCTCCCGGTTCGACCTGATCTTCACGGTCACCGACCAGCCCGACGAGGAGAAAGACCGGAATCTCGCCGAACACATCCTCAAAACGAACTACGCGGGGGAGTTGACCACCCAGCGCGAGCAAATGCCCTCACTCGACGTCACGACCGAGGAGATCGAGTCGATGACGGACGAGGTCGACCCCGAGATCGACGCCGACTTGCTGCGCAAGTACATTGCCTACTCCAAACAGAACTGTCATCCGCGGATGACCGAGGCGGCCCGGGAAGCAATCCGGGATTTCTACGTCGATCTCCGGTCGAAGGGGACCGACGAGGACGCCCCGGTGCCGGTGACGGCCCGAAAACTCGAGGGGCTGGTTCGGCTCTCGGAGGCGAGTGCCCGCGTGCGACTGTCGGATACGGTGGAACTCTCGGATGCCGAACGGGTGATCGAGATCGTTCGGTCGTGTCTGCAGGATATCGGCGTCGATCCGGAGACGGGGGAGTTCGACGCGGACATCGTCGAGGCGGGGACGACGAAGTCCCAGCGCGATCGGATCAAGAACATCAAGCAACTCATCAGCGACGTCGAGGAGGAGTACGACGACGGGGCCCCGGCGGACGTGGTCCTCGAGCGAGCGGGCGAGATCGGGATGGACGAGTCGAAAGCCGAACACGAGATCGAGAAGCTCAAACAGAAGGGCGAGGTGTACGAGCCGAGTACTGGCAACCTGCGGACGACGTGAGATGATGTGGGGGATCCGCTAACGGAGTGGAACTGTCGTCACTGCGTTCCGGTCAGCGATTGCTCCGGTGTGTCCCTGACAGGGAGGCGACACTGTCCGCTAAGGGGTTGGGATGACGAACGGCCTCCTTCAGTTCTCGGTCGACTCCCCCTCGAGAGCCAACGCTGGGGTTTGAGCATCCTCGTGGCCGACGCCGTCCCTGCGAGTTATTCGGCGACGCTGGGGGTGCGCGAGTGCGGTTAGGTGACGGTACCGGGTCCGCTCAGTCGATTGCCTCGAACAGATCGGTCGTCGCTCTGATCGTTGCGGGTGACACGTTGGCCACTGCCGCGGCTTCCTGTTGGGTGAGTGGGTCGACCTCGAGTGCCTGTGAGGCCCGGTAGAGACAGCCCGCGGCGATGCCGCTCGGTTTTCGGCCACCGATGACTCCCGCCGCCTGTAGCTCTCGGACGTACTCCTGTGCCTGCCGTTCGATGGCGGTGTCGAGTGTGAGTTTCGACGCAAAGCGAGGGAGGTACTGGCCTGGATCGATCGGTCCCGTTGCCAGTCCCAGGTCGCGGTTGAGCGCGTTGTAGGCCGCACGAAACTCGCCCCGTTCGGCCCTGGCGTACGACAAGATCTCGTCTGGCGTTCGAGTCAGATTCCGGGTCCGACAGACGGCATAGATGACCGCAACGACGAACCCCTCGAGGGACCGTCCCTGGAGGAGGTTCTCGTTTTGAGCCGACTCGAACAGGGCACAGGACTGTTCGGTGACGTACTCGGGGAGGGTGAGTTGACTCGTGACTCGCTGAATCATGTGAAACGCGTTCATCAGGTTTCGCTCCGCTTTACTCCGGACGCGGGCCCGGTTGTGTTCCCGCCGCATGCGGTGAATTCGGGTGCGCTTGCGACCGGTAATGCGACTGGAAGTTCCGTAGCCGATCTCACTCGAGAGGCCGCGATCGTGACGCGAGCGCGTCAGGGGTGCCCCAGTGCGTCGTTTGGGTGACTGTTGCCCGTCGAACGTTCGCCACTCCGGACCGCGATCGATGGGGTCGGTCCCAGCGATGTATCCACAGACGTCACACCGTCGTTCCGTACCGACTGTCCGAATCCGCCCATCACATTCGGGGCAGGTTCGGGACTCGTCTTGAGCCATTAATTCAGGCTCTATTCGCAATAGTATTTAATACACTAGCGCAAATTCTGAACGAGAAAACGCGACAATAATGTGCGCCCTTATTCACGATCCGGACGGATCTGGGTCGGGTCGGGTGACGAACTCGAGTAACCCCTCGTCCGTCACCTCGAGGCCCTGTCGGGCGAAAAACGACGCGACGTTCACACAGTCGCGCTCGAGAAACGTTCGGCTGTTGGGGTGATGAACGGTGACGGTCTGCCCGAGGTCGATGACGATCAGTTGGCCGTCGTGGAAGACGATGTTGTACTCGCTGAGATCCCCGTGGATGAGCCCTGCCGAATAGAGTCGACGCATGTACTCCCGGACGACCTCGTAGGCGGTCTGTGGGTTCTCGATGTGGACCTCGCCGAGCCGTTTCGCTCGGCCGTCCTCGTCGCCGAAGTACTCCATGACGAGCACGTTTCGCTCGGCTGCGATGGGGTCCGGCACGCGGACACCTGCCCGACGGGCGCGCTCGAGATTCGACAGTTCCTTTTTCACCCAGGCCAGGACGACGTCTTTCTTTTTGCCACCGAGGCCCTCGAACCGAGGGTCGCCCTCGAGGTAATCACGCATCTGGCGGAAGTTCGAGGCGTTGATTCGGTAGACCTTGACAGCGACCTCGCGGTCGTCGCCCAGAGCGTGGTAGACGTTGGCCTCCTTTCCCGTCGAGATGGGGCCGCCGAAGGCCTCGACGTGGCCGTCCTGAACGAGTTTGTAGAGCGCACCGAAGGTGGCATCGTCGAAGACCGACTGTTCGACCTTGAACTGATCGGCGTCCTTGATTCGCTTCTCGAACTGCTCGAATTCGCGGTCGCGCCGGCGCGCAATGCGGTCTGCCTCCGTCTCGGTGACGTCAATTTCCTCCCACTCGTCACCGGGCGTGTCCACTTCCTCGAGGTCGACCAGTTCGAACTCCGTTGGCATCTAGTCGTACGTAGGTGGCCGGACTGGTAAAGGGTGGGTGTCGGCCGACCGCTCGCATTGTTGCTGATGGTAGGCCGAAACCGCGAGTGAACGGTGATTATACGGGGGTGGACGCCAAGCCTCGAGTAATGACACCTGCGAGTCCGGACAATCCCTACGTTCGGGATCCGTCGACGGCGTTCGAGCCCGTCGAGTCCCTCTCGAGGGAGAAAGCCAGCCGACAGGTTGCACAGTTACGCGCGGCCATCCGCGAACACGATCGCCGATACTACGTCGAGAACGAGCCGATCATCGCCGACCGGACGTACGATCGGCTGTTCGAACGCCTCCAGACCCTCGAGGATCACTTCGATCTCGAGCACCCTGACAGTCCGACTCGCGGGGTCGGCGGGGAGCCCCTCGAGGCGTTCGAGACGGTCGAACACGTCGCGCCGATGCTCTCGATCGACCAGTCGGGTGCGGTCGCGGACGTGCGGGCGTTCGACGAGCGGGTTCGACGGGAGCTCGCGGCCGCGGGGCTCGATGAACCGACCTACGTCTGCGAGCCGAAGTTCGACGGCGTCTCCATGGCCTTCGTCTACCGGGATGGCTCGCTCGAGCGAGCGGTCACCCGTGGGGACGGCCACGAGGGCGACGACGTGACGCGCAACGCTCGGACTATTGGATCGGTGCCACAGCAGCTTCACGGTGATCCGCCCGATCTTCTGGCGGTTCGTGGCGAGGTCTACATGCCCAAGGATGCGTTTCAGCGCCTCAACCGCGATCGGATCGAACGCGGCGAGGACCCATTCGCGAACCCCCGCAACGCGACCGCCGGGACGATCCGACAACTCGATCCGGGCATCGTCGCCGATCGGCCCCTCGAGGTCTTCTACTTCGACGTTCTCGAGGCGAGTGACCTCGCGGACACCCACCGCGAGGAACTCGAGACGCTCCCGGCGTACGGGCTCCGAACGAACGATCGCGTGTCGGTGGCGTCGGATATCGAGGCGGCCATCGCCTACCGCGAGGACCTGCTCGAGGGACGCGACGACCTGCCCTACGAGATCGACGGCGTGGTGATCAAGGTCGATTCGCGGGCGGCTCGCGAGGAGCTGGGGCAGACGGCACGGGACCACCGCTGGGCGTTCGCGTACAAATTCCCGGCGCGGGCGGAGGTGACCACCATCGCCGATGTCGCGGTCCAGATCGGTCGGACGGGCCGGGTCACCCCGGTAGCGTTACTCGATCCCGTCGACGTCGGTGGCGTGACGGTCTCACGGGCGAGTCTCCACAACCCCGAGGAGATCGCCGAGAAGAACGTCAACGTCGGGGACACCGTCCGCGTCCAGCGCGCCGGCGACGTGATCCCCTACGTCGAGGAAGTCGTCGAGAAGGGCAGCGAGGGCTACTACGAACTGCCAGATCGCTGTCCGGTCTGTGACAGCGCCATCGAACGCGACGGGCCGATGGCGTTCTGTACCGGTGGGCTGGCCTGTGACGCCCAGGTACGGCGCTCGATCGAGTACTACGCGAGCGACGACGGCCTCGACATCGAGGGGGTGGGCGAGCGGACGGTCCGGCAACTGCTCGATGCCGGCTTGCTCGAGGGGGTGGCGGATCTCTATGGACTGCCAGCGCGACGCGAAGAGCTGCTGACGCTCGAGGGATGGGGCGAAACGAGCGTCGAGAATCTCGTGGCCGAAATCGAGGCCAGTCGAGAGCCCCCCCTCTCGGCGTTCCTCTCGGCGCTGGGCATTCCACACGTCGGGCCGACGACGGCCCGCGAACTCGCCCGCGAGTTTAGCACCTTCGAGGCCGTCCGCCAGGCAGCCGAGGCCGACCCCGAAGCCCTCGAGGGCGTCGACGACGTTGGCGAGACCGTCGCGCAGACGATACACGAGTTCTTCTCGAGCGACGCGAACGCCGCGGCGGTCGATGCGGTCCTCGAGAACGTCTCACCCAAGGAGTCCGATATCGACTCTGGCGGTGACGAACTCGAGGGATTGACCTTCGTCTTCACGGGTTCGCTTTCCGACGTGACGCGCAGTGAGGCCGCCGAAACCCTCGAGGCCCACGGCGCGAACGCGACGAACAGCGTCTCGGGCAACACGGACTACCTCGTCGTCGGTGAGAATCCTGGCCAGACGAAACGCGACGATGCGGAGGCCAACGACGTGGCGATCATCGACGAGGCGGCGTTCCGGGAGTTGCTGGCGGGGGAGGGAATCGACCTCGATTGATGGCCATGACTCTTACCATCACGTGTGACTCCCTCGAGTTCGGTCGAGATCGACCTCGAGTGAGTTCGACAGCGATGGGCGGGCTCACTCGAGCCGACGTGACCAGAGAAAACGGCAGTCGTCGGGGCTGGTGTGTCGGGTCATCGACAGACCCCTCACCCATCCGGTGGCGGTGGCGGAACTGACGGAGAACGATCGGTATCGAACGCCCGATCAGAGATCGACTCGGTCGAACCGATAGACGGCGACCACGAGGGGCGTGACGATCCAGAACAGCAGGACGACGAGTGCGAACCAGTCCTGGAGATAGAAGGGCAGGTCGCCACCGAACAGTTCAGCTTGCATGGCCAGCGTCTCGTCGTCCGCCTGAGCGGCCTCGGTGGCCAGCGAGAGGACGTTCGCGTAGGCGGCCCCTGGATCGAGCATCTCGAGGAAGATGGCCCAGTCAGGGGGACGAACCCCGTCGCCGACCTCGACGCCGGAGATGGTTCCCCGTCCCATCAACAACAACACGACCGTCCCGATCGCGTTCCAGACGATGTAGAACAGGACGAAGACGCCGAACATGGCGGCCCCCGCGATGGACGTCGATTTCGTCAGCGAGGAGAGCGAGACGGCGATGCTCAGGTAGGCGATGGCGTAGATGATCGAGACGGCGAGCAACCCGGTGTAGTCGACGACGCTGAAGCCACCGAGCAAGACGGCGACGACGAGGGCAGCGAGCACGAACCCGACGACGAGTGATAGGGACAACACTGCGGATCGACCCAACAATTTCCCGAGGATCATGTCCGTGCGACTGTGCGGGAGTGCAAGCATGATCTTGATGCTGCCGCTCTCGCGCTCGCCTGCGATGGCCTTCCAGCCGAGGATCAAGGCCACCAGGGGGATCACCAGGCGCGTCAGGTTGCTGACGATGCCGACGAGCGCCTCGGTCGTGGCTCCCTGAGCGGCGATGTCCTCGCCGAAGTAGGCGACGACGCCCGCCACGATCACGAGGAGCATGAAGAAAAAGAGGCTCAGACCCCAGAACAGCCAGGAACGAACGGCGTCCTGGAAGTCCTTGCGGGCGATAGCCTGGATGCTCGCGGCGTTCACCGGTGCCGTCTCGGCCTCCGTGCTGTCGGTGCTCATGTCGATCCCTCCGTCGTGTACGCCTGAAAGACGTCCTCGAGTGAGGCTTCCTCCGTCGCGAAGTCGGTCACCTCGAGGCCGTTCGATTCGAGTGCCGAGAGGACAGCCGTTTTCGAGCCGTTACAGCGGACGACCACGGTCGGGTCCGCTCGCCCCTCGTCGACCTGGACGTCGGTGACGTCCTCGATCGTCCGGACGGCCTCGAGGGCGTCGTCGTCGATCCGATCCACCGTGACCCGGAGGGTCGTGTCGGCATCGACCGAGTCACGAAGCCCGGCGACGGAGTCGGTGGCGACCATCTCGCCATCGCGGAGGATGCCGACCCGATCACAGACCGCCTCGACCTGTTCCATGCTGTGACTCGAGAAGAACACTGTCGCGCCGCGATCGACCTCCTCGCGAACGATCTGGCGCATCTCTCGGGCCCCGTTTGGGTCCAGACCAGTCGAGGGCTCGTCGAGGATCAACAGCTCCGGCTCCCCGACGAGTGCCATGGCGAGCATCAGTCGCTGTTCCATCCCCTTCGAATAGCCGCCGGCTTTGATGTCGATCGAATCCGCGAGTCCAACTCGCTCGAGGAGGGCCTCGGGGTCGTCCTCGACGCCCTTCGAGTCGATGGCGAACTCGAGGTGCTGTCTGGCGGTGAGTCGATCGTAGGCGTCGGTGCCCTCGGGGAGCACCCCGGTTCGCTGCTTGATGGCTCGGGTTTCGGTGACGGTGTCGAAGCCGAGAACGGTCGCGTTGCCGCTCGTCGGTCGAACGAAATCGAGCAGGACGTTGATCGTCGTCGATTTTCCGGCACCGTTCGGACCGAGGAAGCCGAAGACCTCCCCTTCGTCGACGGTGAAACTGAGGTCCTCGAGGGCCACCGTCGACCCGAACGATTTGTGGAGCGAGTCGACCGATATCGCGCTCATGTGTGCGGCCAGTTGCTCCGTCGAAATAAACGTGTGTATCTCCGCTCGACCTCGATATCGCCCGAATGCGGGCTGGTCGCGACCGTCGGCTTGCGCTTGCCCGCAGTTCTCCGTGGGGCTCGCACTCGGCGCTCGAGACACAGCCCTTATGCTCGCGTCGCCTGTACTCCGAGGCGATGTACGTGATCGGTACCGTTGGCCTGCCGGGAAGCGGGAAGGGTGAGGCCGCCACCGTCGCCCGCGAGGCGGGTATCCCGGTCGTGACGATGGGTGACGTCGTCCGCCAGGAGACCGCCGACCGCGGGCTCGATCCGAGCAAGGATCACGGCACCGTCGCCCAGGCGCTCCGTGCGGAACACGGTCGGACGGCCATCGCCGAGCGCTCGCTGCCCATGCTCGAGGACCGACTCGAGTCCAGCGAGGGCGTCCTCGTCGACGGTATTCGGTCGGACGCCGAGGTCGACGTCTTCGAGGCACGCTTCGGCGACGCCTTCGTGCTCGTGAGCATCGAGGCCCCGTTCGAGGTGCGACGCGATCGCCTCGAATTGCGCGGCCGCGACGCCGACGAGACCAACGGCGGCGAGGCCCTTCGCGAACGTGACGAACGGGAACGCGGCTTCGGCATGGACGAGGCCATGGCTCGCGCCGACGTCGTGATCGACAACACCGACAGCCTCGAGACCTTTCGCTCGCGAATCGAGACCGTCCTCGAGGCGGCCGCCGACCGTGATCGGTCGTCGTTCGAGGACGAGGCGATTTCGGCGACTGCAGGCGCCAACCACGTCGACGATGCGAACCGCCCCGAACGACCCTGAGTACCGCCAGCACTATCCCCAAGCAACTCACTGCAACGACGATGCCAGACATCTACCGCGTCGACGTCGAAATCACTGCCCCGGTGTACGACACCGAGGTAACCAGCCGCGTCGAAACTGCAATCACCAACCTCTTTCCCAACGCCGACCCCGAGGAGCGCTTCGGGGAGATGCGTGCCACCGTTCACTCGATGGAGCACTTCTCGGAGTGTTTACACCGACAGGAGATCCTCGATACGGCTCGAAGCGAGTTTTTCGGCAACCGAGAGGGTGACACCTTTCACTTCGCCCTCAAGAAGGGGGCTGCGTTCCAGGGTCGGGTCAACTTCGCCGTCGGCGAACCCGACGAACTCGGCGAAATCACCGTCCGCGTCCGGGTCGAGGAACCCTCTCTCGAGGCCTACGTCGATCACGTCGCCCCCGAAACCGAGGAAGGCCGACCGGTCGAACGATAACTCACTCCGAGTCGGGAGCGTCTTTCATACACGAACGCCCGCTGACCGTGAGCGGTGGCTTCGCCCGGAGACGATGTCATTCCTCGTCGTAAGGCGGCTTACGTTGGTAACGAAATCGGACAGACGCCGACTCAACTCAGCGGTAGCAATCCCCTGGCGGTTCATCGGTGGCAGTCGTGGGCCGCCTCGACCTGCGACTCGGCGTCGGTTCGCAGGTCCTCGACGCGCTCGTAGTCACCGTCCCCTCCCGCTTCGGCGGCCTCGCGGAAGGTCGCTGCGGCGGCCTCGAGATTGGTTGCCTGACAGTAGGATTCATCGAAGTACCCGAGGAGTCCGCTTGGCGCATCCTCACCACCCGATTGCATGTTCCCACTCGTATCCGCATAGTGGCCCACCGCCGTCTCGAAGGTCTCGATTGCGTCGTCGAACGCCTGGGCATTCAGTTCCTCGCGGCCGTCGTCGAGGTACTGGTGGCCAGCCACCAGCGAGGCCATGCCGTCGGCGAGGGTCTTGAGTGACGTCGTGACCGACAGCAGTTTCTCCGCACCGTCGGCGACGTCGTCGAGCGAGGAAATCGAGCGCTCCTCGAGTCGCGCCGCCTCCAGGTCGTCGATGGACACAACGGCTGGCTCGAGGTCGGCCCTGGCATCCCCGAACCGTGACTGGAGGGACTCGGTATCGGACCGAGCCTCCGCCAGCGCCCCGTCCTCGACAGCGCCGTTGATGGCGTCGATGTCTCCCCCGAGGTCGCTGGTGACGATCGCGGTGACCTCGATCATCGGCTCGAGGACGTCAGCGTACTCGTAAAGGGCGTCGATATCTGCCCGCTCCTCGTCGGTTGGATCGGCGGCCTCGGCCGCTTCCAGGGCCTCGAGCCCCTCCGCGAGGAACGCCCCTGGCTCGTCGGGATCGTACTCGGTATGTTCGGGATCCTCGAGGGTTCCCTGGGATTCACGCAGTGATGCGCCCGAGCGGTTGAGGCGGCCCGCAGCGGTCCGAATCTGCCGATCGGCGTCGTTGGTGTCGCTGTCGTCTTCGTCGTCCTCACCATCGTCGGCGCTCGCGGCACGCTCCTGATCGCCACCGGCCAGTGAGTCGACGCCGTCGAGACAGCCGGCGAGGAGGGCGGCCCCGAGCACGCCACCGGCGGACTCGAGATAGCGGCGTCTGTGCATACTGCAGCCTCGCACTCGCGCCGTTTGAACGTGTTGGCTTCGAAGAGCGTCCGGGTGAGATGACGGTCAGCGACCCTGAGGTTCGTCGGTACCTGGACGTGGGCCGAGATCGCTGTCAGATCCGTTCGCGGACGGCCCGGCTCAGCGCCGCGGGGGTTTCGACGACCGCGTCGGCGGCGCCGTAGTCGATTCCCTCGTGGGCGTCGATCGCGTAGGCAACGCAGGTCGCCCCGGCCGCTGTCGCGGCCTGGATACCGTGTGCGGAGTCCTCGATGACCAGACAGGCCGCTGGTGGGACGCCGAGTTCCGCGGCCGCGTATTCGAACACGTCGGGGGCGGGCTTGCCGGGACCGTCGACGTCCTCGGCGCTAACCACGGCGTCGAAAGACCCATGGAGCCCGAACCGCTCGCGAACGATATCGATCCAGGCGTGGGGTGACGAGGAGACGATGGCACGGGCGACGCCGCGGCGCTCGAGGCCCGCGAGCAGGTCGTGGGTGCCCGCGAGCAGGGTGACGTCCTCGCGGTAGATGTCTTCGGCGACGTCCTCGAACAGTGTCTCGAACCGCTCACGGGAGACGGCCGTCCCGTACTCGTCCTCGAGGTAGTCGTAAATCTCGCGGTAGTTCATGCCAGTAATCTCGCTGACCGCGACGTCGTGGTCGGGGACGGCGCGTGGAAGCAACGCCTCGCGTTCGCGGGTGACCCAGTAGTCTTCGGAGTCGACGAGGACGCCGTCCATGTCGAAGAGGACTGCCTGCATGGTGCGTCGTTCGACGGGCCACCGCAAAGGACTTGCCGTCGGGTTCGGGGAGACACGCCACACCTGTCGGGCACCTACTCCCGGTCGTATGCCCCCGCCCGATCGAGGTCGCCCCGTTCGCGCAGCACCGATGGTGTCCGACAGATGCCGGGTGCACCGGTCACCTGTGGGATGGTGCAGTTGTTGCAATTTTCACAGAGCACGCGTGTCTCGGGGCCTGGGCGGCGGTCATCGTTCGGCGGGCGGGTGCCATCGCTGGCCTCGCCTGCAGGCCCCCTCTCACTCGAGCCGTCGGCGAGAAGGCGAGCCCCGAGTCGCGGTTCGGCGTAGAAGGGGCGGGCCATGCCGACCATGTCACAGGCGGGAGCCCGCTCGCTCGAGGCGTCCCCACCCGGTTCGACGCGCCGAGGTTCCGCACCGAGCAACCGGTCCATCTGCCCGCGCTCGCGGATGCCACCCTCAGCGAGCACCGGGATCGATACTCGCTCCCGAACCTGCCGACAGAACGCCTCGTTCCACGCGGGTTCGAAGTCGTAGATCAGCGACTCGAGGCGGTTCCCCAGGGCGACCAATCGTCGTCGAACCGGGCCACCGAAGGCCTCGTCGTATTCCGCACGCAGGGCCTCGTTCCGCCAGGCCCGCTTCGGATAGCGCCCCCGGACGATGCTCATGTCCCAGGCGACCGACGTCTCGACGGGGACGACGGCGTCGAAACCGATCCGCTCGAGTCGGGCGGCGATCTCGACCCCGTCCGCTCGGGTGAGCCGTCGCCGTACTACGGGCCACGGCGGAGCCGGTGTCTCCGCCGGCACCTTCGTGATGAGGGGGACCTCGCCCGCCCGATCGCGGATCTCGTCGTGAACCAGTGCGAGGAACTCGAGGCGGGCCTCGGGGGAGCCACCGAACTCGTCGCTCCGACGGTTGTAGAACGGTGACAGAAACTGCTGGACGATCCCCATGTTTGCCCCCGCGAGGTGGATCCCGTCGTACCCTGCTGTGACGCAGTTGGCGGCCGCGCGGCCGAACTCCGCCGCCAGTTCGTAGACCTCCTCGGTGGTCATGACGTGGGGATCGTAGGACAGCAAGCCGACACCGTCGAGTGCGCGCAACTGCCACGGTAGTGGCGAGACGGCCAGTTGCTCGAGGTCTGGATTCGCGCGACGGTAGCCGGCGTGCCAGGTCTCCATGCTCCGCAGGCCACCGTGCTCGAGTTGGACGAAGATGCGGCTCCCGTGATCGTGAATCCGGTCGGTGAGCCGCGAGAGCCGGGAGACGAACGCGGGGTCGTGGACACGGGTCATCCCCGGCGCGGCACAGCCCCCCTCGCCACGGACGATGGTCGCGCCCTGACAGAGGAGGCCGACACCCGACGCTGCCGCGGGCTCGAGGTCCTGGACCAGCGTCGACACCGCGCCGGGCCCGTTGCCCGCACACTCGAGCACTGGCGCTCGGTAGAGCCGGTTCGGGATCTCCACGCCGCCGATCTCGAGGGGGTCCTCGAGGCGAGTCATGCGCTGGTTACGGGGGCGAACGGCTTGAGTGTGAGGTCAGGGGTCACGGCGAACGGCCGATTCGTGGACCGTTGTGAGCCGGGGGACGGAGAGTGGACGCTCGAGGATCGAGGTCACCAGGCCGTCCTCTTCCGATGAGCAGGTGTGCACCGGCGTGTGGAACTTGAGCGATCAAATCCCCCAGATGAGAACAATGCCTCCCGTCGTGACGAACGCGAGCAGGAACTGCAGCGGGCCGCCGACTTTCACGAAGTCAGTGAACGTGTAGCCGCCGGGGCCGTACACCATGAGATTCGTCTGGTACCCCACGGGCGTCATAAACGAGGTCGCGGCGGCGAACATCACCGCGAGCAGGAACGAAAACTCCGAGGCACCGAGGCTCACCGCAGCGTCCACCGCGATGGGTATCATCAACACGACTGTCGCGACGGGAGTGATGACGTTCGCAAGGAGTCCCGTCACGACGTAAAACAGTAACAGGACCGCGACGAGCGGGAGCACGTCGGCGGTCGTGACCAACCCGGCGGCGATGAACTCCGAGCCACCGGTTGCCTCGAGCGCAATCCCGAGCGGGATCACACCCGCAAGCAGGAACACGATGTTCCAGGAGACGGCGTCGTAGGCCTCACTCGTGGAGAGACAGCCGGCGACGACCATGCCGAAGACGCCAGCGAGCGCGGCGATCACGATGGAGACGATGTTGAACGCGGCCGCGCCAACGACCCCGGCCATGATCGCAATGGTGATCGGCGTCTTCGGCGACAGCGGTGCGAGTTCGTCGACGTCGTCCTCGACCAGCCAGTCGAACGCGTCCTCTTCGACGACGATCAGCCGCTTCGAGTCGGTGAAGTGGCTGATCGAATCGGGCACCGTCTGCAGCAAGAGGAGGTCACCGGGGGCCAGCCGAATATCCTCGAGCTCCGTCCGAAGTAGTTCCCCCTCTCGACGAACGGCGAGCACAGTCGTCCCGTAGACCTCGCGCAGACGATTCTCGGCGAACGTTTTGCCCACGAACGACGAATCGCCGGGGATGATGGCCTTCGCGAGGACGTCATCGCTATCCGACTCGTCGAACGTCTCTTCGGTCACCGGGCTCCGGGAAAGCTGTCGAAACGCCTGATTCTCGACGAAGCGATTGACCGCCTGCAGGTTGCCGTGGACGATGAGGATGTCACCGGCGGTGATGCGCTGGTCAGTCCGGACGGCGACGAACGATTCGTTCGCCGCGCCGTCCGTCGACCCGGTTCCGTCGGCCCCACCAGAGTGCGGACCGAGGGGCTCGCCACTCCCGGTGCTCGTCTTGGGATCGTTGGCGCCACGCAGTCGCTGGCTGCCCCCTGTCAGCTCGGGCGACGCTTCCTCGAGCCCGTCTTCGTACTCGAGGACCGTTCTCACTTCCCCGGCTCCGGCTGGTCGGTCCTGGGCACGCTCCCGGCGAAGCTGCAGGACGCGAACGTGTGCCTCGGTTCGGGACTCGAGCTCGTCGACGGTGAGCCCGATGGCCGGTGACTGTGAGCCGACGCGAACCTCGCTCAGATGATCCTCGAGGTCGAATTCCTCGACCATGTCAGCGTCGACGGGGATCCGTGCGGGCGTCAACCAGCGACCAACGGTCATGAGGTACGCGAGGCCCACGGCGAGGATGACGAGACCGAGCGCGGAGAATTCGAATATGCCGATCGCCTCGCGGTCGAGCAGGTCGACGGCGAACTCACTCGCGAGCAGGTTGGTCGAGGTCCCGATGAGCGTCAACGTTCCCCCGAGGATCGCCGCATACGACAGCGGCAACAGGAGCTTCGACGGCGAGACACCGATCTTCTCGGCGAGTTCGGTAATCATCGGGATAAAAATCGCCACAACTGGCGTGTTGTTGATGAATCCCGCGATCGGTCCGGTCGTCGCGATCGTCGCAGCCAGCGCCCGCGTCTCGTTTCCTCTCGTGAATCGGGCAAGCACGATACCGAGTCGCTGGACGAGCCCCGTCTTCTGGATGCCGGCACTGAGCATGTACATGGCGACGATGGTGATCGTCGCGGTGCTCGCGAACCCGGAGATCGCCTCGCGAGCACCGACACCGGTCACCGACTCGAGGGCTGCCAAGGCGACGATGATGCCGATTGCTGTCGCATCGTTCGGGATCACCTCCGTGACGAATAACACGAGCGCGACGGCGATCAGCCCGAACACGACCAGCGCCCCAGTCGAGAGTCCTCCGGTGATCATGGCCCAACGGGGTGGCTCGAGGATCCGGTCTCGAGGGCGGCGCCCATCGGTGCGGTGACGCCGATACTGATTCCCGGTCCGGAACTGTTCGTGGCCAGCGTGTCGATCGAACCGCCGAACTGACGGGTCGTGGGTACAGCAGTCGCCGCGTCGTCGGTGACGCGTTCGTAGATCTGTCTCTGTGTTTCACGGGGGCCTGTCACCGCCGCCAGTTGAAATTGCCCACCGAGGCCGTTCCCGCTCTCTGCTGTCACACGGTTCGGTGATCAGGCATCTCATAAAGTATTGTCGTTCAGTATTGCACGACTAACGCCCGTCGGCACGGGTTGCAAGTCCTGTCGGTGCGCTCTCCAGAGGATCGAGCGCCTCCCCGAGATCGTCCGCGATCACGCTCCCGGACCCTTTTGGGCCTCGAGTTCGGTGGCGAGGCTCGCTCGCCACTCGGCGCAAACCTCCACGAAAGGGTCGCGACTCGCGGTGCTCGTCGCGGACCCGTTCGGTTGGACTACGAGGGAACGACCGTAACCGGTCGCTTCCGATCGATCGCATCCTCGAGGTCGTCCGCGATCGCACTTCCTCTCGAGACTTGAATCTCGCCACCGCGACTCACCGTCGCCGTAAACAGGTACTCACCGCCGGCCTGGACCTCGACCGTCTCGCCGTGACTGCCGTCGACGGGGATAATGACGTGTCTCGAGGTGACCTCCGGGGTGACGATCTGTCCCGGTGGCTGGCCGCCAGCACTGCCCGTGTTGCCGGGAGCGGCTCCACTGCCCCCTCCGCTCTTCCCATAGTGGGGGTTCTCCTCGTGGGTCCGAACGTCGATATCGATGCCGAGACGGTTCTCGACGTCGCTGATTCGCCCGCCACCCTTGCCGATCACCGTCGAGATATCGTTGTCGTCGACGTAGACGACGGCCCGGTTCTGGCTCTTGAGGTCGACGTCGACGTACCCCTGGGCGATCGAGCGAATTTCGCGCTCGATCTCGGCCTTGGCGATCCGATCGACACCCGTCTCCCGGCCGTCGCTCCCCTCTTCGTCGAGCGGAACGGTGACGACCTGGCGGTTGAACGTGTAGATCTCGTAGGCCGGCACGCCCGTCTGGAAGTCAGTCACCTGGATGACGGGCCGAGCGAGGTCCTCCTCCGTGAGGCCCGCTGGGACCTTGACCTCCGTCCTGACGTCGTAGACCGTATCGACCTCGCCGGCCTCGATGTAGACCACGGTGTCGACGACCTGGGGAATCATCCCGAGTTCGACGCGGCCGACCAGCCGCTGGAGGGCGTCGATCGGGCGCGTCGCGTGGACGACCCCGATCATGCCCACGCCGGCGAGGCGCATGTCCGCGAACACCTCGAAGTCGTCGGTCTTGCGGACCTCGTCGTAGATCGTGTAGTCCGGCCGGACCATCAGCAGGGCGTCGGCAGTTTTCGCCATCCGGCCGCCCAGCTCGGTGTACTGGGTGATCTCTGGGCCGACCTGCAGGTCCCGGGGCTTCTCCATCGTCTTCACCGCGTAATCGTTGTCGTTCAAATAGCGTGCAACCGATTGGGCGAACGTGGACTTCCCGGCCCCGGGGGCCCCGGAGATAAGGACGCCGCGCTGGCGCTCGAGCAGGCGCTCTTTCAACTCGTCGGCGTGTTCGTAGTCGTCGATGTCGGTCTGGGCGATCGGTCTGACGGCGGTGATCTCGATCCCGTCGGCGAAGGGCGGTCGAGCGATCGCGATCCGGTAGTCCCGGAACTGGACGATCTTCATCCCCGGCTCCGAGAGTTCGATGAAGCCGCCCGTGGCCTCGCGAGCGCCGTCGACGACCTCGCGGGCGTACTCGTCCATCGCCGCTTCCGTGAGCGGTTCGTCACCGATCGACTCGTAGTGCATCTCGCCGAGGGCACCACGCTTGGCCTTCGGTACGGCGTCCGTCTTGAGGTGGACGCTCATCGTGTCGTCGGTGAAATACTCCTCGATGGCCAGCGTCCCCACCCGACGGACGTCGGGATCGATGTAATCGGTCTCGAGGCCCTTCGCCTGGGCCACCTCGGCCTGGACGATGTCGCTCGTGACGAAGGTCGCGTCGAGGCGCTCCGCGAGGTCGCGGATCAGGGCGTCGATCTCGCCTTCGGCGGCCTGTCCGCGCTCGATCTCGCTCGGGCGCTCGCCGACGTACTCGAGGTCAATAACGCCCTCGTCGGCCAGTTCGGCCAGGCGCTTGAGTTCGCCCAGGCCGTCCCAGCCGCTATCGAGGCCGTCGTTGGCCTGGGCCTCGAGTTCGGCGACGACCGCTTCGGGAACGGAGACGGTCGCGTCCGCAAACTGCCCGTCGTCGATGGCGGCGGAGACGCGGCCGTCGATGACCACGCTCGTGTCCGGCACAACGTTCATGTCCGCCGTTTGGGCACCTGCGGGTATAAGACTGCGGGACCGGCGATGCTCGAGGCAGGGCGTCGTGGGGGTAGCGTCGGTCGCGCCAGGACGTCCGTTGGGTGTGGCCTCGATCGAGTCTGGTTGTTATAATAACAAGTGAACCGATGTACACACCCTCACAACGAGTCGGCTCAGAACCGGTTTGTCTCCGGTTTTGAGCCATGGTCTCGTGAGGGTGTGTGCAATGACGTTCAGTGGCTACTGTAGTGGGGGTGTGACCCACCCGATCGTTGGCGGGTCGATCCCGTGGCGGTCGAACCTGGCGGACGCACCGATTGCGCTGATTCCACGGCCGTGGGAAGTAGCGATGGTGGCTTATGCCGGGTTTTGATTAGCTCGAAACACGCATATGGACCCACAATCGACGTTTGGACACGGGGGACTCAACGATCTCGTCGAGCCTGACGAACTGGTCGATCGGATCGGCCTCGACGACGACGAGATCGAGTGGCGGAAGTCGTTTATCGGCTTCGACAGCGAGGACGAACGCCGACTGGCGGACCTCAGACCGCTTCTCGAACGGAATCGAGAGATGATTGCCGACGACTTCTACGAGAACTTACTCGCCCACGAGCAGACGACCGAGGTCATCGAGCGCTCGCCGAAAGGCGTCGACGCGCTGAAGATGACACAACAGGCGTATCTCCTCTCACTCGCCAGCGGTGAGTACGACGAGGCCTATTTCAAAAACCGCGCCCGCATCGGCAAATTGCACGACCTGCTCGAGATGCCGTTGAAACACTACGTGGGTCAGTACGGCGTCTACTACGATCTGCTGTTCGACGAGGTCAACGACCAGGTGCAGGCACAGGTCGTCGACGCCATCGAGTCCTGGGCCGACGAACAGACAGCAGAGAAGGGTGGCCTCGGCCGGTTCGTCGACGCGCTTGGGATCGGCGGTGACGGGGGTGATGGGGGACTCGAGGACTCCTTCGAGCGAACAGTCCGGGATGCCATCGACGCTGGAATGACCGACGTGCTCGCGTTGCTCAAAATCATCAACCTCGATTTGCAGGTCGCGACCGACACGTACGTCGACTCGTATGCCCAGCGCCTCGAGGAACAGATCGAACGCCGCAATCGACTGGCGGCGGCCGTCGAAGCCGACGTCCAGACGCCGATCGACGAACTGCAGACGACGAGCGAGGCGGTCGCGAAACGGACTGTCCAGATCACCGAACTGACCGACAGCCAGCAATCGAACTTAGCGACCGCAGCCGACGAGATCACTGACGTGAGCACGGCCGTCGAGGAGATCGCGGCCACCGCCAACGAGGTTCGCGAACAGAGCGAGCGGACCGAAGCGCGCGTCGAGCGGGCTCGAGACGCCGCAGACGACGCGACGCAGGCACTCGAAACGATCGAGGCCGCGACCGACGAAGTTGCCTCGGCAGCCGGCGCCCTCGAGCGACGCGTCGACGAGATCGATTCGATCGTCAGCCGCATCGACTCTCTCGCCGAGCGAACGTCGATGCTCGCGACGAGTGCCGGGGTGGAGGCACGTCGCGCTGGTGGCGGGAGCGGCGCGATGGCGGTCATCGCCGAGGAGGTGTCGTCGTTCGCCCGCCAGTCTCGGCGTGATCTCGAGGCGATCGAAACCAGCCTGGAGGGCATCCGTGAGGAGACCGAACGAACGCTCGAGACGACCGAGGAGACCGTCGACGCCGTCGATCACGGCACCACGCAGGTACGCGATACGGTCACCCAACTCGAGGATATCCACGTTTCGGCCGGGCGAACGGCCGACGGGATGGACGACGTGGCCGCCGCGACCGATCAGCAGGCGACCAACGTCGAACGGGCAGCCGACACCGTGACCGAGGCGGCCAACGCGGCCGAGGGGATCGCTGAGGCCGCCGGGTCGGTGGCTGCGGCAACCGAGGAACAGACCGCGAGCGTGGGCGAAATTTCGATGGCCGTCGACCGCCTCGTCGAAGCGGAGTCGACGGACCACGCATCGATCTCGCACCGACACTGATCCGTCTCGCTGTCGTGTGTATTGCCGATGACAGCACGCGGTCGCTCTCGAGGCGGTTCTGGAAACGAACCCGGCCGTGGTGCTGGCGTGGCGGTCCTGGCGGCCGTATCCCGCCTGTCGATGCCACCCCTAGCGACCGTCTGGGCGACGACCTCGAGGTGGGCTCGGCAACCCGACCAACGTTCTATTCACCGATCCCGCTGGGAATCCGGTGCCCATCTGCTGCTCACTGCCGGCGAATCGGCGACGGGGGACAGGGCACAGTTTCGGGTGGAACCTCCTCGAGTGAGTGGTCGACGTCGGCTGGTCACCGCACTGTGAGTGCGGAGCCAGGACCTGCACTGACTACAGAAGACGAAGCCATACACTTCGATAGTCGAATTTTTGTACTATCAGCAGTTGAGTGCCCTGAGAACTCGGGGGAGCGTACCGCTCCAGCGACGGGCCGTCACCTGAAGAGAAACACGAGGAGTCCGATCAGCAGGGCAGCCAGCAGAACGATCACGTGACGACGGTCGGCCGCCCCTCGTTCCGAGGACGAATCCCGATGTCGGTGCCACGCCTCACTGGCCGCCGCTCCAGTGACGACCGCCAGGAGTGCCACCAGGGCCACGGCGAACATGACGAAACTCCAGCCGACCACTGTTGCGAACGCGGCGAAGCCGACGACGGTACCGAGGATCGTGCCGCCCACCAGCGCGTCCGTCGGAGTGGGTACACCGACACCGAGAGCGACCGTGCCGAGGGCGATCGCCACCAGCCAGATGACCGGGAGCACACCGCCGAGTGGCCCGCTCGTGGGGGTCTCCGAAACCACTCTCACGAGCGCCAACCCGCCGGCTGGGACGACCAGACCGTAGGCGAAACTGCTTGTAACGTGGACGATGTCGGGGGTGTCGCCCATACGTGTTGACTCGTGGTGAGCGTGATGAACGTGTCGGTCACAATAGATTTTGGTGGGAGACGAGCGATCGCCGGCAACGAACGACAGTGGCCCGAGCCCATCTCGAGGTGAAACGCACCTTTTGGATGCGCCCGGGACCGCTCGAACTCACTCACGCCGCGTCCCCCAACTGTCGGCCCATCGGTTCGTAATCGCGGGTCCAGGCGTTCCGATGCATCCAACCCGGGGCAGGCTGAAGATGGGTGTATGCCGGTGATCGGACACCCATGACCGTCCACGAGTTGACCCGTGAGCTCGTCGAAATCCCGAGTCACGAGGACGAAACTGCCGCTGGCGACTGCCTCGAGGCGTGGCTCCGGCGTGAGACCGATGCCGACGTCTACCGTGACGGGGTTGGCAACGTCTTCGCGCGACGGACGGCGGATGCGTCTGGCACTCCGGTGTACGACACCCCTGGGGGCGAGACAGCGGGCACTGCTGGGGACGTCCCGCCTGTGCCTTCGGGACACTCGCTCGCGCTGGTTGGCCACCACGATGTCGTGCCGCCAGCGCCCGAACAGGCCGACGACGCGGGCGGCTACGTCGTGGATAGCCGCGAGGGTCGTCTCTACGGGCGAGGCGCGGCGGACATGAAGGGGGCCGTCGCGGCGATGGCCGTGGCCTTTCGCGACGTCACGACCGCTCCCGAGGACTTGCGGGAGGGCTCGGGTGGCCATGGCGCGGTGTCCAGCGGGGAGACAGCGGCCGATCCCCGCGAGGTCTGGTTCGTCAGCTTCGTCGGCGAGGAGGTCGGCGGCGTCGGTGCTCGCCACGCCATCGAACACGGCTTCGTCCCGAGCCACGCCGTCGTCGGCGAGGGCTCGACGAACTACTCCGGCCCCGACGTGACCGACGTCGTCGTCGCCCACCGCGGCCGTCGCGGGAGTACGATCACCGCTCGAGGCACCGCGGCCCACGCGAGCGAACCCGACGCCGGTGAGAACGCCATCTACCGGGCGGCCGACGCAATCGACGTCCTCCGGGATCTCGAGGTCCCGACCGTCGAGGTGGCTGGGGAGTCCCTCGCGGGCAGCGTGGTCGCGACGGAAATCGAGGGGGGCTCGGGAATCAACGTCATCCCCGCGTCGTGTTCGATCACGGTGGACGAACGCACCGTGCCGGGCGAACGGGCCGCACTCGAGGCCGTGACCGACCTCGAGGGGGTCGAGTGGACCGTCGATCAGGACCTGCCCCCGATGGCGTGTTCGGACGACGAGTTTGCGGCGTGGGTCCTCGAGACGGCTCGCGAGACCCAGTCACGAGATGGCACCCAGCCCGAACGCGTCACCAAACCCCACGCGACCGATGCGGGGTGGCTCGCCGAGAACGGAACGGCGTGTGTGATCTACGGCCCCTCCGAACCCGGCGAGGCCCACACGAACACGGAGAGCGTCTCGATGGCCGTCCTCGAGCGCTGTCTCGAGACGTATCGACGGCTCGGGACCGAGTGGCTGGCGAGGGGAAGGGACGACCATGGCGCTTGCTCACCGTGATGGCAACCATCGTGCTCGCCGAGGCGGTGCGCAGCGACGGGCCGTTTTCGACGACGTCGATTCACTCGAGCCGTCGATTGTCCTCCAGTTGTGGCTGCACAAGCAGCGTAAACAACCTCGGGCGCGGTGTTGACGCAAATCGAAGATTTGCGAAAGCCGAAAACCGCAGGTTTTCGGAAGGGCGGGGAACTCGCGCTGCCTTTCGTTTAGAGGCCACGACTGTGATCGTGTCGACGGTGCCGACCGACCGCATCCAGCACATCATCAGCCAGTGATCGAAAAATGGCAGCCGTCTCGGTGTCGTCGAAGACGATCGGCTCACCGGTTTCACAGCTCTCGCCGATCGCCGGGTCGAGCGGAATGCGACCGAGTAAGGGCACCTCGAACTCCTCGGCTAACTGCGTGGCACCGCTGGCGACGAACACCTCGTGGTGGTCGCCACAGCTCGGACAGGCGAACCCGCTCATGTTCTCGACGATGCCAAACACTTCAGCCTCGTGTGGGTCGAACTGTGAGATGCCCTTGCGAGCGTTATCGAGGGCGACGTCCTGGGGTGTCGTGACGACAACCGATCCAACGACCGGCATCTGCTGGAGCATCGTCAACTGGGCATCACCGGTCCCCGGTGGGAGATCGATCACGAGATAATCGACATCGCCCCAGTCGACGTCGTGCCAGAGATCGGTCAGCATTCGATCGACGACCGGGCCACGCCAGGCGATTGGATTCGAGTCGTCGACCATGAAGCCGACACTCAAAACCCGTATGCCGTGTGTTTCGACCGGTAAGATCGTATTTTCGCCTCCGGGTTGGACCATCTCGTCAGTGACACCGAGCATACGCGGAATGTTCGGGCCGTAGACGTCAGCATCGAACAGCCCAACCGCCGCCCCCCGGTCGGCAATGCCCGCGGCTAGATTCGTCGAGATGGTGCTTTTTCCAACGCCACCCTTGCCGGAGGAGACGGCGATCACGATCGGCCCCTCGGACGCGGGGGTTGTATCATCGATGTCGACCGTCACTGTCGGCTCGTAGCCTGCGTCCGCGATCACTTCGCGGACCGACTCGACGAGTTCGGTCTCGGCTGGCGAGTGAGGCGCTCCCAGAGCGAGTTCGATATGTGCGGTGTCGTCGGTAACCGTGATGTCGCCAACGAGTCCCTGTGACACGATGTTGTCTGCCAGTTCGGTTCCATCAGGCCGTGTCGTGAGTGGGGTGGGTGCCGAAACCGTGCGTAGCTCCTCGCGAAGTGTTTCAGTCATGAGCGGTTGCGTGAGCGGATGGCTGGGACGCTGATAATGATGGTGTTTCCATCTCCGTCAACTGCGTCATCGATGAACCTGCGGGTTCGTCTCGTCTGTACACAGCCGAAACACCGCGCACCCACGGATTCCCTCACTGATCGACAGCGGTTGTCGACTGTTCACCATCGCCGTCGACAGCTGCGAGCTCAAACAGCGAGGCAATTCGTTCGCATTGCTCCCCGTCTGGGTGTTCGAACGGACCGCTGTCGAGTTTGCCACTGACCGCCAACCGAACCCGTTCCGTAATCAACTCGGCCGCGATTGCGTCGGCCAGTGCTCTGATAACGACAGCCTCCTCCTCTGTCAGCGTCGACTGTGCGGCCAACGTTTGCTCTGCAGTTGCGACCTCTCGGGCAACGATCTCGTCGACGTACCGCTGTACGTGGGCCTGCAATTCGAGTGCAGACCCCTCGTCTGCTGCTGGTGCAACCGTCATCTTCGGGTTAGCTGAGTGTCGAGCCATGCGATGGTGAGCGACGCTGAACCGAGACGGCACGGACGATACGGGGGGTGTTGGTCAAAACGGTGTGATACGGCCGAAGACGACCCCCATCATCGCGGTCGAGGCGACCATGAAGATCGCCATCGCCAGCATCACGCCGAGGCCGATGCCTGCGGTTCTGAAATCCCGCGGCTCGCCGAGCAGAAAGCCGGCGACGACGGTGTAGATCGGCAACAGCAGGATTCCAAGCAGAATGGGGATCCCGATTGCGGTTGTCATTGTTCGTTCACCTCCGTTGTCGACTGTTGGCCACCTGTTGGGCCACCCATCGGCAAGATCTTTGTTGCGATCACGAACAACAGGATTGCGATCAGGATCGCCCCAATCGTGATCACCCACTCGACGAGCGTGGGGACGTAGCTGCCGACCTCGTACGGGAGCCCCGAGGGGTACATGAGCGGTTCAATGACCGTCAGCTGCTTTTTGACGAACACCCCCCAGAGCATGATGACGCTTGCGACTGCGAGCCCGGTTCCGCTGATGAGCATCCGCTCGCGGAACACCGCTAGCGCGACGACCGGAATCGCAATGGCGGCCATTGCGAGCCAGAAGTCGGCCGCAAAGTGGCCGTATAACATTGCCTCCCCGACACGCGATTCCGCAAGCGGGGCCATCGGGAAGATGCTCGGGAGGAGCTCGTTGAACAGGATCACGAGGTAGACGAACCCGAACAGTGTGAGTGCCTTTCCGAGCCCGATGAGGACGTCGGTCGGCAGCACTGTTTCCCAATCGTAGACGTAGCGCATGACACCGGCGATGAGGGCGATGACCGCAACGCCGCTCAACAGCCCGCCGGCGAGGAACGACACCCCAGCGATGCCGCCGTACCAGCCAGCCTGCGCGCCGACGACGCCAAGCAGCCAGCCGGGCACCATCCCGCCTGTGAAGGCGAGAATCAACAGCGCCAATCCGAGCCAGCGAAGCATCGAATCGAGCTTTTCGCGTTCGGCCGGGCGGTAACCGGCTGTCAGCACCGCACCGATGAGGGCGGTGTAAACCGGGAGGCTGTCGCGGTCCATCTCGCTGAAATCACGACGCAACGAGAGGATGAGCATCGTCGAGGTCATCACCAACAGCGCAGTGACGAACGTCACGTCCCACGCCAGCGGCGAGTACTGGACGG
>LFFM01000232.1_pt1 | contig 37602 bp, 36 predicted proteins | sample 643131 | NCBI WGS metagenome assembly LFFM01 (sample SAMN03777445, study PRJNA286221) | soda lake metagenome | biome: soda lake; feature: Kulunda steppe; material: water; isolation source: sample Tc-Br brine of Tanatar trona crystallizer | place: Russia: Kulunda steppe | collected 2011-07
GGTAACGAATGGGACTCACGAAGCGCATCATTCCGTGTATCGACGTCGACCTCGACGACGACGGCGACGCGGCCGTCTACACGGGCGTCAACTTCGAGAACCTCGAGTACACGGGGGACCCGGTCGAACTGGCAAAGAAGTACAACGAGGCGGGCGCCGACGAGTTCGTCTTCCTCGACATCACCGCCAGCGCCGAGGGACGCGAGACGATGCTCGACGTCGTCAACGCGGTCGCCGACGAGTGTTTCATCCCGCTCACGGTGGGCGGCGGGATCCGGACGAAGGCCGACGTCAAGGAGACGCTGCGTGCGGGCGCGGACAAGGTCTCGATCACCACGGGCGCGCTCGAACGCCCCGAGCTCATCGAGGAGGGCGCCGCGGCCTTCGGCAGCCAGTGTATCGTCATCTCCATCGACGCGCGGCGCCGACACGACGACGCGGGTGAGCACTTCTTCACCGACGCGGACGGCGAGGAGGTCTGGTTCGAGTGCACGAAGAAGGGCGGGCGGGAGGGCACCGGCATCGACGCCATCTCGTGGGCGAAGGAGGCTGAGCGGCGCGGCGCGGGCGAGCTCTTCGTCAACTCCATCGACATGGACGGCACGAAGGACGGCTACGACATTCCCCTCATGACCGCGGTCTGTGACGCCGTCTCCACGCCCGTCATCGCTTCCTCCGGCTGTGGGGGTCCCGAGGACATGTACGAGGTGTTCACCGAGGCGAACGCGGACGCCGGCCTCGCCGCGTCCATCTTCCACTTCGGCGACTACTCGATCGAGGAGACGAAACGGTACCTCGACGAGCGGGGCGTTCCGGTCCGACTCTGAGGGAGCGTCCACTCGCTCACCCGAATCGATTGCCGTCGCCGGGATCGAAACCAACGTCTCTTAACTGATGGCGAGTCAACCATCGTTCATGGTCACGCCCTCGACGAGTACCCTCCACGATGAGCCGCCGGAACTCGTCGCCCGCCGGACCGAAGAGGGGTCCGAGACCGTCGAAGTGACGCTGTACGAGGCCGACCTCGATCCCGACGAGCGGACGACTCGCTGGATCACGGCCGCCGCGTCCGACTGCGTGCCGGCCGACGAGTGGCCCTGAGTCGCCCGCGACGCCGACGACCGCGATCCCGAACCCGAATCGGCTGCCGGGGTGACCGTTTTTAAGTCCGTGCCGACGGTTCTCGAACCATGTCGAACGAGGAGCGTCCGCGGGTCGTCATCAGCGACACGAAGCTCACGTCGCTCGCGACCGAACGCGACGTTTTCGGCGACGACGTCGAACTGGTCCACCGAACGCTGCGTTCGGTCGAGGAGGTGATCCAGGCCGACCCGGCGGCGATCGTCGCCGACGCTGGGACGCCGCTTCCGGCGGCCGTTTTCGAGGCGTGTTCGGCCCTCCGGGTCGTGGTCCGCGCCGGCATCGGCGTCGACACGATCGACGTCACCGCCGCCGAGGCGAACGACGTCGCCGTCTCGAACGTCCCCGACTACTGCATCGACGAGGTGTCGACGCACGCGGTCGGCCTCCTGGCGTCGCTGCTTCGGGGGATCCCCGCCGCGAGCGCGAACACCGCCGGCGGCGGGTGGGACTGGCAGGCGGGCGCGCCGCTCTCCCGACCCGCCGACCTGACGCTCGGCGTCGTCGGCTTCGGTCGCATCGGCCGGGAGACGGTTCGAAAGACGATCCCGCTTTTCGACCGGGTGCTCGTCGCGGATCCCTACGTCGACGACGCGACGATCCGCGACGGCGGCGGCGAGCCGGCAGCCCTCGAGGCCCTTCTCGCCGCGAGCGACGCGCTCTCGCTGCACGTCCCCCTGACGGCCGAGACCCGTGGTCTCCTCGACGCGGACGCCTTCGAGGCGATCCGGTCCGCGCGGCCCGCGCGGGCCGACGAGGGCGACGCGGGGGCGTCCCCCGAGGGGGTGGTTCTCGTCAACACCGCCCGCGGCGGCGTGGTCGAGGCGGATCCGCTCGTCTCAGCGCTGGAGGACGGCACCGTCCGCGCGGCGGGACTCGACGTGCTCCCGGAGGAGCCGCCGCCGAACGACCGGCTGACGGGGCGCGAGGACGTCGTCGTCACGCCACACGTCGCGTGGTACTCCGAGGAATCGAAACGCGAGGTGCGCCGGAAGGCCGCCGAGGAGGTCGCGCGGGTGCTCGGCGGGAGGACGCAGCGGTACGCGGTCGCGCCCGAGGCGGACGACGGCACCGAGGTCGACGGCAACTAGGCCAGCTCCTCGGTCGTGCGTAACGTCTCCCGCACGCCGGCGGGCGTCGCGTACGGCCCCCCCTGCACGCGGTGATCCGGGATGACGATAGGGATCGGGTTCTCACGGAGCGCGCCCGTCACCGTCTCGAGATCGTCGGGGTCGTCGTCGTCGAGGCCGGCGAGTCGCGTCAGGCGGCTCACCGAGACCTCCTCGCCGTATCGGACGTCACGGAGCGCCTCGAGGACGTCACGCCGGTCGGTCGGCACGGTGAGCCCGACGGCGACGCCGGCGAAGTCGTCCCGGTCGCCGTCGAGGTACTCCCCGAACCGGTCGAGCAGGTCGTGGTCCTCGTCGGCGTCCGCCGGCACGTGCTCCGGGAAGGAGATGGCGATCACCCGACCGCCGGCGAAGCCGACCTCGATCGCCCGACCGAGGTCGTCGTAGCTGCGCGCAAAGACGCCCGACGTCCCCAAACTGACCATGGGATCCGATCGGGGCCCCGGCGCATAAATGGGTCGCCGGGGACTGTTCGGAAACCGTCCGGGGCGGTTCGAGGACGGTTCGGGGACGGGTTGAGGATGGTTCGCCGTCCGTCCCGCAAGCCTTATGAACAGATACGTACATTAGTGTACACTAATGGACGATCCAGACGAGCTGGCCCCGGCGGTCCGCTCCATCCTGTCGGCGGCACGCGAGCGGTCGGGTGGTGACCGTGACGGCGCGGAAACGGTCGACCGGGTCGTCGTCGACCCCCGCGACCTCCGGGCGGCGTTCGCCGACGCGGAGGCGGACGGCCGCGTGCCGGTGATCGCCGAGGTGAAGCCGACCAGTCCGACGACGGACGGGACCCGCGAGGACGACCCCGTCGACCTCGCCGAGGCGATGGTCGCGGGCGGCGCCGCCGCGTTGAGCGTGCTCACGGAGCCGGCCCACTTCGGCGGGAGCGTCGACACCCTCGAACGCGTGCGCGAGGCGGTCGACGTTCCCGTCCTTCGGAAGGACTTTTTGCTCTACGAGTCCCAGCTCGACGCCGTCGAGAGCGACGTGGTCCTGCTCATCGCGCGGTTCGTCGGCGAGGACCTCCCGGCGCTGCTCGCGGCGGCCCGCGACCGCGGCTTCCAGGTCCTCGTCGAGGTCCACACCCGCGAGGAGCTGGCGGCGGCGCTCGACGCCGGCGCCGACGTCGTCGGCGTGAACAACCGGGACCTCGGCAGGCTCGAGGTCGACCTCGCTACCTTCGAGTCGGTCGCACCCGACGTGCCCGACGACGTGACGCTGATCGCCGAAAGCGGCATCTCGACGCCGGCGGACGTCCGGCGCATGCGTACGGCGGGCGCCGACGCGCTCCTCGTCGGCAGCGCGATCATGGACGGGGACGTCGAGGCGAACACGCGGGAACTAACCGGCGCCGGCACGGAGGAGGGATCGACGCGGGACGAGGGACGGACGGGTGACGAGCCCACACGCGAAGACGCCACGAGCCACACGACATCAACATGAGCGAAACCGACGCGGCAACGACGGAGACGGAGCACGGACGAGGACGGCCCGGCCGCGAGCGCGGTCGAACCGACGGCAAGTTCGGACGCTACGGCGGCCAGTACGTTCCGGAGGCGCTGATGCCGGCGATCGAGGAGCTCGCTGACGCCTACGAGCGCTACGTCCTCGAGAACGAGGACGGCTTCATGGACGAGTTCCGCGAGCGGCTCGCCGACTTCGGCGGGCGGCCGACGCCGCTCCAGCGCGCCGACCGCCTCTCCGAGCGCTACGGCCGGAGCGTCTACCTCAAACGCGAGGACCTGCTACACGGCGGCGCACACAAGCTGAACAACGCCTTAGGCCAGGTCCTGCTCGCGAAGTACATGGGCAAAGAACGGATCATCGCCGAGACGGGCGCCGGCCAGCACGGCACCGCGACCGCGATGGCGGCCGCCCACCTCGACATGCCCTGTACGGTTTACATGGGCGAACGCGACATCAACCGCCAGCGCCCGAACGTCTTCCGGATGAAGCTCAACGGCTCGGAGGTGAAGCCGGTCACCGCGGGCCGCGGCACGCTCAAGGAGGCGATAAGCGAGACGATGCGCGACTGGGCCGCGACCGTGGAGAACACCCACTACGTGATCGGCTCCGTCGTCGGCCCGCATCCGTTCCCGGTGATGGTGCGTGACTTCCAGGCGGTCATCTCCGAGGAGGCGCGCGAACAGTCGATCGACCGGATCGGGAAGCTCCCCACCGACGTCGTCGCCTGCGCCGGCGGCGGCTCGAACACGATGGGCTCGTTCGCGGCGTTCGTCGACGACGAGTCGGTCGCGCTCCACGCCGTCGAGGCCGGCGGCTCCACGCTGGAGGTTGACGAGGAGGCGGGCGTCGCGCCCAACTCCGCGTCGCTGTTCGCCGGCGAGGAAGGCGTCCTCCACGGCGCACGCACGAAGCTCCTGCAGGACTCACACGGCCAGATCATGGAGAGCCACTCGGTCTCCTCGGGGCTCGATTACGCTGGCGTCGGTCCCGAGCTGGCGTACCTGGTCGACGAGGGGCGGGTGAGCCCCGTCGCCGTCGACGACGACGCCGCGCTGGAGGGGTTCCACCGGCTCTCGCGGACCGAGGGGATCATCCCGGCGCTGGAGACCGCCCACGCGTTCGGCTTCCTCGAGGAGCACGCCGACGACCTCGGCGACCGCGTGATCGTCACCGTCTCTGGCCGCGGCGACAAGGACCTCGACGCAGCCATCGAGGAGACGGACAAACGCGACATCGCCGAGGCGCCCGACATGTCGATGTTCACGGGGGGGATCTGAATGGCGGACGACGCGTCGTCGCCATTCGAGATCGCGGTCGCAGACGGCGGTTCGACGGGCAACAGCGAGGCGATCGCCGAGGCGTTCGCGGACGGCCCGGCATACGTTCCCTACCTCGCCGTCGGCGACCCGGACTACGAGTCGTCGCTCGCGTACGTGGAGGCGCTCGACCGCGGGGGCGCGGACGTCATCGAGCTGGGGCTTCCCTTCTCCGAGCCCATCGCCGAGGGGCCGACGATACAGGGCGCGGTCGTCCGCGCGCTGGCCGGCGGGATGACTCCCGACCGGTTCTTCGAGTTCGTCGAGCAGCTCGACGTCGACGCGCCGCTCGTCTGTATGACCTACTACAACCTGATCTACCAGTACGGGGCTAGCGAGGCGCGAAACGCCTCGGACGCGAGCGGCGACGCCGCGAGCCACGACGGTCCGCGCTCGTTCGTCGAGCGCGCCGCAGCGGTCGGAATCGAGGGGTTCGTCGTCCCTGACCTGCCGGCCGAGGAGGCCGACCCGCTTCGGGAGGCGTGTGACGAGTTCGGGCTCGATCTCGTCTTCATCGTCGCGCCGACGACGGCCGGCGAGCGGCTCGAACGGATCATGTCGCAGGTGTCGGGATACGTCTACGTACAGGCGCGGCTGGGGACGACGGGGGCGAAAAGCGACGTCTCCGACCAAACGACGGCGAGTCTGGACCGAATCCGCGAGTACGACGTGCCGAAGGCGGTCGGCTTCGGCATCTCGACGGGCGAGCACGCCGAGCGGATCGTCGCCGGCGGGGCCGACGGGATCATCGTCGGCTCCGCGCTCGTCGACATCGTCGCGGCGGGCCACGAGGAGGGGCGGCCGGTCGCGGACGTCGCCGCCGACCTGGAGGCGCTCTCGCGGGAGCTGAAGGCAGGCGCCGAGCGCGGATACGCCGCGCGGACCGCCGAGCGCGACGCGGCGGAGGTACACGGGAACGACGCCCGGTAGCCGCTTCGAGAGAATACGTCCCCGAACGAAACCGTCTTACCTTCGATTGCCACACACTCACATAACGAGCCATTCCACATGACAGCAGGACTCGCCGCACGACTCGACCGCATCTCCACGAACGACCGCTACCTCATCGTCCCGATGGACCACGGGATCACGATGGGCGCCGTGAAGGGGCTCGTCGACATCGAGTCGACGATCGACGGCGTCACCGACGGGGGTGCCGACGCGGTCCTCACACAGAAGGGGATCGCGCCGCGCGTCCACCCGCACAAGAACGGCGCCGGCTACATCGTCCACGTCAACGCCTCGACGACCATCGGTCCCGACGAGAACGACAAACGCGTCACTGCGACCGCCGAGGAGGCGGTTCGGGCCGGCGCGGACGCGGTCTCCTTCCACATCAACGTCGGCTCCGACCACGAGCCCGAGCAGATCGAAGAGCTCGCGGAGCTGACCGACGACGCCTCGCGGCTCGGGCTGCCCGTGCTCGCGATGGCGTACGCCCGCGGCCCGGGCGTCGACTCGACGGACCCCGAGTCGCTCGGTCACGCCGTCCGTCTCGCCGAGGAGGTCGGCGCGGACGTCGTGAAGACGGGCTACTCCGGCGACGGCGACACGTTCGAGCGCGTTACCGAATCGACCCGGCTACCGGTCGTCATCGCCGGCGGTTCAAAGGGGACGGACCGACAGACCGCCGAGATGGTTCGCGGCGCGATGGACGGCGGCGCCGCCGGCGTCTCCATGGGTCGGTCGATCTTCCAACACGACGATCCGGAAGGGATCGCCCGCACCGTCTCCGCGGTCGTCCACGAGGACGCCGACGTCGACGAGGCCCTTCGCGCGGGCGGGTTCACCGAGGTCTGAGCGGCACACACGGCCGCCGCTGCGGATGCTTATAAATGGCCGGCGACAACGGCCACGGATGTTTATAAATACTCGCCGAGCAGCGGCTCGACGCGCTCGCGGGTCGCGAGCGGGATCGCCTCGGTCGGCGTATTGACCGTCCCCTCCAGAGCGGTGTGCGCCTCACAGGCGTGGTCGTCCGGAAGCGTTCGGACGGCCTCCTCGACGGCGGCCTTGATCGCGGTCTGATTTTGCTCGGCGTTCTCCAACACTTCCTCCAGAGTGACCTCGCTGTCGGCCTTCCAGACGTCGTAGTCGGTGACGCCGGCGATCGTCGCGTAGGCGATCTCCGCCTCGCGCGCGAGCTTTGCCTCCGGGATCGCGGTCATGCCGACCAGATCCCATCCCTGTGCGCGGTAGAACTCGGATTCGGCGCGCGTCGAGTACTGCGGCCCCTCGATGCAGACGTAGGTGCCGCCCTTCACGACCGACGTCCCGTCGTCCACGGCGGTTCGTGCGGACTCGGTCAGATGGTCGACGAGCTCGGGACTGTACGGATCCGCGAACGGCTGGTGGACGACGACGCCGTCCCCGTAAAAGGAGAGCTCGCGGTTGCTCGTCCGGTCGAAGATCTGGTCGGGAACGACGAGCGTCCCCGGCTCCAACTCCCGTTTTAAGCTGCCGACGGCGTTCGACGCGAAGACGTGGGTGACGCCGGCCTTTTTAAGCGCGTACATGTTCGCGCGGTACGGGAGGTCGGTTGGGGAGACGCCGTGGTCGCTGCCGTGTCTCGGTAGGAAGGCAACCTCACGGCCCGTGTCGGCGAACTCGCCGATCGTGACGGCGTCGCTCGGCTCGCCGTAGGGCGTGTCGTACTCGACCTCGCGCACGTCGTTCAGCGGCAGCGCCTCGTAGATGCCGCTGCCGCCGATGAATCCGATGGTGGCCATGTCGACGACTCCGTTCGCTCGTTACTTATAAGGTGTGAACGCGAAGCGGCGAGCGCGAGGACCGCAACGATCGACCGCTCGTGGTCGATCGGGCCGACGGCCCGGCTACAGCGCCAGCGCCAGCGTCACGAGCGAGTAGATCCCGAACCCGAGCAGCAGCGAGCCGGCGAGCGATCCGATCCACGCGAGGACGGTGAATCCCATCTTTCGCCGGCTTACGCCGGCGTTACCGGCCGCGTAGCCGGCGCCGACGATGGCGGAGACGATGATCTCGTTGAACGAGACGGGGATCCCGAACGCGACGGCCGTCTGGGCGATGGCGAACGACGGGATGAGTGCGGCGATGGATCGTCGTGGTCCCATCGAGGCGTAGTCCTGGGCGATCGCCTTTATCATCCGCGGCGCACCGGTCCACGAGCCGACGAGCAGCCCGAACCCGCCGCCGACGAGCAGCGCCCACAGCGGAACTCCGACGTCGCTGAAGATGGGGACGAGCGGCCCGATCGCCAGCCCGACCTGTGACCCGCCCGCGGAGAACGCGACGAGCCCGCCCATCGCGAGGAGGAACCGTCGCTGGGCGGTCGCCCGATCGCGCCCGACGTCGACGTACACGGCGACGGCGACCAGCGTGGCGAGCGCAAGCGTCACGACGGCCGTGCCACCCAGGCCGGGCGCGCCGAGCCGGGTTCCGAGCGCCCCGGCGATCGAGGCCTGTTCGCCGTCCGGTCCGAGCAGCGCGAAGCCGACGTTCGCGAGGATGACCCCGACGACGCCGGCGAGGAGCGCCGTCAACGCGCGTTCGGGAAGCCGATCGCCCATCAGTGCGCGGGCCACGGCGTAGGCGATCCCGCCGCCGACGAACGGCGTGAGCACCCAGAGGGTGACGATCTCCGCGTACTTCGGCCACGCGGGATCCCCGCCCATCGCGAGGCCGACGCCGACGACCGCGCCCGTGACGGTGAAGGCGGTCGCGATCGGGTAGCCGGTGAAGACCCCGATGGCGACGAGCCCGGCGGCGGTCACGAGCGCGACGATGGCGGCGCCCGCGGTGAGCGTCACGCCGCCGATCAGCTCGGTACCCACGGCCTCGGTGACGTTCGCGCCCTGGAGAACGGCGCCGAGGAAGCCGAGGATGCCGACCACCAGTCCGGCACGTAGCACGGAGATGGCGTTCGCGCCGACCGCGGGCGCGAAGGGCGTCGATCCCGACGAGCCGGCGCCGATCGACCACGCCATAAAGAGGCTGGCGGCGCCCGCAACGAGGAAGGTGAGGACCGTGACGGCGACCATCGTTACTGCTTTCCTTCCTCGTAGCCCTCACGAAGCCCCAACAGGGTCCGCCGGACCAGGAGGTAGCCGAAAAAGAAGAGCCCTAAAAGGACGAGAAGCAGGAAGACGAACAGGGGGTCGACCGAAACCATACCCACGATTCCGTCGGAATCGAGTTAGGCGTTTCGGAGCGTCCGGCCCGACCGGGTCCGGCCGCTCACGACGGAGGCCGGCGCCGCCGTCCGGTCCCGTCGGACGGCCCCAGATTCGCGGATCGTCAACCGTGACTAAAACCCGCGTTTGTGCCTAGAGTACGTATAAGATGTCCGCACCGGAAGTATCGGTCGCGACCCCCGTTTCGGCCCTCCGATCCGGCTCACCCCGCGCCGCTCCCGGAGCGCGGCGTCAGCCTGCGCGAACGAACTCCCTCCCCCCGGTTCGATCGGCGCCACGACGCCGCCGAACGCCGACGGGGCGTCGCGTCCGTCGCCGGCCTTTGCCCCCGTCCAGCCGGCGAATCCTTCTTCCGACGAACGCTTCTTCCGGCGAGGATCGTCCCGGAGAGTCGGCTTGATGCCGTGACGACTTCAGGCCGCCCGGACCGCGTCGCGGAGGGCCGTCGTTCGGTCGGTGATGTCGGCGGCCGCGGCCTCGAGGGCGTCGAGCGGGTCGCCCGTTTCGGCCTTCACGGTCAACACCGGATCGGTCTGTCCGCCGGACTGTTCGGGGTTCACGTCGTAGGTCGCGGCGGCGACGCCGTCGGACTCCAACAGCGCCCCCTTCAGGACGTTCATGAAGGTGTGGTCCTCGCCCGCGATCTCGATGCGGAGTTCCGTGTCGGTCTTCTCGATGACCCGCAGTTCCATACCCACGATTCGCCCGAGCGGCGTTTCAACGTTTCGTCTCCGGGATATCGGTGTATGGGAGACTCCGCGACGGCCGACATCACGAGGAGGTCCGCCGATTCGGAGGGGGCGACCGAAGGCACAAAGTTCACGTCACCCCGGAAGCGACATGCATTGAATGGAACGACGAGGGCAGATCGGACTGCTGGAGGCGCTTCTCCTGGACGTCGTTCGGCTCCACGAAACGTGGATGGAGATCGTCTTCCCCCGACAGTTGGACCCGAGCACGGTGTTGGGCAAGTGGAAACCGGAGACGGGAGCCCAGAAGGTCGGCTATTACCTGTGGGCGGCACTCGGCGCGCCGCTCGTCGCGATCACCTACCCGTTGTTGCTCGTCGGCTTCGCCACGCGGTTTTACGCCGCGAAGCTCGACTCGGCGGTGGCTCGCTTCGGCGTCGTCGGCGCGGCGGTCGCCGCGGCGATACTTTGGGGGACGTTGACGCTGATCACCCATCTCCAACTGCAGCCCGACGACGTGATCGCCGTCGGCGCCGCGAGCGTCGTCGCGGTCGTCTCGGCCGCGCTCGCGGCGACCTTCTCGAAGGTCGGCGGGCGGTTCACGAGCGTCCTGCTCGCGTACCCGTTCGCGATGACGGCCATCTTCCTCCCGCCCGTCGTCGCGGCGCTCGTCACGCCGACGCTGGAGCAGCTCATCCTTCCGCCGAGCTACGACCTCGCGCGATGGATCCTCGACACGTTCCTCTTCGTCGGCGGCCTCAACGACGTCCTGCGCGGCGCGTTCGACTTGGAGACCTTCGGCGAGCAGTGGGGGCTACCCGGGCTCGGCTACGTGCTGATGTGGGTCGGCATCTCCGTTCCTCTCGGCTGGTTCCTCGGCGCACTCGTCGCGCTCGCGAACCTCGTTCGACCGAAGCCGGACGCGTAGCCCATCCCATGCCGAACACGTAGTCCGCCCGACCTTCGCGTAGCCGTCTCCCGAACCCGCATCGCGTGAGCGGTCGGGAGAGTTATGCCGTCGGCGGTCGACGGGAAAGTCGTGCAGAAGACGGTACTCATCACCGGCTGTTCGTCGGGCATCGGTCGCGCGGCGGCCCACGCGTTCAACGACGAGGGATGGACGGTGTACGCCACCGCACGCAACCCGGCCGACGTCGAGACGCTCGGCGAGGCGGGCTGTGAGCTGGCGACGCTGGACGTCACCGACCCCGACGACGTCGACCGGGTCGTGAACCGGATCCTCGACGAGGAGGGGACGATCGACGCGTTGGTGAACAACGCCGGCTACGGCCAGTTCGGTCCCGTCGAGGACGTGACGACCGAGGCGGTTCACGAGCAGTTCGACGTCAACGTCTACGGCCCCCACCGGCTGATCCGCGCGGTCCTGCCCGCCATGCGTCGGGAGCGTGACGGCACAATCATCAACGTCTCCTCGACGGCGGGACGCGTGTCGTTCCCGGGTGGCGGGATCTACTCCGGCTCGAAGTTCGCGATCGAGGCGCTCTCCGACGCGCTGCGCAACGAGGTTCGGGAGTTCGGGATCGACGTCGTCGTCGTCCAGCCCGGCCCGGTCCGGACGCGGTTCGCCGACCGTGCTGCCCGTGAGGCCGATCGCGAGAACGGCTCCGCGATCGACCCGTCGGGTGCGTACGACCACCTCTACGGGCTCTTCGAGGACACCCAACTCGTCGGGGGCGACGGGCCGGGATCCGTGGATCCGGAGCTCGTGGCCGAGGACGTTCTCAACGCGGCCAGCGCGACGAAGCCGCCGGCGCGCGTCCAGCCCGGGACCCTCGCGCGCGTCGTCGTGCTCGCCCGACACCTTCCGGACGCGATCCGCGACAAGGCGTTCGAGGCGATCGGAAAGTTCGTTCGGTGACGGCCCCGACCGACCGGTTTCGGGCGCTCAGTCGTCGTCCGCGCGGAGGCTCAGTCGTCGTCCGCGGGCGGTTCTGCCGCCGGCTCGGCGGCACAGCGGTTCGGCCCGAGCTCGAGTTCGATGGCGCTGACCTCGTCGGGCGGCGCCTCGACGCCGCGGTTCGCGGCGATCACGTCGGCGTAGTTCGGCGGCTTTTCCGGCAGCGTGGCCGTGATGCGGTCGACGAACGCGTCGCGATCGAGTCCGAGGACGTCGAGCTCCGTCCGCGCCGCTCCCACCGTCGTCGCCACCGGCTCGCCGGGAACGACGTCGCCAGTCGTTCCGTCGTTCGCGACGGGGAAGTGGCCGGGGCAGACGACGATATCGTCCGGTTCCGCCAACAGGGTCGCGTGGAGGGAATCGTACAGATCGCGAGCGCCCGTCTCCGCCCCGACACGCTCCGCGGCGTCGCTCTCGTCACCCGGTTCCGCGTCGGCGTCGTCCTCGGCGGTCGCGAACTGGAGCTCCGTTCGACCGATGCCGTCGGCAAAGAGCGTGTCGCCGGTGAGCACGGCCGAGCGGCCGACGAGGTAGCTCGCCATGTCGGCGGTGTGGCCGGGCGTCGCGAGCGCCTTCACGTCGACGCCGCCGACGTCGAGCGTCGCGTTTCGGTCGAGCGGCTCGAAGTCGTACGCGACGTCGCGCTCGGCGGCGGCCGCCGGGAGGTAGTAGGGGACGGCAAGCTCGTCGGCGAGGGCTCGACCGCCGGAGAGATGGTCGGCGTGGACGTGGGTATCGAGGGCGCCGATGATGGCGGCGTCGTATCGCTCGGCCGCCTCGATCCACTCCTCGCCGTGTCTGGAGACGTCGACTGCGACGGCGACGCGGTCGGCGTCCGCCGCCGACTCGTACACCTCGGTCGCATCGTTCGTCGAACCACCGACGATCAGGTAGCCGAGACACCCCTTCGCGCGACGCTGGATCTGGACGACGTCGAGCGGGTCGTCGCCGGCGTCCGGCAGCGGGACCGTCGCGTGGTCGTAGACGGCCGACCAAGCCCGCATTCCATCCTCCACGATCACCACGTCGTCGTAGCCGGCCGCCTCGAGCTCCTCGGCGAACGCCGACGACGCCTTCCCCTTCGCACAGAGCGTGACGACGTGGTCGGCGTCGGTGACGCCCGTCTCGTGTTCGAACGCCTCTAGGTCGAACTCGTGAAACGGCTTGTAGAAGTGGTGTCTCGAGTCGGCAATTCGCCACCCCTCGTAGCTCTCCGCCGGCCGGGTGTCGACGACGACGAACGAGCGATCGCCACGCCGTCGCTCGTCGAGCATGTCCCGAAAAGTCTCCGCGGTGACCACGGTCGTCATGCCCGTACATCGTCGTCGCGGCACAAAGCCTTCCCGGCGCCACAAAGCCTTCCCGGCGCCACAAAGCCTTCCCGGCGCCACAAAGCCTTCCCGGCACGACGGGTCGGGCGATGGATCGACGGTGGCCGCGGTCTCGCCGTCACTCCGACGGCGGGACGATCCGGCCATCGTCCACGGTCTCCGGGAACATCTTTCCGGGATTGAGCGTGTCCGTCGGGTCGAGCGCGTGCTTGATCGTCCGCATCGTCTCGACCGCCTCCGGACCGTGTTCGCGTTCGAGGTACGCCTGCTTCCCCCGCCCGATCCCGTGTTCGCCGGTCGCCGTGCCCCCGAGGTCGATCGCTCTCTCGACGATCCGACGATAGAGCCGCTCGCCGCGTTCGACGTGGTCGGGATCGTCGCGGTCGACCAACACGCTGTAGTGGAGGTTGCCGTCGCCCGCGTGGCCGAAGCAGGGCACGAACAGGTCGAACTCCCGGCTCAGTCGGTCGACCTCGCGGACGAGGTCAGGATACGAGCCGATGGGGACGGTGACGTCGCCCGGGTGGAGCGGATCGAGGTCCGGATCGAAGTTGGCCTCCGCGTACGCCATCTCTGAGCGGATCCGCCATATCTCCTCGAGCCCTGCCGCATCATCGGCGATCGCGAGCCGGGCGAGGTCGTTCGGCTCGAAGGCGACGCGGCAGCGTTCGACCGCGGCGTCCACCGCCTCCGTGGCGTCACCGTGACACTCGAAAAAGACCATGGGCGCGTCCGGCAGGTCGGTACCGAGGTAGTCGTTCGCCATGCCGGCGCTCCGCGCGTCGAGCAGCTCGATCGCGGCGACGTCGACGCCGGCGTGAAGGACCTCGGCGATGGCGTCGACGGCTCCCGACAGCGAGCCGAACACCGCCCGTCCCCCGCGGACGGTCGTCGGCCGCGTCGCGAGCCGTAGGGTGGCTTCGGTGACCACCGCGAGCGTTCCCTCGCTGCCGACGATCAGGTCGGTCAGGTTGTAGCCGCTCGACGTCTTTCGCGCCCGCGAGCCGGTTTCGATCACCGTGCCGTCGGCGAGCACCGCCGTGAGCCGAAGCACCCAGTCGCTCACCTCGCCGTACTTCACCGTGTAGATCCCGCTGGCGTCGGTCGCGATCATCCCGCCGACCGTCGCGTCGTCGCCCGACTGGGGAAGCGGCGGCAAGAAGAGCCCCTCGTCGGCGACCGCCTCGTTGATCGCGGCCCCGGTGACCCCGGGTTCGACCGTGATCTGGTGGTCCGCGGCATGCACCGCGACGACGTCGTTCATCGCCGAGACGTCGAGTGAGATCCCGCCGTGGACGGGAACCGCGTGCCCTTCGAGACCCGTTCCGGCGGCGTAGGGCGTGACGGGGACGCCGTGATCGGTCGCGGCCGCGAGGACCGCCGAGACCTCGGCGGCCGAGCGCGGCGTCACGACCGCGTCCGGCGGCGACCGATCCGCGTCATCGGTCCCGAAGTCCGCGGCGTATCGCGTTCGGTCGTCGGCTGCGAGCGAGACCTGGTCGCCGTCGAGGTCGAGGTCGTCGAGAAACGTGAGATCGGGCCGGTTCGACATGGGTCGACGTTCGCGTGCAGCCGTATGAACGTTCGTCCCCCGGCGACCGACCGGTCCGCCGAACACGGCTTTATCAGGCCGCCGAACGAGGATCAGTCCGCTGAACGAGGATCAGTCCGCCGAACGAGGATCAGTCCGCCGAACGAGGATCAGTCCGCCGAGTGCGGCAGGACGACCCCGGCGGTCGGCGGCAGAACCACCTCGCCGTCCCCGACCGTCACCTGCCGGTCGCCGTCCTCGTGTCGTTCCGTCGTGATCAGCGGCTCGGGAGCGTTCCCGTCGTCCGGTCGTTCCGCCGCACCCACCGGCATCGTCGCCGGCTCGTCACCGCGGTTGATCGCGACGACGACCTCGGACGGTTCGCCGATCGATCCGTCATCGTTCGTCGTTTCGGCGGTCCCCCCGATCCGACGATAGACGAGGAGATCGTCGCCGGATCGGTCCCGGTCGAACCGGAGTTCGCCACGGCGAAGCGCGGCATGTTCGGTCCGGGTCGACAACAGGTCACGAACGAAGGCGCGTAGCTTCCGATCTTGCGTCTCGCGGTCCCAGACCATCGGCCGCCGACAGTCGGGGTCGTTGCCGCCCGTCATGCCCACCTCGTCGCCGTAGTAGAGACAGGGTGCCCCGCGGAAGGTGAAACACAGAAACAGCGCGAGTCGGAGCCGATCACGGTCGCCGTCGAGCCGACGTCGCAGTCGCGGCGTGTCGTGGCTTCCAAGCAGGTTGAACATGACGCCGTTGGTCCGGTCCGGGTACCGCATGAGGAACCGATCGACCCGGTTCATGAACCCCTCCGCGTCGAGCGTCCCATATGCGAGAAAGTCGTACATCGCGTAGCTCAACGGGTAGTTCATCGCGGCGTCGAACTGGTCGCCCTCGAGCCAGGGGCGGGCATCGTGCCAGACCTCGCCGAGCAGGTAGGCGTCCGGTTTGACCCCCTTCACCTCGCGGCGCAGCTCCCGCCAGAAGTCGTGGTCGACCTCGTCGGCGACGTCGAGCCGCCAGCCGTCCGCGTCGACCGCCTCGATCCAGCCGGTTGCGACGTCGATCAGGTACTCCCGGACCGCCGGGTTGGCCGTGTTCAGCTTCGGCATCGACGGCTCGAAGGCGAACGCGTCGTAGTTCGGCGGGTCGGTCTCGACCGGGAACTCGTGGACGTGAAACCAGTCGGCGTACTCGGAGTCCGCGCCCCGTTCGAGCACGTCCCGAAACGGTTCGAACTCCCATCCACAGTGGTTGAAGACCGCATCGAGGACGACCCGGATTCCGCGACCGTGTGCCGCGGAGACGAGTCGTCGGAGCGTCTCCTCGTCGCCGAATGCGGGGTCGATCCGCGTGTAGTCGGCCGTGTCGTACTTGTGATTCGAGGGCGCATCGAAGACGGGCGTGAGATAGAGCGCGGTGATTCCGAGGTCCTCGAGGTACTCGAGCCGATCGATGATCCCCTGGAGGTCGCCGCCGAACACGGACTCGCGGGTCGGCCGCTCGCCCCACGGCTCGACGTCCTCCGGATCGCGGTCCGGGTCCCCGTTCTCGAAGCGATCCGGAAAGATCTGATAGAACACGGCGTTTTCGGCCCACTCCGGGGGATCAATGACGTCGCTGCCATGCAGGAACGGATGCTCGAAGTAGTGGAGCGGTCGCCCCGACCCCGCCGTGGGGAAGCCGTCGGCCGGCCCGGGCTCGAAGCCCCACTCCGTGAACCAACACGACTCGTCGCCGTCGGCGACGTGGAAGGCGTAACAGAGCCGGCGGTTCGGCGGCTCGACGGCGATCTGCCAGTAATCGAACCGAGCATCCCGACGGATTCGGCTCATCCGCGTCCTGTCCGCGGAGCCGGGCCAGTCGAACTTGTCGCCGTACAGGAGCCGAACCCGGTCGACGTCCCCGCGTTTCGTCCGGAGTCGGACGTGGACGGTCGTCTCGTCGGCGGCGTAGGCGTCGTTGCTCTCGGGGCGATGGTCGATCGCGTCGCGGCTGATCGTCATGGGTCGTCGGCGTGCGGGACGTTCGCGGCCCTCGACACGTCGCTTCCACCGAACCGCCGCGGGGTATTCAAGCCTGTCCTCACGTCCCGGGCGAGCCGATCGCGTTCGGCGACCGATGCGTTCGCCGGAGACGGGAACGCTTAACAGCGTGACCGGACGATGGCGGACATGGTCGAGGCGTTTGCGATCGCCAGCGGGAAGGGCGGCACGGGCAAGACGACGAGCACCCTCGCGCTCGGCATGGCGCTGTCGGACGAGTACGACGTGACGGTCGTCGACGCCGACACCGGCATGGCGAACCTGCTTTTTCACGCCGGACTCGACGACGCGGCGGTTACGCTCCACGACCTGCTCGTCGAGGAGACGGCGACGGACGTTTCGGAGGCGACCTACGAGCGTTTCGGGATGTCCGTCGTTCCCTGTGGCACGTCGCTCGCGGGATTCGAGGCCGCCGATCCGGCGCGTCTCCGCGACGTGGTCGCCGACCTCGCCGCGGACGCCGACGTGATACTACTGGACTCGCCGGCAGCGCTCGGCTCCAAGTCGGCGGTGCTGCCGGTCGTGCTCGCCGATCGAACCGTGATCGTCGTCGAGCCGACGATACCCGCGCTCTCGGACGCGCTCAAGGTCCAGGAGTACGCGCGCTCGTACGGCACCGAGACGGCGGGCGTGCTGTTCAACAAGGTCCGCGGCAACGTCGAGCCGATCGCGGACCGGGCCGACCGTCATTTCGGCGGGCCGATACTCGCCGGCGTCCCCGACAGCGACGCCGCTCGCGAGGCACGACGGGCGGGAGTGCCGCTGCTCGAACACGCTCCCGAGAGCGCTGCCGCGGCCGCGTACCGGCGGGCTGCCCGTGGCTTGGACGTTCACGACGGTGACGGCGACCGCGTCGCCGACCGGTTCTCCAGCGCGGTCGTCCCGGACACGCCATGACGTCCGACCCCGACCCCCCGGAGCTTCGGATCCCCCGGGGGACGCTGCTCCGCTCACGCGTCATCTCCGACGTCGCGACGACGCTCGAGGGGGCACTGGAGCGGTCGCTCACCGGATACGCGACGATCGTCCCGCAGGAGACGCTGCTGCTCTCCGGGGAGGCGCGGGGCGTGATCACCTTCGAGGACGGCGTGCCGGTGCTCGCGTACAACACGGTGACCGACAACGGGGGACCGGACGCCCTCGCGGAGCTCGCCGTTCCGGGACCGTACCGCGTCGAGGTGTACGCCGTCGACGGCGACGCCCTGGCGACCGCCCATGAGGCGGAACCGCTGCGGATCCGACCCGGAAGCGTCGCCACCGAACTCGCCGACGCGCCGGCGTTGGCGGATCGAACGCGTGCGGCTGCCCCGGCGGATCGTCGCGTCGGGAATGGAACCGAGGACGCCGACGCAGTGGCCGCCTTTCTCGAGGACGACGGCCGCATCGGGGCCATCCGCGAACGGGCCCGCGAGGAGGCCCGATCCAGAGCGGAAGAGTGGGGGCTCGGCGATGCTCTCGATGCGTCGTCTGATGCCGACGTGACCCGCGACGGCGACCGGGATGCCGCCGGCATGGACGGCGGGGGCGGCTCCGACGATCTCGGCGGTGACGACGGATCGCCGGAGTCGTTTTGAGCCCTCGGTGCGTGGATACGGCATCACCGTCCTCCGACTCCTCACGCTCACTGCGCCGCCCGACTTCGCCGACTGGTACGCGGCGAGCCGCGACTACACCCGACGGGTCGCCGAGGGGATGGGCCTCTCCGGCGTCGACGCTCTCGACGGCACGGCCGTCGCCGCCCGTCTCCGTGAGGCGCCGGACTCGCTCTCGCCGCCGGCGGCTCGCTCGGTCGCGGCGACGCTACTCGCCGACGGTCGGTTCTCCGAACCGTACTGTGAGTGGATGCCCCTCTGGTATGAACTCGGACTGATCGCGCCGATTCGATACGGCGAGTGGCGGTTGCGACGGGTCGCGTCCGACGTGGCATCCGGAGCCGGCGTGACGGTCACGGCCCCACGCTTTTCACGTCCCAGCGACGTGCGGATCGACGGGCAGCCGGCACTCGATCGGGTGTCCGGCTTCCGGGAGCGGTTCCTGCTGGCGGCGGCCCTCCTGCATCTCGAGTGGTTCGTCCACGCGGCGACGGCCGACGGCATCGAGGTTCCGTCGACGCTCGTCGACCGAACCCGACGCGGGTCGCTGGCGTACTACGGCGGCACGCGATCGTCGCTCCCATCGGACGTCCGACGGTTTCAACGGCTGCTGTTCACCGACGATCGCTGGGTTCGGACGGTCAACGACGCGTACGACCTCGACAGCCGACTGTTCGGGCTCTGGGAGCGCCTGCTGGCCGACGAACGGCGACGGCTCGCCGGCGAGTGAGTCATGGTTCGGGGAGGGTGTTACAGAACTTGTAACACCACACCGGGCCCGTAATTCGAACGGGGATTACGTATAGGTGTCGCGGCCACCTCCGCTCCGATGCGAACCTTCACCGTTCGGTTCGTCGCCCCGTGACGCGATCGGCCCTCTCTTCATGTCGTCGACGGAGTTCGACGCGCTCGGATCGACCGAAAGAGACCACTCGAAGACGAGTAGTCTTTTATTCGTCTTGCACTCGTCGGAAGATTCATACGTCGGCTCGCGGATTCACCGGATATACGAATGGCAGTACTCTGGCTGGACGAAGTCGACGCCGGCGAGCTCGAAACGGTCGGCGGCAAAGCAGCGTCGCTGGGTGAACTCATCGGCGCAGGGCTGCCGGTGCCGCCCGGGTTCGTCGTCACCGCGGACACGTACCGCACGTTCATCGTCGAGGCCGGCATCGACGACGAACTGTTCGAGGCGGTCGACGTGGACCCCGAGGACTCGGCCGCGCTCAGGGAGGCAGAGGAAGCCGCACACGAGCTGATCATGGGGACGCCTCTCCCGAAGTCGGTCCGTGAGGAGATCCTCGAACGGTACCGGTCGATGGGCGACGACGAAGAGGCGTTCGTCGCCGTCCGCTCGTCCGCGACGGCGGAGGACCTCCCCGACGCCTCCTTCGCCGGCCAGCAGGAGACGTATCTCAACGTGCGCGAAGACGATCTGATCCGCCGGGTGAAGGAGTGTTGGGCCTCGCTTTTCACCCAACGGGCCATCTACTATCGCCAGCGGAAGGGATTCTCACACGCCGAGGTCGACATCGCGGTCGTCGTCCAGCGGATGGTCGACGCCGAGAAGTCCGGCGTGCTGTTCACCAGCCACCCGTCGACGGGCGAACCCCGGGCCATCATCGAGGCCGCTTGGGGACTCGGTGAGGCCGTCGTCTCCGGGACCGTCTCGCCCGACAACTACGTTTACGACGCCGAGGAAGGCACCGTGGACGAGGTCACCGTCGCCGACAAGAAAATCGAGATGATCAAAGACCCCGAGACGGGGGAGACCGTCAAACGGGACGTCGAGGGGGACAGGCGGACCGAACGCGTGCTCTCCGACGAGGAGATTTCGGAGCTCGTCGCACTCGGCGAACGGGTCGAGGCGCACTACGGCGTTCCCCAGGACGTGGAGTGGGCAATCTTCGACGGGGACGTCTACATGCTCCAGTCGCGCCCGATCACGACGATCCGGGACGACGGCTCGACCGCAGGTTCCGCCGGTTCGTCCAACTCGGGCCCGAACGGCGGCACCGCTGACGCAAACGGCGGCACCGCTGACGCAGTCGACGAGTCCGGCGAGCCCGCGGACGTCCTGGTTCACGGACTCGGCGCGAGTCCGGGGATCGTCTCCGGGGCCGTGCGGATCGTCACGAAGCTCGACCACCTCGATCAGGTCCAGGAGGGAGACGTTCTCGTCACCGAGATGACGATGCCCGACATGGTTCCGGCGATGAAGCGTGCGGCCGGGATCGTCACCGATGAGGGCGGCATGACGAGCCACGCGGCGATCATCTCCCGCGAGCTTGGCGTTCCCGCCGTCGTCGGCACGGGAACGGGGACACGGGATCTACGGAACGGCCAGTCGATCACCATCGACGGGGACAAAGGGACGATTCGTGCGGGCGCGGACGAGGAGGCCGAATCCGCGGAGGAGTTCGAGCCGGTCGAGGCGGCCCGGCCGCAGACGCCGGTCAAACCGATGACGGCCACGGAGGTGAAGGTGAACGTGTCGATCCCCGAGGCGGCCGAGCGGGCGGCCGCGACCGGGGCGGACGGCGTCGGGCTCCTCCGAATCGAACACATGGTGCTCTCGCTCGGTAAGACGCCGGAGCGGTACATCAGGGATCACGGCACGCGTGCCTATCAGGACGCGCTCATCGAGGGCATTCGGGGCGTCGCCGACGAGTTCTATCCGCGGCCGGTTCGCGTACGGACGATCGACGCGCCGACCGACGAGTTCCGCGAACTCGAGGGCGGCGACGACGAGCCCGTCGAGCACAATCCGATGCTCGGGTGGCGCGGGATACGCCGCAGCCTCGACAAGCCGGACGTCTTCGCCGAGGAGCTTGCGGCCATCGCACGCCTGCTCGATATGGGGTACGACAACGTCGAGCTGATGTTGCCCCTCGTCAACGACGCCGCGGACGTCGAGAAAGCGAAGGCACATCTGCGTGAGGCCGGCATCGACCTCGAGCGACACACGTGGGGCGTGATGATCGAGACGCCGGCGAGCGCGCTCATGATCGAGGAGCTCGCCGAGGCGGGGATCGACTTCGCCTCCTTCGGCACGAACGACCTCACGCAGTACACGCTGGCGGTCGACCGGAACAACGAGCACGTGGCCGACCGGTTCGACGAGCTCCACCCGGCAGTCCTCACGCTGATCGGCGACACGATCGAGACGTGCCGGGAGCTCGGCGTCGACACGAGCATCTGCGGGCAGGCCGGCTCGAAGCCCGAGATGGTCGAGTTCCTCGTCGAGCAGGGCGTCTCCTCCGTCTCGGCGAACATCGACGCCGTTCGCGACGTCCAACACGAGGTGAAGCGGGTCGAACAGCGGCTCCTGTTGGACTCCGTTCGGTGAGGGAATCCGGCGGATCGGCGATCGGTTGATTTCGAACGGGGCAGTGGCGACGAATGAGCTAACAGGTGGCTACCGTCGGCGTCGTCCCCGGCCGGTTCGCCACGCAACCGCCTCGACCGGTCCGGGACCTCGTTCAACTCACACGGCGAGGTGGCCGCGGTCTCACGGAAAAACCTTCACGTCGCCGCCGACGCGAACCAACATATTCACTACGGGCGGTCACTAACCGGCGTCCATGAGCACGGACGACGTCTCCCGGCGCAGATTCATGCGGACCGCCGGCGGCGCGGCGGCGGTTGCCGGTGCGGGCACGGCCGCGACGGGTACGGTGGCTGCTGAGGAGGAACCCGACTGGCCGAGCGGCGCCGAGGGGAACCTCGGTACCTACGAGGACGCCCGCGGGCAGGACGAGGTGACCGTGATGGTCGGCGCCGACGACGACGGCCTCGCGTTCGATCCGACGCTGCTGTGGGTCGACGAGGGAACGACGATCACGTGGGAGTGGACCGGCCAAGGCGGCGGCCACAACGTCGAGACCGTTGAGGGTCCCGCCGACCTCGAAAGCGAGGTCGTCGACGAAGAGGGGTTCACCTACGAGTACGAAACGGACGAAGACGACGCCGGAATCACCCATTACTTCTGTGCACCACACGACGGCGTCGGGATGCACGCCGGACTCGCCGTCGGCGACGACGTCGATACCGTTTCCACCGACGACGGCGGCGGCGCGGGAGCCGTCTTCGTCCCGCAGGGCGCCCGCGCGCTCGGGATCGCGACGTTCATCGCAATGGTGAGCACCCTCGGGCTCGCCTTCGTCTTCATGAAGTACGGCGGGACGATCACCCAGGAGTAGACGGACGCGGCCGGCCCACCTCTCGGGGTGATTCCGGGCCAGTTCTCACGTTCCCTCAGTTCTCGATCAGATCCCGATACGCGTCGATCTGCCGGTCCACCACCGTCCCGTGGTCGTAGCTCGCGAATGATTCGTCGACGGTCCGACGTTCGAGGTCCGCGACGGCGACGAACTCGTCCGCGAGTTCGGCGGGACTGGTGACGAGCCGTCCGCGTTTCCGCCCCTCGACGAGTTCGTGGGCGCTGGAGTCCGCCTGATATTCGACGAGCCCGACGCAGCCGCACGCGAGCGCCCACAACAGCTCCGTCGGGAAGGTCTCCCACGTCGCGGTCCCCGCGACGACGTGGGTTCCTTTAAATATCGAGATCCGTTCCTCCAAGGGTCGCTCGCCGAGGAACCGCACGCGGTCGTCGATTCGGAGGTCGCCCGCCGTCGACTCGATGCGCTCCCGCTCGGGACCGTCGCCGATCACGGCAGCCCGCCAGTCGCGGCCGCGAAGCTCCGCCAGCGCGAGCAGGAACGTCTCCACGTTGGCGTGACGGTCGAGCCGGCGGGAGTAGACCGCATCGAACCGGTCGTCGACGTCGGCCCCGCGGACGAGGTCCATGTCGATGCTCTCCGGCAGCACTCGTACCGCGTCGCCGGCCGCGCCGTGCTCCCTGACGCGCGTCTTCGTCGTCCGGGAGGGAGCCGTGAGGAGGTCGGCGCTCCGTGCGAGTGGCCCGTACCGGCGGGAGTCGTCGTCGGGATGGTCGCGCCACCAGTCGACGAGGACGGGCGTTCGAAGCAGGGTGCCGGCGACGGTCGCCCCGAGCCCGCAGGTCGGCGGGGAGTTCACCGCATGGATGACGTCCGGTGCGACCCGTCGGAGCGCGCCGGGTAGCTTCGCCGCGAAGGTCGTCGGGGCCGGATCGGTGACGACGGACCGGTACTCGATCCCGTCCTCCTCGAAGGTCCCGTGGTCACCGCCCCACCACCGCGCACAGAGCCAGACGACCTCGTGGCCACGGTCGACGAGGCCGCGAGCCATTCGTCGCGTTCGTTCCCGGGCGGGAGTGGCTCCGTGTCCGGGGGTAAAAATCGAGACGAACGCGACGCGCATACCCGGACCGGACGGGAGGGGGCGACAAAAAGACACGGCATCGCGACGATCGTGGTGGACGCTCGATCGACGGCACGGCTCGACGGAGCGCGTGTGACGTGACCCACCCGAAAGGGTTTCCGGACGGCCGTCGAATCCGACGCCATGCACCGGTACGACATCGAGCGATACCTCAACGTGCGCAGCGCCGGCGGCGCGGACATCGGTCCCGACGGCCGGCTCTCCTTTCTCCTCGATACGACCGGGACCGGACAGGTCTGGTCGCTGACGGAGCCGCTCGGCTGGCCCGAACAGCACACGTTCTTCGAGGAGCGGGTGACGTTCGTCGACTCCTCGCCGGAGCGCTCGGAGGCGGTCTTCGGCATGGACGAGGGCGGCAACGAGCGGGTCCAACTCCATCGGCTCGATTACGCGAGCGGCACGATCACGAACCTCACGGAGCGTCCCGGCGCGAAACACCGGTGGGGTGGGTGGTCACACGACGGCGAGCGGTTCGCGTTCGCCTCGAACCGGCGCGACGAGTCGGTCTTCGACGTCTACGTACAGGACCGCGATGCGGTCGGCGGCGACGAAGGTCGTGGTGGTGCCGAACTCATCCTCGAAGGCGACGGCTGGCTCTCCGTGGCGGGCTGGTCGCCCGCGGACGACCGGCTGATCGTCCACGAGGCGCATTCCTCGTTCGATCACGACGTATATACGCTCGAGATCGCCTCCGGGGAGCTGACCCATCACACGCCCCACGAGGGCGACGTCCGATACGGCAGCCCGGAGTGGGGGCCGGACGGCGAGTCGGTCTATCTCGTCACGGACCGACAGAGCGACACGCTCCGGCTGGAGCGGCTCGATCTGGCGTCCGACGAGTTCTCCGACGTCGCCTCCGGCGGCGGCTGGAACGTCGACGGGGTAGCGATCCACGAGGAATCGCGCCGGATCGTCCATTCGGTGAACGTCGACGGATTCACCGAGATCCGCGCCGGCGAGCTCGTCGACGCCGACCGGATCGACGAGTTCCCCGAGCCGGAGCTGCCGCGCGGGGTCGCCGGCGGGGTGAGCTTCGGGCCCGACGGCGACCGCTACGCGATCACGGCGACGGGCAGCACCGACGCGGCGAACGTGTACGTCGTCGACGTGACGTCCGGCGAGACGAAACGATGGACCGCGGCGTCGACGGCGGGCATCCCTCGCGACACCTTCATCGAGCCCGAGCTGGTCCACTATCCGACGTTCGACGGGCGGGAGATCCCCGCGTTCTTCTCGGTGCCGGAGACGGAGCCGCCCGCCGACGGCTATCCCGTGGTCGTCGACATCCACGGTGGGCCGGAGTCACAGCGTCGGCCGTCATTCTCGGGCGTGAAACAGTACCTGCTCAACGCCGGCTACGCCGTCCTGGAGCCGAACGTTCGGGGGTCGTCCGGGTACGGAAAGGCGTACTCGTCGCTCGACGACGTCGAAAAGCGAATGGACTCGGTGGCGGACGTGCGTGCGGGCGTCGAGTGGCTCCACGACCATCCTGAGGTCGACCCCGACCGGATCGTCGCCATGGGCGGCTCCTACGGCGGGTTCATGGTGCTCGCGTCGATGACGGAGTATCCCGACCTGTGGGCGGCGGGCGTGGACGTCGTCGGGATCGCGAACTTCGTCACCTTCCTCGAGAACACCGGCGACTGGCGTCGGTCGCTCCGCGAGGCGGAGTACGGCTCCCTCGAGGACGATCGCGAGTTCCTCGAGTCGATCTCGCCGATCAACAACGTCGACGCGATCGCGGCCCCGCTTTTCGTCCTGCACGGCGCGAACGACCCGCGAGTCCCCGTCGGCGAGGCCGAACAGATCGTCGAGTTGGCCCGCGAGCAGGACGTTCCGGTCCGCAAGCTGATCTTCGAGGACGAGGGACACGGCTTCTCCAAGCTCGAGAACCGCATCGAGGCGTACCGAGCGATCGTCGAGTTCCTCGACGAGCACGTCTGAGATAGGGCGACACGGACCCCGGCGGCGTCGACGCGGATCCCGCGTTCCCTCGCTGCCGTGGTTCCGAATCCCCGCAGCTCCGAACCTCCGAGTCGCCGCACGTTCAACCCCCCACAGCTCCGAACCCGGGCCGTCACCGGAGGGCGCGCGCGACTCGCGAGGGCGACCGACGGGGGCCCTCGAACGCGCGCGAGGGAGCCGCCAGCCGGTCGCCGAGCGGTCCGGCGACCGGCCGGCTGCGAGGCTGGGGAGGCACGAGGCTGACACGAGTCACGACTGCCGTGAATGACGTCGTGCCGGGGGTTCCTCGACGGGTCCCCCGTCGCAACCGTTCCTGGCCTCAGACCTCGCGAGCGAGCCACGTGGCCGTCGCTTTCCACGTTATCACGACGTCACACCCCTCCACCAGGTCGAGCCGATCGGCACTATCCTCGGTTACGAGTGCCCGGAACGTGCCGCCGGCAACCTCGATGCGGACGGTGAAAACCGTCTTTCCCCGGTCGATGCCGGTGACCGTTCCGTAAAACCGGTTCCTCGCGCTCGTCGAATCCGGGTCGGGGTCCGCAGCCGGTTCGAGCACGGTGATCGAGTCCGCACCGATTCGGATCTGGACGCCGTCGCCGGGTTCGACCCCGTCGTGGAGGCCGCGGACCGTTCCGATCGCCGTCGCGACGTCCGCGAGTTCTCCCGTGACGTCCTCGACCGTCCCTTCGAGAACGGTCTCGGGGACCCGTGCGGTCGCCGAGAGAGCCACCTGGAGCCGTTCGTACTGGTTTAGTAACCGTAGGCCGTTCTCCGTGAGTCGGCTCCCTCCGCCGTCGCTCCCGCCGCGATGTCGCTCGACGAGGTCACCGAACGCCGATTCGAGCGCTTCGATGCGTGAGAGATCCCGGGCACGCGACCGGCCGAGGTTCGAGGAGGCCTTGGCCACCGATCCCGTCGCGCCGATCTCCCGGAGCAATCTGACGTCGCGCTCGCCGAACTCGATCCCGTTCCGAACCAGCGTCGCACGTCCCTGCCCGCTCGTTTCGTCCATTACTGAGGACGTACTCGGGGAGGCGTTTAGGTTCTTGCCCGGCAGATCCGCACGAGTCAGTAGACGAGCTCTCCCTCGATGAACTTCCGTGCGCGGGGGTCCTCGGGGGTCGTGAAGACCCGCTCGGCGGGACCGAACTCGATGAGCCTCCCGTCGAGCATCACGGCGACGCGGTCCGCGATGCGCTCGGCCTGGTGCATGTCGTGAGTGGCGACGGCGACGCCGAGCCCTCGCCGCCGTGCCGTCTCCACCGCCTCCTCGATGACCGCCGTGTTGCGAGGATCGAGGTCCGACGTCGGCTCATCCAGCAACAGGAAATCGGGGTCGTATGCGAGCGCGCGAGCGAACGCGACCCGCTGTGCTTCACCACCCGACAACGAGGATGCCGACCGGCTCTCCGCGTCGGTGAGGCCGACGACCTCCAGGGCCTCGGTGATCTCGCCACAGGTGTTTTCTCCCCGAAGCCGGGAGAGCCACCTCGTGATCCGGTCGCGCCAGTCGCGTCGAACGTGTCGCCCGTACTCCACGTTTCGACGGACGGGCGCGTCGAAGAGGTTCGGCTCCTGGAACACCATTCCGACCCGGCGTCGGACGCCGAGGCGTTCACGTTCGGAGAGCGACCACACGTCGGTGCCGTCCATCTCGACGGTCCCCGCGTCCGGTCGGTGAAAGAGCGACAACAGCCGGAGGAGCGTCGTCTTCCCCGTCCCGGACGGGCCGATGATGGCGACGGTCTCACCCGGATCGAGCGCGAACGTCACCTCGTCAAGGACGTCGTTGTCGGCGAAGCCGTGGCTGACGTTCATCGCGGCGAGCCCGTCCTCCGTCCGCTGTTCGCGTTTCCAGTGGCGTTGCTGCATCAGATACGACCTCCTCCAAACCGAAGGACGACGGCATTGATCGTTAAGACGAGTACCACGAGGATCACGCCGAGTATGATGGCGGTTTCGAATCGGCCTTGCCGAGCTTCAAGCTGGATCGCCGTCGTGAGGGTCCGGGTGACGGAGGTGCCGTCGGAGCTGGCGATGTTTCCACCGACGATGAGCACTGAGCCGACCTCACTGATCGCGCGGCCGAGGCCGGCGAGAATTCCGGTCATGATGCCGTAGCGGGCCTCCTTGATCGTCACGAGCGCGACGTCGAGGCGCGTTCCGCCCATCGCGTACGCGGCGTCACGGACGCCTTCCTCGACGCCGGTCACGGCAGCGAGACTGACGCCCGTGATGACCGGCGTGGCGAGGACGAACTGCGACATGATCATCGCCTCCGTCGTGAACACGAGGTTCAGGGCTCCGAGCGGACCTTGATTCGAGACGGCAAAGAGGACGACGAGGCCGACGACGACGCTCGGAAACCCCATCCCCGTGTTGATGACGGCGACGACGAATCCCTTCCCGGGGAAATCCGAGAAGCCGACGAGCATCGCGATGGGGAGACTCACCAACGTGCTGATCACGACTGCAGTGAGGCTCACGTACAGCGAGACGTAGACGATACTTTCGACGTAATTTCGCTCGAAGGGAAAGTCGACGAAGAGCGGCGAAACGGCGTCCACGAGGGAGAGCATGGACGGTGCGTGTTCGATCATGGGTGGCGTTAGTCCTCGTCCGGCGACCAGTCTTCGGGAACGTACTGCTGGAAGTTCGGGTTCTCCGAGACTGCCTCGGGAAAGAACAGCTGCTCACCCTCAACGGTGTAGTCTTCGATGATCGCTTGGCCCTCCCGGGAGCTAATAAACCCGATATAGGCCATGGCAAGGTCGTAGTTGACGTTCTCGTGGACACCGGGGTTGACTGCAACGATGCCGTAGGGATTGGCGAGGAGCTCCGGTCCACCCTCGATCGGCCCCTGAACGCGGATGTCGACGTCGAGCTCGGAACGCTGGGAGATGAAGGTTCCGCGGTCTGCGAGGGCGTAGGCGGGTGTCTGGGTGGCCTGATTGAGCACTTCCCCCATTCCCGCGCCGGCTTCGCGGTACCACTCGCCGCCCGGCTCGATACCGGCGGCGTCCCAGATGGCGAGCTCTTTGGTGTGTGTTCCGGAGTTGTCACCGCGGGAGACGAACGTGGCTTCAGCGTCCGCTATCGTCCGGAACGCCTCGGTCACGTCGTCCATGCCGTCGATCCCGGCAGGGTCGTCGTCGGGGCCGACGACGACGAAGTCGTTGAACATGAGATCGCGGCGGTTGACGCCGTATCCCTCCCTGATGAACTCGTCTTCGAGCGAGCGGGCGTGCACCATGACGACGTCCGAATCACCGGCTCTTCCGGTCTCCAGTGCGGCTCCGGTTCCCTGAGCGACCGCCTCGATCTCAGCGCCATACCGCGCTTCGAACGCGGCGTTCACCTCGTCCAGCAACCCCGTGTCGTAGGTGCTCGTCGTCGTCGTGAGCGTGAGCGTCTCGTCGAGGATCGCTGCTCCATCTCCCTCGTCATCATCGGCGCATCCCGCGAGCGCCGCAGCCATCCCGCCGGCGGTTGCGGCGAGGAACTCCCGACGTTGAATCATTGATGATACAACGTTCTTAGGCCACTTACTTAGCCATTTCGGCCCATTATATAAACACGAATAGTTACTCCCATGATCATAGGGATCCGGATCCCGTCAACCGGCGAGTGCGGCCGGAGGATGGCGGGAGCACGCAACGTGCCTCGACCATCCCACGTTCCGCGAACACGCCCGGTGACGGATGATCGGAGAGCGGGCGCCGAGAAGGGTGCGTGGTCGTTTATAAGGCTTGTCGAGGGATCGCGTGACTATTTATATATAGCCACCACGAGCGGGGATCGAACACCCGCCACCGCGACCGCATCGCAGCCTCACGCCTCCGCAACCTCGCTCGCCGGGGCGGCGCCGGAACCGCCGGGGGACGGTCCGGGCTGCCTGCAGTTGCGGGCTGCCGGGCTGCCGGGCTGCGACGCCCGAGGTCCCACTCGAACGGCTCGCGGGACCGCTCGACGCGTCGCTTGTACTGAACGATAACTGTGAACATGCCATCATCTCGTTACTCCTCCGCGGCCTTCTCGGCCGTGAGCGCCTCCTCGCGAAGCGTCCGACAGCGATCGTCGTCGGCTTCGAGCGCCGGAACGGACGTCGGCGTGCCGTCCTCGTCGACGGCGACGAAGACGAAGAAGGACTCCGTCGTCAGCTCGCGATCGCCCGTCCGTGGCGACTCGCGGTACGCCCGGAGTCGAACTCGGACGCTCGTTCGTCCGGCGGCGTAGACGTACGACTCGATCACGCAGGTGTCACCCTGCGGGATCGGGCGCTTGAAGTCGAGTTCGTTGATCCGGGCCGTGACGCACGTCTCGCCGGCGTGGCGCATCGCCGACATGGCGCCGATCTCGTCCATCCACTTGACGACGTTCCCGCCGTGTGCGGACGCATAGTTGTTCGTGTGGGTTGGCTGGACGCGCTGGCGGTTCTCGATGTAGGTGTCCGAGACGGTCGGCATGCCCACGTTAACGGGAGGCGTATATAAAAGGCCCCGCGGTAGCGAAACACGATCGCGACGTTCGATCACGCCGGAACCAGCCGCACGACGGGCGCGTCCGCGGCATCGACGGCGACGTAGAGCGCGCCGTCATCGGGGCCGACCGTCACGTCGCGGATCCGCCACCCCTCGCCGTCGAGGAGCGCCTCGCGTTCGGCGACGGCGGGACGGTCGGCGCCGGGGTCGTCGACCGTGAACCGCCCGAGGTAGCCACCCGCGAGCGTGCCGACGAACACGTCTCCCGCCCAGTTCGGGAAGGCGTCGCCCGTATAGACCGTCATGCCCGCGGGCGGGAAGCCGCCCGAGCCACACTCCCAGTAGTACACCGGGTCGACGACGTCGTCGCGCTCGTCGGGTCGGTCGCCGACCGGATCGTCCGTGCCGTACTCACAGCCGTAGTGGGCGATCGGCCACCCGTGGTTGCCGCCACGCTCGATGACCGTGATCGAGTCGCCGTCCTCCTCGCCGTGTTCGGACGCCCACAGGTCGTCGGTTTCGGGATGTCGGATCAATCCCTGCGTGTTGCGGAGGCCGTACGCATGGATCGCGTCGGCGACGTCCGGGTCGTCGACGAAGGGGTTGTCGTCCGGGATCGACCCGTCCGGTGCGAGCCGGAGGAGCGCGCCCAGCTCGTTCGAGGCGTCCTGTGAGACGTGGTCGGGACCGAAGTCCTTGAACTGCCGGTCGCCGACCGTCACGTAGGCCATCCCGTCGGCACCGAAGACGATCCGCGAGCCGAAATGGCCCGACGAGCCGACGAACGGCTCGGCGGCGTGGAGGGTCTCGAACGCCTCGAGTGCCGGCTCGTCGGGGTCGAAGCGACCGCGACCGAGATGCGTCGTCGACTCGCCCTCGTCGTTCGCGGCCGCATAGGTGAGGTAGACGAACGGCTCGTCGGGGTACTCCGGATGGATCGCGACGTCGAGCAGCCCGCCCTGCCCCGCGGCGAGCACGTCCGGCGTCCCGGCGACGACCGCCGGATCGCTTCCGCCGTCGATGTCGTCCGTGTCCGAATCCGTCCCGGTCGAAGGATCGACCAGCCGGAGGTCGCCGTCGCGCTCGGTGACGAGCAGTCGCCCGTCGTCGGGAAGGAACGCGAGACCCCACGGATGGCTCAGCCCGTCAACGACCGTCTCGACGTCGTACTCGTGGGTCTCGTCGTCCACGTCGTCGTCCGCCGACGTCCCGTCGCTTACACCTGATCCGTCGCCGGCGTCGTCGGGGTCGTCGACGCCATCCGAGCCGTCATCGAGACACCCGACGACCGCCGAACCGCCGGCGACGGTCGCAGCGCAGAGCAGCCGACGTCTGGTGGTTCGAGCGGTCGCCACGCTCGGGTCGTCGGTCATGTTTTCGCATGGTCCTTCGGTCGACGACCGCATGAGCGTTGTGGCGTCAGCGTTCGGGATGGTCGGCGGATGGGTTCGGGTTCGCGGAGGACAAAACCAATAAACGACAGATGAATTAAATATGCCAGATATAGTTAAATTAATATCACTGAGGGAGATTACATACGTAGTGAGATGTCGGGGTTCCGAAACGCGGAACCGCCGCCGTTTGGCGGGCGGATGACGAGGACCCCCCGAGGTCGAGATGACGATCATCGTTGATATCACCGTACGGGAGGACTCCGGGGCGGACCGCCCGCTCGTGGACGCCGTTCCGGAGGGGGTCGTCCGGATCCCGTTCGTGTTCGGTTCGGAGAACGTCGTCGTTTCCTGCGTGCTCGTTCCACACGACGACGTCGAGGGGTTCCGCGATGCGCTTCACCGTGGGGGGAGCGACGGTCCCGGGAACGCGATCAAGGCTGCCCGGACGGTCGACGAGTTCGGCGACCAGGCGTTGGTACACGTCACGTATCCGCGGCGATCCGACACGACCCTCGTCCGCCTCGTCGACGCCGGGCTGGACGTGCTCGAGGGACTCGGAACGCCGGACGGGTGGACGTTTCGTGTGCGGGCGCGCGATCGCGACTCGATCGATCGGTTCGTGGATGACTGCGTCCGTGACGGCGCGACCGCCTCCGTCGATCGGATTCGTGAGCCGACCGGAGGGGGGAGGGACGCACCCGTCCTCACCCCGGCACAGCGGCGGACCCTCCACGTCGCGTACGCGACCGGGTACTTCGAGGTGCCACGAGGGGCGTCGCTCGTCGATCTCAGTGACCGGCTCGACATCTCCGACTCGGCGGTCTCACAGCGACTGCGACGCGGCATCAACTCGATCCTCGCCGAGCGGTTCGCCGAGGACCCCCCGCCATCGGTCGACTGAACCGGGCGTCGGAATCGACGCGTCGATCGCGACCGGGACCGACGTATCCATCCCAAGCGGCACCGACGCGCCGATCGAGAACGCATGGTTTTAGCTTCTGTAAATGGTACCGGTGGTATGACCCAGTGGTCGCTCGCTATGTCGCCCGATGAGGCCCTCCAGATGGACGGACGTTCCTCGCCGCAAGCCGTCGATCCCGCTCGCCGAGTCGGCCCCTTGCCCCGTCACGGTACTGCCACCGTGGCGTTCTGCCGGTGACGAACGGCGGTCCCGACGACGAATCGTCGGGTCGGTCGACCCCGGAAACCCGCGAGGCGTTCGAAGCCGCGGTCCGAGCGCTTCTGCTCGACGCCCACGCGGACGGTGTTCCGATCGACGGGGGGATAGACGTGTACGGCGACGACCACGCGTGGAGCGTCGAGATCACCGAACTCGCCGTGGATACACGTTCGAGCGACGAGTGAGTCGCCCAGCCAGTGAACCGCCCAGCCAGTGAGCCGAGAGAGTCGCACGGCGGTCGCTTCGGGATCGCGCTCGACCGGCAAGCCGTGTTCGACCGTGTCGGGGCTCGGTGACGAACGGCCGTTATCAGTCCGGATAGCGACCCGCCGATGACGAACGGATGATTATTCGGTGGCTACAACCGGTGCGTACCGTTAAGTGTTACCTAGGCATCACTCGGTATCGTCATGGCAACGACGGAGGCAACCCAGGAGACCGCGGAGATGGTGACGGACGACGACGACGTCGAGGAGGCGGCACACGCCCTCGTCGAACTGCAGGACGCGTCCGAGGACGTCGCGGTGCGGACGGAGGAGATCGCGGCGCTCTCCCGCGAACAGGCCGACGGGATGAAAGAGGTTCGCAGCGAGATCTCCGACATGAGCGCGGCGGTCGAGGAGATCGCCTCCTCGGCCGAGGAGGTCGCGAGCGAGGGCCAGCAGGTCACCGAGCTCGCGAGGGAGGGCCGCGAGGCGGCCCGTGACACTCGAACGGCGATGTCGCGCATCGACGAGTCCTCCGACGAGGTCAGCGACCGCGTGCATCGGATCGAAGAGCGCGTGACGGAGATCGACGAGATGGTCGCGGTGATCAACGACATCGCCGACCAGACGAACCTCCTCGCGCTCAACGCCTCGATCGAGGCCGCACGTGCGGGCGACGCCGGCGAGGGATTCGCGGTCGTCGCCGAGGAGATCAAGTCGCTCGCCGAACGCTCCCAGCGGCGTGCGAACGACATCGAGGACCTCGTCGACGGGATCCAGAACGACACCGGTCGCGCCGTCGATGGACTCGCGGAGAACGAGACCTCGGTCACGGAGGGGATCGAGGAGGTCCAGTCGACGCTCTCGCGATTCGAGGACATCGGTGACTCGATCGAGGAGCTCAACGCCGGCATCGAGGAGGTCGCACATGCGACCGATGAACAGGCCGCGAGCACCGAGGAGATCGCCTCGATGGTCGATCAGACCGCCTCGAACGCCGAGGAGATCAGCGACGAAACCGACGGCATCAGCGCCGCGGTGGAAGAGCAGTCGGCGATGATAAGCGAGGTCAACGAGGGCTTTCAGGAGCTGCTCGAGGATTGAGGAACGCGCCCGTTGTGAGAGTAGACGGTGACGGGAGCCAACTGCTTCATCTACGGTCGGCGGCGAAGTCACCGGGAGATTCGATTAAAAACGGCTTGCTATCGACTCGCCGGTCATCCATCTCGGGATCGTTCGTCGCGTCGTTCGGTTTCCTCAAGGAACGTCCGTAGCGCATGGAGATCCGTTTCCTCGGAGCGGACGGTACGAAGTCGACATTCGACGTTCTCGGGGAGCACGTCTCGTTGTATGAGCTCGTCCAAAAGCTCCTCGGCCTCCCGCTCGGACCACGAGTCTTCGGGCGTCGGCATATCCCGAATCAGCTATTTGAAACGCATAAGTCGTCCGCCCCGGATCTCACTCGAAGAAGCGTTCCTTCGAGGATGAAGGCTCGCGGTCGCGTATGCGCACGCTCCGACGGAACCGTTCCGCTTCCTAACGAGTTTTAAGCCGCTGGAGAACCAACGATCAAACGGCATGAGTACACAAAAGAGCGTCCGCCAGAAGGCGGGCACCGTCGAGGAGAACGGGCTGCGGATGGACACTGATAAGGCCGAACAGGTGATCGACGCGCTGAACGCCGATCTCGCGAACGCGTACGTCCTCTATCACCAGCTACACAAACACCACTGGAACGTCGAGGGCGCGGAGTTCCTCGACGTTCACGTCTTCTTACAGGAGGTCTACGAGGACGTCGAGGCCGCGGCCGACGAACTCGCCGAGCGCCTGCAGGCGCTCGGCGGCGTCCCGCACGCGAGTATGACGACGCTCGCCGAGAACGCCACCGTCGATGCGGAGGACGAGGACGTCTACGACGTCCGGACCTCCCTCGAGAACGACCTCGAGATGATGGGCGACATCGTCGAGAGCTACCGCGAACACGTCGAGCTCGCCGAGGGGCTCGGCGACTACGCGACCGGCGAGATCCTGCGCGAGCAGCTCGTCACGCTCGAGGAGCACACCCACCACATCGAGCACTACCTCGAAGACGACACCCTCGTGCTCGATTCCGCGACGCACTGACGTCGGCGCTCGACGTCTTCGGAGCGCGTACGGTGGCTTACCCGCCGATTCGGTGTTTTTCGGTCGTCCACGACTCGACCGTCAACGATCCGATCGTTCACGGCAAGATCGAGGCGGATGCCTCGACGCTTGACCCCGAGGCGATCGACGCGAACGTGTTTTGACTGCGGAGAGCATGCGGGAACCGTTCCAGTTGAGCGTGCGGATCGAGCGATCGTTTGCTCGGTTTATTTATATGTAGCATCGACGGTCTGGGGCAGTCGACGGAGCGACGAGTGAGGATCGATCACCGCCGCCGCAACCGCACCGCAGCCTCACCGCAGCCTCACGCCCCCCAACCCCGGTGAACGGGTGGCCGCGGGACCACTTCGCGGCCGTCCGTTCACCTCCCTCGCGCGCGTCGCTTGCGGCTTCGCTGCTCGCAGTCGAGGGCTCACGTCGGTCGGCCTCGCCACTCGCGCACGCCGAGGATAACAGTTCGCCATGTTGAATTTATAACTGCCATCCTCACCCGATCCGGGCCAATTACAAACGATCGACCGAGTCGGGGTCGTTCGACGGGTCGCCTGGACTGACCGATCGGTCGTGGCGGCGGGCCGAGGATCCGAGCGGTCCCATCCGGTCGACACCGCCGGCACCGATGTTTAAAAACCGATCGCGTCCGTCCACGCGTTCGTATGGATCTCAGCCGGCTGCGCGGCGTCTGGCGGCGCGTCTTCACGCTCGCGTGGCCGGTGATGGCCGAACAGACGTTCCGGACCGCGATGCGAACCACCGACATCGTGGTCACGGCACTCTTCTCGCCGGCCGCCGTCGTCGCCATCGGCCTCGCGGACCTGTACGCGCGGTTTCCACTGCGGATCGGGCTCGGCCTCGGCGGCGGCGCCATCGCGCTCTCCTCACAGGACACCGGCGCGAACGCGACCGACACCCGCGACGAGGCGGTGACGCAGGCGATCCTGATCGGTGTGCTTGCCGGGGTCCCGTTCGTCGCCTTCGGCCTGCTGTTCGGGGAGTTCGCGATCGACGTCTTCGGCGCGCTGGTCGGCCAGGAGACGCCCTCGGCCGTCGTCGCACTCGGATCCGTCTACCTCGCCATCGTCTTCGCCACAGCGCCGGCCCGGCACGTCGCGCTCGTCGGCGCCCGAGCGTTGCAGGGGACCGGCGACACCCGAACGCCGATGTACGTCAACGTCCTCGCGAACTCCGTGAACATCGCCGGCAGCGTCGTCCTCGGCCTCGGCCTCTTCGGCTTTCCCAGACTCGAGATCGTCGGCGTCGGGCTCGCGACCGCGGCCGCGAACGTCCTCACCGCCGGCCTGCTCTGTGCGGCGATCTGGGGCTCGTGGACGGCGGCGAACTTCGCACGGCCGCGGGACCTCACCATCACCCGCCAGCTCCTCCGGGTGAGCGCGCCGCGCGTGCTCGAGGGGTTCGGCTCGGAGATCGCGGAGTTCCCGTTCAACGCCCTCCTGCTCGGCTTCGGCGAGGCCGTCAACGCCGGCTTCCAGATCGGCCGCCGTGTCTACCAGCAGGTGACCGGCCCGCTCTCGCGCGGCTACAACGTCGCGGCCTCCGTCCTCGTCGGACAGGCGCTCGGCGCGGGCGACCCCGACGACGCGCGGTACAACGGCTGGGCGGTCGCCGCGCTCGGCGTGCTGACGGTCGGCACGATCGGCCTCGGGCTCGTCGTCCTCGCGCCGTGGGTGGTGACGCTCTTTACGTCCGATCCGGAGACCGTCGGCTACGCGGTCGACTTCGCGCGCGTCTACGGGCTCGCCGGCGCGGCGCTCGTCTGTTTCTCCGCGCTCTCCGGCTCGCTGCAGGGCGCGAGCGAGACGCGGATCCCGTTCGTCGCCCGGGTGACGGGGATGTTCGGCTTCTTCCTCGGTGCCTCGTGGCTGCTCGGGCGCACGCTCGATCTCGGCCCCGAGGGCGCGTACGTCGGCGTCCTGTTGGCGTATCCGTGGATGGCGCTGGTCGTCGCGGTCGGCTTCGCGTACACCGGTTGGGCTGCACGGGCCGCCGACATGATGGCGGCACGCGGCAGCGCCGAGGACGCGGCGGAGATCGTCACGGAGTCCGATGAGGACGCGGACGCGGTCGCCGCGGAGTTCGATGAGGACGCCAACACGTCCGCCGAGCGGCCTGACGAGGAGTCGCGGACGTGACCGACGTCTCGTCGGATCCGCGAAGGGTACGCTTTAGGCGGACCGCTCGGATCCCCGGACATGGAACGTGTAGCGGTCATCGGCGCGTCGATGACAGGATTCGGGAAGCGTGACGCGTGGGTGCGAGAGCTGCTCGCCGAGGCGGGGGAGGCGGCCCTCGCGGACGCCGGCATCGACGGCGGGGACCTCGACCACCTCTACGTCTCGAACATGGCCAGCGGCGAGTTCGAGGGACAGACGGGCGTCCCGAACGCCCTCTCCCACGACCTCGACGCGATCCCGGCGTACACCGCACGGATCGACCAGACGTCCTCCTCGGGCGGCGCCGGCGTCTACGCCGCCTGGCAGTCGATCGCCTCCGGCGCGAGCGACCTCACGATGTTGGTCGGCGGCGAGAAGATGACCCACCGGACGAC
>LFFM01000233.1_pt1 | contig 37458 bp, 33 predicted proteins | sample 643131 | NCBI WGS metagenome assembly LFFM01 (sample SAMN03777445, study PRJNA286221) | soda lake metagenome | biome: soda lake; feature: Kulunda steppe; material: water; isolation source: sample Tc-Br brine of Tanatar trona crystallizer | place: Russia: Kulunda steppe | collected 2011-07
GAACAACGGGCCTCCCGGCTGGCTTGTGCTGGGGCGAGGTTGGCGGCATATGCGTGAGGTCGAAAAGGGCTTTCGCCTTGGATTACAGGCGGATCAGGATGAAGTGGAGATGTGATCAATCATGAGGCTCCACCAGGATCATCATAGTAAGTACTCGCGGAAACCCGTTCGGCCGCAAAATCACCGATCTGACACAAAAAACCGGAACGCCGTCAATCGAGAGGGCGTCCGGCCGGATACGTGCAGCGAGTAGTGATCGGTCATCGACTGACTTCACGGCTTCCTCGATCGGCTTCGGTAGCGTGACGGTGTGCGGTTTGTCGATGTCGTTGATGACGACACGTCGGATATAATCACGGAGGTCGACACCGAAGCTTCTCGTACCCTTTGCAGTTCAACGCCGGAAATGAACCGGTTCCTAACGCCCTCCGTCAGTTCATCTGAAACGGTTCGACAAAGCCAGCTGTTACCTCAACCAGACCACCCACGGCTTGTACGGCTTCTAAACGCCTCTGCATTTGACTGAAATGGAACGCGTCAGGCGACTTTTTGATGTCCGGCCTGACGGGAACCCTCTTCAACATATTGATCGGTGTACTCGTAGACGTCAGTAATCAGTTGTTCGACGGTTTGACGACGATGGTTTCGGGTGACGTTTTCGTGGACGTCCCACCTGACCCGCTCGATGTCATTTTCATCCGGTGAATATGGAGGCAGGAAATGAAGTTCGACCTTGCCGCCCAGCTCCTGGAGCTTCTCGTGGACTCGATTTCTGGTGTGCGTGCAGTAGTTGTCCACGATTAGATGGACTCTTCCCCAGCCGCGGTACCGATAACAATACGACGGTCACGCGATGCGCAGGGCGGCCTCAGCCCCCGAGCATCATTGCGCAAAGCGCGACACGGGAAGCCACGGGTATGAACCCGTGGGGAATCAACATTGCGAAGCGACGGACGTCCGTCGAAACGGCCGACGGTGGTGTCTTCGATTTTTGGTGATTTGACGGGAAAACACGGGCTTACACCCGTGGCTGTCGTTGTCGCCGCCTCGACCACGGCGGCGAGGTGCTCGGAAGCCCAGGCATCCTGCGCACAGCCGTGTTGTCGGTATGGGGCGGCGAGGTGCTCGGAAGCCCAGGCATCCTGCGCACAGCCGTGTTGTCGGTATGGGGCGGCGAGGTGCTCGGAAGTCCAGGTATCCTGCGCAAAGTTGCGTTGTCGGCAAATGGGGGATATCAGGCGGAGCGATGGTGGAGACGGTGGCGTTCTGCGCCTTCGGCAGTGTCGCCCGTGATGCGCCCAACATCGGTGATGGTCCGCTGGGGAAGCGAGAGCGCAGTATATACCGGAGTCTTACGTCCGGCGATGGGAGGTATGACGACCCCATCCGACCTTGTGTCGGTGGTGAGCGAGATTGGTGAGCTACCACAAACGCCCCCCCATTTTGTGGCCGGCGGCCCTGCCGCCGGGCGGGCCGTGGCGGGGCACGCCCGCCACCGAACTCATTGGGGGTTTGCGCACTCTAGCTCACAAGGCTTATTCCCCGATAGCACAAGGCATATCGGGGCCTTTCGGCGTCGTCGCTTCCCGTCTTGGTGATGACCGAGAGCGATGAGGAATAGTGTCACCTCTATTGTGATGCCGACGAAGATAGGGGGGGATGCTCCCGAAGAGTCGACATCTGGGAGGGCGAAGCACAGGGGATCTGCCGTTCCGACGTGCTCGATGGTGGGTTGGTCAATCCGCTGACTGAGTTCAAGAAGGTGAAGGGAGAGGCGTTGACCGGTCTGGAGGCGTTCCGGTCTGGTCTGCTGGTGCTGGTGTTTGAGTCAGACCGAATATTTTTGGAGTGGAACGATGCCGATCAACGCGTGCTCAGACCGTCCTGACGCGTTCTCGCTCAGAGCTGGAAGACCATATACTCCAGGATCTCCATCATATCGTCGGTGACCTGGGCGCTGTTGTGAAACGAGGTGTAGATGACGCGTCCGTTGCCGATGGGGTCGTCGTAGGTGGTGACCACGGAGGCGTTTTCGTAGGTCCCATCGCCGCCAAAACTAATGTTCTTGTCGACGCTAAAGTGAGCGGTGGCCGTGGGGCCGAGGTCGTCTTTGGAGACGATTGTCCAGTTGGTGGTATCGAAGACGAATTCCACAGTGTCCTCTTGTAGCAAGTCGAGCATTTCGTCGCTCAATACGTCGGCGATCACATCGCCACTGTCGCCGGCCGGAGCGCCGGTCTGGATGTCGCCTCGGAACCCGGAGGGGTCGTTTTCGATGTCGTCCGGATTGTAGTCGAGTTCAAAGGGGATGGCGCCGGGGATGGCCTGTTTTAGCCAGGGGTGGGCGCGATCGGAGACGTAGACGCTGTTGCCGTCTTCGACGAAGAGTTCGAGGTTGTCCATGGCGATGGGGTCGGCGGCGCCGTTGACCATCGGTTCGTCGACCTGACAGCCGACAAAGAGAATGTCGTATTCCTTTAACGCCTCCAGGTCGTAGATGAGATCTTCGGCCTCCTGGCTGAGCGTGCTGTTGTCAGTGCTTCCGAACCAATCGTAGGCGACGCCCATCTCCTCGAGAACAAAGTGGGGCTGGTCGAATTCACCGGGAAAGACGGCGATGTCGACTTCGTCGCCCTGCAGGCAGACCTTGGCGTCTTCTGTGCTCTCCAGGTCGGTGACCTGGTCTTTGAAGACGGTGACGTCGTCGACGACTTCAAAGGAGCCAGAACTGATGGTCAATTCGTGTTCGCCGGCCGGGACTTCGATCAAGCTGTAGTAGCCATCGCCGTCAGCCGTCGTGTGGCGCTGGAATTCGTCGCCGTCGCAGTCGACGCCCTCCAGGGTGACCTCGGCGCCGGGCAAGATTCCGCCGTCGGGCCGGCAGGTCTGACCGTCGATGCGACCGGGACCGCATTCCTCCATCTGATTTTCGTCTTCGTTGACGTCGTTGATGTCGTTGACATCGCTGTTGTCGTTGGAGTCATTGTCGTCGTTTTGGTCGTCTTCCACACATTCTTGCTGGATAGGGTGGAGGAATTCACCGTCGTCGCATTCTTCCTCGTCGTCGTTGGCGGCCTCGTTTTGGGTGGCGTCGTCGTTGCTGTCCAGGTGTTCGTCGCCGCAGCCGATCAGGGCGAGAGCGGCGGCGAGAAACAGGCAGGAAGTGATGCGAGACAGCCGGTGAATACTCATCATGGATCTTCCTTTGAATATTGATGCAGTCGCGGACATGAACTCAACAGGAGCCACGGTAGGTCATGGAGTGTAGCGATGAGCGCGGCGTTTTCCAACGAAGTGGGAAAAAGGCAGACGGGGGAGGCAAATGGCTGCGCCCGACCGGCGTGAAGACCGGTCGGGCGCAGAGGAGAAGGCACTCAATGACGAGTATCGCTCGTCAATTTGTCATCAACGGTATCAAATATCGGGAAAGCAGGCGTCGAAGTCGTCGCTGCAGACCAATTCATCGGTGCAATCGCTGTCATCGTCGCAGGATTCACCGAAGCCGCTGTCGCCGTCGTCGTCTCCGTTGTCGTCGTCTCCGTTGTCGTCATCGCCATTGCCGTCGTCGCTGTCATCGCCATTGTCGTCGTTGTCATCGCCATTGCCGTCGTCGCTGTCATCGCCATCGTCGTCGCCGAAATCGAAGTCGTCGTCGACGCACTGGCCGAGGAGCTCAAGGCAGGTTTCATCGTCGGGGCAGTCGGCGTCGTCGTCACAGGATTCGCCGTCGCCGCCACCGAAGTCATCGTCGCCATCGTCGTCGCCGAAATCGAAGTCGTCGTCGACGCATTGGCCGAGGAGATCGCTGCAGAATTCGCCACCGGGGCAGTCGGCGTCGTCGTCGCAGGACTCGCCATCGCCGAAGTCGAAGTCGTCGTCATCACCGCCGCCGAAATCGAAGTCGTCGTCAACGCATTGGCCGAGGAGGTCGCTGCAGAATTCGCCGCCGGGGCAGTCGGCATCGTCGTTGCAATCTTCGCCGTCGCCGAAGTCGAAGTCCCCGTCGTCGCCGTCGCCGAAGTCGAAGTCGTCGTCGACGCATTGTCCGAGGAGATCGCTGCAGAATTCACCGCTGGGGCAGTCGGCATCGGTCAAGCAGCTATCGCCGTCGCCGAATCCGCCGTCGTCGTCGACGCATTGGCCATTTTCACAACTCGATCCGAGTCCACATTCGAGGTCGCTGGAGCATTCGTCGCCGTCGCCGTCAGCGCCGCTGACGCAGACATTGGAGTTGACATCGCAGATCATGCCCTCGCTGCAGCCGGAGTCATTGAGACATTCGACGCAACTGCCCGTCTCCGGGTCGCATTCCTCCCAGCTATTGCAACTGACGTCCTCGCAGGCGTCGGATTGATTGGTGGCGCTATCCTGGTTTTCACCGACCTGAAAGTCGTTGTCGGTCTCCTCGTCGGCCACGTCGCTATCGCCACAGCCGGCGACCAACGTCACAGCGAGAAGTGACACGAATAGTGCTCGAAGTAGATTGGGCTTCGAACCGTGAAATAAGCGGCAATGTTGCATGTTGAGGGGCCTCCATCGAATTCGACGTGCGTGGATTCAGAAATCACAAAAGTGCGTTCGCGCGTCCGGTATTTCTGTATTGAGTCCCCACCATAACGGCATTGGTGTCGCATGTCACATGGTTCAGATGATCATCACTTCACCGCACATCGCCGCTTTGATTTGGCCATCGACGATCGCCTGAGCTTCGCACTCGCCGAGGAAGGTGTCGTAATCGGTGGCACGGACGACCAGGTCGACGATGTCGCCGGGGCGAACTTCGCCGGCAAAGTGCGCGCCGCCGATCTTGGTGGCCCGCACATCAAAGTCGTCGTCTCCGAGTTCGTCTTCTATGAGCAATGAAAAGAGGACGACTCCGGCCTGACCGAGCATCTCCAGCAGCAATGTGCCGGGGACGACGGGGTCGCCGGGGAAGTGGCCCTGGAGTCCGATGTGATCGTCGGTGATGTGACGGCGGGCGACGATAAATTCGTCGTCGAAGTCGGCGCCGACGAGTTCGTCGACCAGAAGCATGGGACCGGCGTGAGGGAGTCGGCTGTCGAGGAGCTCCGGGCGGTCATCGAGTGCTGTCGTCCACTGGCCGGGGTCGACCAGTGGCGTGCGGCGAAGTTGCCGAAGCCTGTCGTCGCCGGCGCTCACGAGGCGGCTCCCACACAGCCCAGTGGCCGGGCGATGACGTCTTCGATGATATTGCAGGCCTCGTCGATGTCGTCGTCCGTAAGCTGAGCGGAGACGGAGATGCGAAATCGGCGGGCGTGGGCTTCGACGGCCGGAAAGTCGATGGGTTGCAGGTACAATCCGCGCTGCTGGGCGGCCATGGCCAGCTCCATCAATTTCTCGCCATCAGAGCCGATGATGATCGGGATAACCTGCGATTTGGACTCGCCGAGGTCGAGGTTGAGGGCCTGAAGGTTGGTGCGGAAGCGCTCGACGTTGTGCCACAACCGGTCTTGAAGCGTGCTGTCGCGGGTCGCAATCTCGAGACTCTTGCGCATGGCCGCGACGACGGGCGGCGGCAGGGCGCAGGAAAATTGAAAGGGCGAGGCGTAGCACTTCATGTAGCGCACAATATTGGCGTCGGCGCACACGAAGCCGCCGATGCCGCCAAAGGACTTGCTCAATGTCCCGAAGTCGACGCCCATCTCGTCTTCGACACCGAAGTGTTCGGCCACCCCTTTGCCCTGGTCGCCGAAGACCAGGGTGGAGTGGGCCTCGTCGATGTACAGCGGGGCGTCGTGGGCGTTGCAGACGTCGACGAGTGGAGGCAGATCGGCGAGGTCACCATCCATGGAGTAGACGCCTTCGACGACGACGAGCTGGCGCTGATCGGAGGTGCGCTCGAGCATGGCGTCCAGCGACTCCGGATCGTTGTGGCTAAATGTCCACAACTTGGCGCCCGAAAGCTCGACGCCATCGACGATGCTGCGGTGGCATTTATCGTCGATGATCAGGGCATCGCCGCGCTGCATCAGAGCCTGGATGGCTCCCACATTGCCGGCGTAGCCGCTTGGAAAGAGCATGCAGTCTTCGCGCCCTTTGAAGTCGGCGAGCTCCTGGGCAAATTTTTTGTGCTGGTCGAAGGTCCCGGACAGCATCGCCGCTCCCGAGGCGCCGATGCCGTATTTGTGCATCGCCTCTTCGGCGGCCTCCAACACCTCCGGGTGGGTCGACAGTCCCAGGTAGTTGTAGGACGTCAGGTTGATCATGTCTCGGCTGTTGCCGGTGGAACCGCGGTCGACGGTCGTCCGCGGAGTGGGCGCCTCCTCGAGCGGTTGCTCAAAAAAGCTGGTGGCCACCTCGACGCGCGGATCGTTGATCCAGGTCTCGAAATCCGCCGGCGGTTCCAATACGTGATCGCTGTCGTTGTAGGTGAAATCCGCCAGACTGAACTTCAGAATATCATCGGGGTTCATGTTGTCGTCCGTAGTACATCGCAATCTGCGGGGTCGACGGGCGTCGACCTGCGGTTACTGATTACAGGTATTCCATGAATTTATCGGCCAATTCGTCGATATTTTCGACCTGGGAGAGTTCGGAGCGCGGCACGCGAATTTCGAGTTCTCGCATCGTGGCGCTGACGACCTCGATGATGTCGAGGCTATTGGCGCCGTAGTCGCGCATCGAACTGGTGGGGCTGACGTCATCGACGTCGACGTCGTGGAGGTTTTCGCCGAGGTTGCGCTTGATGATGGAGATCACTTCGTCTTTGCTCAAGTCTTCGCTCATCGGGTAGTCCTTACATCAAAAATGGTCGGGGCGCCGAAGGTGAATCGACGCTCATCATTCGCGTTGTTCCTTCCAATGTTGGTAGCGGCGCATCATGTTGTCCTCAAATGCCATTGCTCGATCGACGGTCGCGATCTCGCCTTGCATCGCGTCGAGCAGCCCGCTGCAAAGGGCCAATACGGCCCGTCCGCACTCGTCGGGAGACAACAGGTCGGAGCGGTCGATGCCCTCGGTCTCCAAAAACTCCCAGACCTCTTCGCCAAACATTGCCTCGAAGGACTCGGTGGCCACCATGCCGAATCGAAGGGCATTGACCCGGGTGTCTTCGCCGGCGAGTTGACTGCCGAGGTAGCGGGTAAAGACTTCGAGCACACTCTTGGAGGCGGCGACAAAATCGTAGCCCGGATACGAGCGGTCAACGCCGTCGCTGGAGATGGCGACGACGTACTCCGGGTAGTCGCCAAAGGCATTGCCGATGGTATCGACGTAGTCAATCAGTGGCCAGGCGCTGTACTCCAGACTCTTAAAGAGCGAGCGTTTTTCGTAGCTCTCGAGGTCCGGGGTTCGAGCGGCGAAGGCGACGTTGCTGACGAAGATGTCGACGCCGTCGGAGAATTGGCCGATGGTCTCCATCAAAGCCTCGGTGTCGTCTTCGTGAGAGACGTCGGCCATCTCAAGGATCGGTTCCGGGGCGCCCAAATCGTCGAATTGACGGCGGATCTCGTCGGGGTCTGCCGAGCCCCATCGAAAGGTCAATACGCAGCGCGCCCCGGCGCTTCCCAGCGCCTTGGCGGCGCCGAGGCCGATGCCGCGCGTCCCGCCGGTAATAAGCGCCGTCTTGCCACTGAGATCGATAGTGTACATCCAAGAGACTCCTCAAAATACAGTCACGGCGGTCGGTGGCGCCGAATATCACGGGGCGGTATCGAGCCCACCACTGACGCGAAGTACGGCGCCGTTGACGAATGATGCCTCCGGTCGACTGACGTACCACACGGCGTCGGCGATGTCGTCGACCGTCGCCAGGCGGCCGGCGGGACAAAATTCTTCCCAGTGGTCGACGAGGCGCTCATCGGCGCCGGCGACCATGTCGGTGTCGACCAGTCCGGGGACGACGGCATTGGCCGTGATGCCCCGCGGGCCGTACTCCTTGGCGAGACTCTTCGTCAATCCCACCAGTCCGGCCTTACTCGCCGCGTAATTGGCCTGGCCGCTGGCGCCGGAGGCGGCGATCGACGAGATATTGACGATGCGCCCGGAGCGCTGGAGCATGAAATGGGTCAGTGCGGCGCGGGCGACGTAGAAGGGCCCGTTGAGATTGGTATCGATAACCGAGTCCCAGGCCTCGTCGCTCATCATGGCCGCCGCCTGATTGTCCATGATGCCGGCGTTGTTGATGACCACATCGAGACCGTCGAAGCTGTGGACCACATCTTCGACGACGTCGTCGACATCGGCGCTGTTGCGGACGTCGAGTTGCCGGGTCTCGATCCGAAGGGTGTCGTCGGAGGCGGCGTCACGCGCTTTCTGGGCTGTGACTTCGGCGGCCTCGCTGTCGCTGTGATAGGTCAGGGCCACCGACGCGCCCTCTCGGGCAAAACGGGTGGCGATGGCGCGGCCGATACCGCGAGAGCCGCCGGTGACCAGAACGCTCATGTCGTTCATCTCAATCTCCGGGAACAAAGGTTCTCAACTCGTCGTCGTCCGGCCAGTGGGGCCGTCGTTCAAAGGGCGTGAGCGGAAGTTTGACGCGCCGTCCGCCCCTGTTGGCTGCGCCGTGAATTCCGTCGACGCCGGCGACCCATAGACGAGCGGCGGCATCGAGTGGCCCCAGAGGGTTGTCGTCTGGCGCCGATGCGTCAATCCATTTTACATCCAGTTGCTCGGGGTTCGGCGATGTGGCGCCGATGCGCAAGCCCACTTTGACATCGGCGTTCGATAGTTCGTCGATGCCCGATCGGCGTTCATCGATCGCGTCGTCGGTATCGACAATTCGGCGGGCGGCGTCGCCGAGTTCGATGTCACCGATGACGACATCTCGGCTGTAAGCGCCGATGCCGACGCCGCCGATGGCTGTCGGTTCAAATCCCCACTGTCGAAATACTTTCGCCAGGGCGTATTGGACGCAAAATTCGAGGGCTTCGATGTGCTCGATGTCATCGGCGTTGTCATCGATGACGTCGGCCGGCGCGTTGAGTCCGGCGGCGCCAAAGGCGTCGGCGGCGTCGTCGAAGTGGCGGCGAATCGAAGGAAAGGTGTCGATCAGTTCTCTGGCGGCGCTCGCAGCGTCGGGCTGTCGGGGACCGAAGAAAAGCCCGCATTCGTTGCTCTGGGTAGTCTCAATTGAGCCGTCGAGTTCGCCGTCGGAAGACTCGGCGATGCGTCGAAATTCGGCGCGCATATCGTCGGTGTCGGAGCCGGTAAAGGCGATTCGAACCGGTCCTTCGTCGCGGCTTTGAGCCAGGCTGTAGCTCAAATCGCGAGCTGTCGGCGACTGTGACCACAGGTGCTCGTCGTCGGCCAGGGCCTTGGCGTAGGCGCGGAGTCGATTGGCGTCGGCGGCGGCGATGCCGACCAATCCCACCGAAGGCCTGTCGGAGGCATCGGAGTCGCCGGGCGATGGACGTTTTTCGGGCGGCTCCTCGATGACGACGTGGGCATTGGTGCCGCCAAAGCCAAAGGCGCTGATGCCGGCCCGGCGAGGTGTATTGTCGCCGGCGTCATCATTGCTCCAGCGGCGTCGCTGTGTCGGGACCTCGAGGTTGCCCTCGTCGAATTGGCAGGCCGGATTCGGGGTCTCGAAATGGGGCTGCGGGAAGATGGCGTCGCGCTCGACCATCAATGCCGCTTTGATCAGTCCCGCAATGCCGGCGCCGCCCTCCAGGTGGCCGATCTGGGCTTTGACGGAGCCCAGCGGCCGGCGGTCGCCGCGTTGCGGTGGCTCGTCGAAGACGGCGTGCAGTGATTTGACTTCGATGGCGTCGCCCAATTCGGTGCCCGTGCCGTGGGCCTCGAGGGCGCCGATCGACTTTGGCTCGACGCCGGCGTCGGCGAGCGCGGCGCGGATGACCCGGCGCTGAGCGGCGCCGTTGGGAGCGGTCAAGCCGTTGGTCCGGCCGTCCTGATTGACGGCGCTGCCGCGGATGACGGCCAGGATTCGGTAGCCGTCTCGGCGGGCGTCGCTCAGCCGCTTTAAGACCACCACACCGGCGCCTTCTCCGCGGACGTAGCCGTCGGCGTCGGCGTCGAAGACGCGGCAAATGCCCTCCTCGGAGAGCATGCGGGCCCGGCTGAAGGCCACCGACATATCGGGGGCCAAAATGGCGTTGACGCCGCCGACGATGGCCTGGTTGCAGCGATTGGCCCGCAGATTCAGAAGCGCCTGGTCGACGGCGACAAGCGACGAAGAACAGGCGGTGTCGATCGCCGTGCTCGGCCCTCGAAGATCGAGCCAGTACGACAGGCGATTGGCCGTGATACTGGGGGCCATGCCCGACCCGGCGCGGACGGGTGCACCGTCGTAGAGGCGCGCGAAGTCGCTTCCGCTCTGGCCGACGAAGACGCCGGTTCGGCTATTTCGGAGTTGTTGTCGAGTCCAGCCCGCATCCTCGATGGCGTGCCAGCTGGTCTCCATGATCATTCGCTGCTGCGGGTCCATGGCCCGGGCTTCCCGCGGCGAGATCCCGAAAAAGCGGGCGTCGAAGCCGTCGATGTCGTCGATAAATCCGGCCCGATCGGTGGCCATGGTATCGAAGCCGGCGATGTCGGGGTCGGTAAAGGTATTCGGTTCCCAGCGTTGGGGATCGACGGTATCGATGGCGGCGTCGCCACTGTCGAGAAGGTCGAAAAAGGCGTCGATGCCGTCGGCTCCCGGAAAGCGGCAGGCCATGCCGACGATGGCAATGGCGTCGCCGTCATCACCACCGGGTGAGTCGGTGGGGAGCGCCGGTCGGGACCGCGGCTCGTCGACCGAATCGCCGTGGCTGTCTCCGTCGCCGGTCCCGTCGAGATGCGACGCCAGGGCGGCGATGGTCGGAAAGTCGTAGAGGGCGGTGGCCGGAATCTCGGTACCCAGGCGGCGTTCCAATTCGCCGACGATGCCCACGGCCTGCGCGGAGTCGATGCCGTAGCTCGAAAAGGGCGCGTTGAGTGCGATTTCTTGACGGTCGAGGCCGGCTTCGGTAGCGACGCGATCCACGAGCCAGCGCTGGAGGTCGGAGCGCGTCGGCCCGTTGCCGCTGCCGCGGTCGCTTGCCGGTCGGGGCCGGTCGGACTGCGAGCGGTCGCGGCGTTTGACGACGGCCAATTCGCCAGCTTCGTAGCATTCTTTGGTGGCGAAACGCTGGATTTTGCCGCTGGAGGTCTTTCGGATCGTTCGCGGCTCGATGAGGACCACGTCGCGGGGCACCAGTTGGTGGGTCTCGGTGATGGCCCCTTCGATTCGCTCCAGAAGGCGTTTGGGGTCGTCGACATCTTGAGGATTGACTTCCTGGACGACCACCAGTTGTTCGCCGCTGTCCTGTTCGGTCACGGAGAATGCGGCGCCACAGCCGGGGCGGATGGCGTCGCTGACGTGTTCGACGGTGGCCTCGATATCCTGCGGGTAGTGGTTGGCGCCGCGAATGACGATCAGATCCTTGAGTCGTCCGGTGATCGCCACGGTTTCGCCGTCGAAAATGCCGAGGTCGCCGGTGCGCAAAAAGGGGCCTTTACCGGACTGGAGATGGGCGTCGAAGACCTCGTCGGTGACGTCGTCGCGCTGCCAGTAACCGCCGGCGACGCTGCCGCCGCGAAGCCAGATTTCACCGACGTCGCCGTCGTCGACGGGGCGGTGGGTGTCGGGATCGACGATGGTCAGATCGAAGTCGCCGAGCGGTGGGCCGCAACTGACGTGCTCCTTGCCGTCGGCGGCCAGTGTGGTCGGTCGGTCGGCGCGAGGCGTGGCGGATACGATCAATCCCACCTCCGCAAGGCCATAGGCCGGCATAAACGCCGACTCGTCGAAGCCGGCGGGGCCAAAGTAATCGGCAAAGCGCTGCATCGTCTGGGGCCGGATCGGCTCCGCGCCGTTGCAGGCGACATTCCACGTCGACAGATCGAGTTCGTCGCGCACATTGTCCGGTGTCTTGCGCACCGCCAGATCGTAGCCGAAATTGGGGGCTGTCGACATGGTGCCGCCGTACTCGTCGATGGCCTCCAGCCAGCGCACGGGATTTTTTAGGAAATCGAGGGGCGACATCAAAATGCTTTGACAACCGCAAAACACGGGCTGGATGACCGCGCCGATCAGCCCCATGTCGTGGTACAGCGGAAGCCAGTTGACGCCGACGTCATCGGACGTGGAGCCAAAGGCCTGCTGGATGAATTGCTCGTTTCGAAGCAGTGTCCCGTGGTCGAGAACCACGCCCTTGGGGGCGCCCGTCGAACCCGACGTGTATTGCAAGAAGGCGACGGTATCGGTGTCGAGTCCCTGGGCCGACCAGTCGTCGGCGAAGTCGTCGGCGATGTCGTCGGTGGCGATCCAGTCCAATTCGGCGAGTGTCTCGGATTGTCCGGCCAATCCACTGGCCATGCCGGCGATCGTCGAGGTCGCCAGCGCGACGTCGGCCCCGGAGTCGTCGATAACCGACAAGAGGCGGGGCAGCGTCCGCTCCAGGCGGCGCGGATTCGGGGGATAGGCGGGAACGGCGATGGCACCGGCGTACAGAGCGCCAAAAAAGGCCTCAATATAGTCCAGCGACGGCGGATAAAGTAACAGGATCCGTTCGCCGGGTTCGATGCGGCGGCTCAGCCGGGCGCCAATCGCCCGGGCCCGTCGATCGAGTTCGGCGAAACTCAGTGCTTCACTGTCGTCCGTACCGCCCGATAGAAATTGGAATCCCTGTCCCGGCGGCGATACTTCGGCGCGCCATCGCAGCAATTCGACCAGGTTGGCCACCGAGTCCGGCGGTGTCGAAGGAGTCATACGTTCCTCGTCAATCCGTAAATTACGACGGCGTTCCGTGTAGCGAATGGTGGCCGTCGGTTTCAAGCATCGAGCCCGGTTAACTCCAAGACAACACAGATGAATTGGTACCCCTAATGCTCGGATTCGGCGCCGGCTGCCGTCGAGTCGGGGAGGGTCCCCAGTTCAGGACTGGCAGCGGCGTCTCCACAGCGACGGAACCAGTCGCCGGGCATCGTTGGTGGCGCGAATATAGAAATGAGCCTTGAGAATGCGGCGTTGTTCGTCGTCCAGATCGCCGTGATAGCCCTGTTTGTCGATGCGCTGGCGCATGGCCTGATACAGCGACATGGCGGCGGCAACGGAGATATTGAAACTCTGGACGAAGCCGCGGATCGGGATAATGCAGCGGGCGTCGGCGCGCTGGAGCATCTCATCGCTGCAGCCGTCCTTTTCATTGCCGAAGACCAGTGCCGTGGGGCGGGTGAAGTCGACATCGGCCAATTCCATATCGGCCTCCAAGTCGGTGGCCACGATCCGGTAGCCCTCCTTTTGGAGCTCGTCGATGCACGGAGCGGGATCGGTCCAGCGCTCGACGTCCATCCACTTGTCGGCGCCCTGGGTGATGCGATCGGAGGCCTTGTGGTGGGGCTGGGTGTCGATCACGTGGGCCCGTTGATACCCCATGCCCTCGGCGCTTCGCAGCACGGCCGCCGCATTGCCCAGATCGTAGATGCCGTCCATAACCGGTATGACTTCGACGGTGCGTTCGGCGACGACATCGTCGATGCGCTGCTTGCGCCGCTCGCTGAGTTGATCGTCGAGCAACTCGATGAGCTCGTCGGCCCCGAGCGTCAGGGCGTCATCGAGATCCAGGAGTTGTGTGACGTCGATGGGCTCGCGGTGCGGAAAGCGCATGGGCGTGGTCTGTGAGGTGGTAAGGAGGGACGGTATCGATTGCCAACGGGTGAATCACCGCCTTGTGCGCGGTGCCCATTCATTCCCGCCGATTATCAGTTGCGTCGGTGCCACTCAAGCGGAGCCGACACAGGCCGCTGTCGATCGCCGGGATCGACGATTGCTGCGGTCGGACTTGACGGCCGGGGGCTGACCTTGTATCAACTGCCACCCTTATTCGGGATATCCTCTCTGCCGAAAACATCACGAGAGGCCCCATGGCGGCCCAACGCCGCTCCGGTAAGGCCCACACATTTGGAATACACTGTCGAAGTGGCCCGTTACACCCGTTGACGACCCATAGATTTGGTCCGGTGGGCGTGCGGCGCTTTGACTCGAGACATTGCGATTTTCTCAGGAGTTGAACCATGCACGCTGTGATCCGTACAGGCGGTAAACAGTACCGCGTCGAACCGGGCGATGAATTTAATATCGAAAAGCTCTCCGACGTCGAGGACGGCGGAAGCGTGACCTTCGATGAGGTATTGGCCGTCGGAAGCGGCGAAGACCTGGTCGTCGGTAAGCCGGTCGTCGAGGACGCGTCGGTCGAGGCCGACGTCATCGTCGCCGAAGGACGCGGGCCGAAAGTGATCGTTTTCAAAAAGAAGCGCCGCAAGCGCTACCAGCGAAAGCACGGTCATCGCCAGCCCTTTACTCGCATCAAAATCAAGGACATCAACGTCGACTGACGCCTCCCGACGCGAGGCCGATGCCGACGTCGACTCCCGAAGGAGTTCGACATGGCACATAAAAAAGGACAGGGAAGCACCCAGAACGGGCGCGACTCGCGCGGCCAACGCCGCGGAATCAAGGAATTCGGCGGCGAGCAGGTCAAGGCCGGCCATATTCTGGTCCGCCAACTCGGCACGAAGTTCCATCCCGGCCGCAACGTCGGCTGTGGAAAGGACTACACGCTTTTTGCCAAAAAAGACGGTGTGGTTCACTTCGAGACGCGCTCCGGCGGCCGCAAGTATATCTCGGTCTACCCGACGCGCGAGACGGCCGCTGCGGAATAATGGTCTGAGAACGCGCTCGATCCAGTATCGACAGGCCTCGTAGCCGTCGGTGATCTCGACGCCCCCGGCCTCCGGTGTACGATATACCGGACGTTCGGGGGCGTTTTGGCGTTGTGCGAACACCTCAAGCCGAAGACAAGATCCGGGAAATATATTCATGACCCAGTTCGCCGATGAAGCTCAAATTCAGGTGATCGCCGGAAGCGGTGGTGACGGAATGACGGCCTTTCGCCGGGAAAAATACGTCGCCCGGGGAGGCCCGGCCGGCGGCGACGGCGGCGACGGCGGAGACGTCATCGTCGAGGCGACGCACAACGCCAATACCCTCTACGAGTACCGCCACGAAAAACGAGTGCAGGCCGAGGACGGTCGTCCCGGTGGCTCCAAAAATAAGACTGGAAAAAACGGTGAAGATCGGGTCATCGAAGTCCCGGTGGGCACCATGATCTACGATGACGACAGCGGCGAAGTGGTCGCCGATTTGACGGAGTCCGGCGAGCGCATCGTGGTCGCCGAAGGCGGTGAGGGTGGTCTGGGCAATACGCGATTTAAGAGCTCCAAGAATCGGGCGCCCAAAAAATCGACGCCGGGAAAGCCCGGCGAAGAACGGCGGCTGAAATTTGAGCTCAAACTGATCGCCGATGTGGGACTCGTCGGCTACCCGTCGGTCGGCAAGTCGACGATCATCTCCACCATTTCGTCGGCCTCACCGAAGACCGGCGCCTATCACTTTACGACAATCACACCGAACCTCGGTGTCGTCGACTGGAAGGATTTTGCCCCCTATGTCGTCGCCGACATCCCGGGACTCGTCGAGGGCGCACACCGCGGCGAGGGACTGGGGACCCAGTTTTTGCGCCACGTCGAGCGCACCAATCTCATCGTCCACGTCCTGGAGGTCACGCCGTCGATGGAGGGCCAGGACGACGGGCGCGATCCCATCGACGACTTCGAGACGATCTGTGGGGAACTCGAGCAATTTAATCCCCAGTTGTTGGAGAATCCACAACTGGTGGTCCTCAACAAGGTCGATCTTCCCTACGCACGCGAAGAGGTCGAGCGCCTCAAAGAGCATTTCGAAGAAGAGCGGGGGCTGCCATTTCTGGCGATCTCGGCGGCCACCGGGGAGAATCTCGACGATTTCAAGGACTATCTCGGTCGCGCCGTATCGACCGGAGAATTCGAGGCCGGCACCCCGCATGGGGAGCGGAGTTAGGGATTTATGACCACAGCGCACATCTTTTATATCCCGGTGATCTTCGTCGTCGGATTGCTGGCCGGTTATTTTTTCGGGCAGCGAGCCGCCGAGGAAGAACGCAAAAAACGTCGCAAGAAGCTGGAGCGACGCCGGGCGCTCAAAAAGAAGAAAAAACAAGAGGGGGCAGCCGTCGAAGAGACGCCACAGGTAGAGCGCAGTGGCACGTCCTGACCCGGTCAATCGATGCGGTGTGGGTCGGGGGCGATGGAATCTGTGAGCTGTCTGTCGCTGTTAGAGAGGGAAGACTTGTAGAGGTCAAGACATTCGTCGTACCTCAACCCTTGTCCCGTCACCGGCGGGAGTGCTACTCAACGATGTGCAACTGCCAACTCGCCAGCCCAGGATGCAGATTCTACGATGGGAGACTCCATGAACGCCGCTGATCATATTCTCGACGTCATCGGTGATACGCCACTGGTGCGCAGCCATTCGCTGGCCAGCCACGTCGACTCCGATATTTTGCTCAAAATCGAGTACGTCAACCCCGGTTCCAGCATCAAAGATCGGCCGGCGCTGAAGATCGTCGAAGACGCCGAAGAGAGCGGCGAATTGCCGGAAGGCGGGACGATTGTGGAGGCCACCAGCGGCAATACGGGCATGGGCCTGGCGATGGCGGCCTCCGTCAAGGGCTACAATTGCATCTTCGTGATGCCCGACAAGATGAGCGACGAGAAGATCAAGGCTCTGCGTGCCTTCGGGGCCCGGGTCGTGGTCTGTCCGACGGCCGTCGAACCCGATGACCCGCGCTCGTATTACTCGGTGGCTGAACGGCTCGCCGAGGAGACGCCAGGCGGGTTTTTAGCCAATCAGTACCACAACCCGTCGAATCCCAAGGCGCACTACGTCGATACCGGCCCCGAGATCTGGGAGCAGACCGACGGCGAAATTGATGTCTTTGTCTCCACCATGGGAACTGGCGGCACCATCTCCGGGACCGCCAAGTACCTCAAAGAGCAAAATCCGGACATCACCGTCGTTGGCATCGATCCCATCGGCTCGATTTACTACGACTACTTTAAGACCGGGAAGATCACGGAAGCCAATTCCTATCTGGTCGAGGGGTTTGGCGAGGATATCATTCCGTCGACGATGCACTTTAACTACGTCGACGACGTGGTGCGGGTATCCGACAAGGAGTGTTTTCAGTATACGCGGCGGCTGGTCCGCGAAGAGGGCGTCTTCGCCGGCGGGTCCTGCGGCGGCGCGGTATGTGGAGCCATCAAATACGCCGAGCAGCTCGACGAAGCGAAGAATATCGTCGTGATTTTGCCGGACTCCGGAGCCCGGTATCTGAGCAAGATTTTCGATGACGATTGGATGCGCGAAAACGGCTTTCTCGAAGACCAGTGGGGTGATGCGACGATCGCCGACGTCCTGGAGCAAAAGGGCGATAGCGGCGATGTCTATACCTCGACGAGCAGCGAAACGGTGGATGATGTCATCGATCGCATGAAATCCCACGGCATCAGTCAGCTTCCGGTCGTCGATGACGGCCAGGTCCAGGGACTGGTCAACGAATCGGATGTTCTCGACCACCTGCTCGGAGATGGCGCCCACGGCGATACCATCGAGGGACTCGTCGAGACCGGATTTACGATCGCCGAACCCGATGACAAAATCGGGCTTATTGGTGATGTCTTTCAGGACGGCCGCGTCCTCATTGTGGTCGACGACGAAGAATTGGTTGGAATTATCACCAAAATCGACTTCATCGATTTTGTTACAACCCGTCTCTAAGCGGTGAGAATGATCATGTTGGAGCGATATTTCGATCGGTATCAGTGGCCGGCACTGGCCTGCGGTTTTGTGGCGATGTTGCTGAGTTTCGGTGTCTTCGCCGTCACCGCCGGTTCTGCCCAGGCGTTTAGTGAAAGCCAGCGCGTCGAATTTACGCTGGCCGTTCAGACCGCGTCCGACGACGGGGCCGACGAGGAGTCGGACACCGACCTCCGCTCTCGGACCCGGCGCAATATCGCCGAAGAGGCCGTCGAGCGCATCGAGCAGCGCCTGGAGGCGATGGAGGTCAAGGACTTCGAGGTCAGTGTCGTCGATGGCCGCGATATCGAAGTCATCGCCTTTGGTGACCACTCCGAACAGACGATTCGAGGCGGGGTCATTCCACCAGGGAATCTCGAAATCCGGCCGGTGCTCGTCGACTCCAGCCCCTGGCTCGGCGTGGCCCAACAGCTGCCCAGCGGTGTCGAATTCCACTACGAACCGGGGGCCTTTCAGACCGATAGCTTCTTTCTGGTCTCCTCGTCTTCGCGGACACTGCGCCAGGCCATCGAAGTGCTGGGCTCGGAGGGCGACAACATCGAAATCTTCCCCCATGAAGACGGCTGGCGGACGCTCAACCTGGGCCCGGTCGTAGGGACCGATGACGACGTGTCGAGCGTCGAACTAAGTCGCAATCCGGCGGGCGTTCCCTTCTTGTCGACCATCCTCAACGCTCATGGCGCCCACGAGATTCGCTCCCAGGCCTCGGACCTCGACGTCAGCCAACTGGCCATCGTCGTCGACGGCGAAGTGGTGGCCCTGGAGTACTTCAATGAAGCGAGCTTTTCGGAATCGATGCAACTCGATCCGCCAGATCATATTCACTCTCCTTCCGGGCGCTGGAATTGGGCCCGTCAGATCGCCGGGCGTCTGGCGGTAGCTATTCCGGTCCAACTGGCGGAATTGGAGGATTGAGCCATGGTTACTGCTGGAACATTGCCGGAGGCGGTTCGCGGCAACTGGTACTACTTCGAGTCGCCGCCCGATGGTGACGTCGACCCCGACGACAGCTATCAAGTCGTCAGTTTTAATGTCGACGGTTCCTATGCGCGCTACGACATCGACGGGAGCAACGCCCGTTGTGTCAACGACGGCGATTATACCTTTGATGGGAATTTTTTGATTGTTCGCTCCGGGCGAACCAAGACCTACCGCGTCGAACGCAGCAACCACTGGCGCTGGACGCTGGAGGATAAATCCTGTCGGTACACCTTGTTGCGCGGCCCGGCGATGACCGATGGATTCGACGAACTATCCGATGCGGTGTGTCGCGACATCCGACTCGTGCCCCTGCGCGCTCGTGTCGAGGCAGATTTCGATGGCGACGGCGCCATCTACCGCATCGTCTATGCCGGCCAGGAGAGCGAACAGCGGCTCCTGGGGGCGATATCCTGTCATCCCATCGACGACCGCGGCATGTGGATCGGAGTCGCTCCCTGTGTTCGGGGACTCGGTGACGACATCTGGCGCAATATCGTCGACAAGTCCTTTGTCGATGGCTATCTGAACAATCCCCAGCAGTGCTCGGAGCTGTCGGTGCAACTCTTTGGCGGCTCGTTCGGACGCTGAGCCGCCGCAGGTAAGTAAAATAGGGGGGGCGGCGGCGTACGCCGTACCTCAGCTCCAACTTTGGTCCCAGTGCGGGAGTGGACGGCCGGGTTTGCAGAGTTGGAGTTCACGCCGTAACGACCGGCCACCGGGGTCGGTGGCATCTTCGGTGAGTAATCGAAGTGTCGCCGGGTATTCGACATCGAAGCCCGCTACATAATCGTCTCAAACAGCAGTTGCGGGAAGTCGGCCAATGGAAGCGGGACGTGGCCGGCGCCGTTCATGGTCCACAATTCGACGTCACCTCCCTCGGTACAGCCCTCCCAGCGCTCGATGTCGGTTTCATCGCCGTCGACGGCATGGGTGACATTGACCGACGGGCCCTCGACGGGGTCTTCATCGCAGTCATTCCATCGCGACCAGCGGTAGACGACCTCTCGGGCGCCGGTAAACGCCGTATTGCCCTCGTAAGCGACGGTATCATCGTCGGTGCCGTGGACGTGATAGATATTGACCGGATCTTCGGGCAGGCAATCGATAGCTTCGCGGGTCGACGTGCCGTTAAAGCTGACAATTCCGTTGATGAGGTCACCCCGTTCACAGGCCATGCGATGAGACATCATCGCCCCGTTGGAGATTCCCAGAAAGTAGATGCGATCGGGGTCGACGGCGTAGCGATGGATCGCCTCGTCGATGAGGTCAGTGAGATAGGCGACATCATCGACGCCGGACTCCTCGAAGTCACAGCAGGTCTCGATGGCGTTCCAGAATAGCATCCCCTGCGAGTCCTCCCGGTGACCCTCTGGAGCCAGCCGGATCGCATTGTATTCGTTGGCCTCTTCGCCGGCGTCGAATCCGTCGATGGTCTCCTGGGCGTCACTTCCGTAGCCGTGCAATAAAAATAGCAGCGGGTGGTCACCCTCGACGTCGTAGTCATCGGGGAACATCGGTTCCACTTCCCGGCCGTCCTCACCGATGGGACCCATGTGGTCACGGACGTCGGGCAGGTCGTAGTTGTCGTCGTTGGCCTGATTGTCGTCGTTGTCTTCGTCGTCGTTTTGTTGCTGGTTTTGCTGTTCGTCTTGATTGGACTGGTTGTCGAGTTCGGCGGGCTCGCCGCAGGCCGACAATGCCAGAAACAACAGCAAAAACGGAGTCGTGATTCGGGTGGTGAGTCGCATCGCCGAGACATCCCGGGCAAAAGTAGAGGTAGGACCGTCAAGTTCGCGTCGGCCAGTATGTCGAGCGCAGTGACGAAACGCAATTTGCTCCGCGCCTGCGTTGGGCGTAAAATTAGCTTTGGCGTTCCTCGTCAGCGGGCTCGCGGCCACTAAATAGTGCCGAAAGACGACGGGCTCCGGATGTCATGGAGCTCGTCATCGACGGCAGCAACACGCAGGTTATCGGTACGGAGACGATGAGTGCTCCCGTCAGTGCAATGGCCAGGGGTTGGAGCAAGCCGAAGACTTCAGCGCCGCCGAATAACAATGGACTCATACCCACGACGGTGCTGACGACGGTCAGTAAAATGGGGCGGAACCGAAGATAGGCGGCGATGCTCAAAGCCTCGCTCAAGTCCGTTCCCTCATGGGCGCGATTCTTGGCCTCCGAGAGGACCAGGATGACGTTGTTGGCCACAATTCCGACGGCGATCAGCAGGCCGGCCAGTACCATCGCGTCCAGTGGCCGACTGAATATGGCGAGCAGGGCAATGGTCCCCGTTGCGCTCAGTGGAATTGCGATGAGACCGCAGGCCGCAAAGGAAAACGAGCCGTACTGGATGATCAGCAGTGTCAGGACCATCATCAGTGCCAATGCCAGGGCCATGGCGAATGTTCGACTCGTCTCTTCGAGGGCCTCGACTTCGCCCTCCAGCCACCAGCTCGTGCCCTCCGACAGGTCGGTGTCCAGCAGTGTCTTTTCCACCTCTTCGGCGATCTCACCGGGGGCCGGGCCGGCGGGGTCGAACTGGGCGGCAACCCGGACGACGCGCTGGCCTTCGCGCCGCTCGATATGGGTCGGTTCTTCAATGAGGTCGAAGTCGACGACATCGCCCAGGTGGACATCACTGGTGTGATTGGACAGCAGGCGCAGATGCGCGAGGTGTTGTGGTCCGCCGGCCCGGCGGCGGTCGTAGCGGACGCGCAACGCCAGCGGTTCCCCGCCTTCCATGCGCTGGCGCAATACGCGTCCGTCCAGCGCATAGTCGACGACGCGCTCCAACACGTCGGGTTCGACGCCGTGATCGGCCATCGCCCGGTAGTCCGGGTGGCCGATCCATCGCGGACTGACGCCGCCTCGGATCCGTTCCACATCCTGAAGACCATTGACGTCTTCGAGCCGATCGATAACCCGGTTTTCGACCTGTGACAGGCCCAGTATATCGCCGTCTTCGCGGGTCAGTACGGCGATGAGATCGGCATCGGAAAGACGGGTTTGGACGCCCCGAATCCGCGGCAGAGTGACGCTGGTACTCAATTCCGGCACGCCCAGTTCGTCGATGGCCCGGCGGGCGTCCTCCGCCCACGCTTCGGAGGGGCGGTCGCCGCCGTCGGTGTCGATGCGGATCATGAAATTGGACGTTCCCGGTCGAAACGATGGCTGGCCTTCCCGAAAGTAGCCGCCGACGGTCGTAAACAGGGCGTCCGTGCCCTCCAAAGACTGGAGCTCGGATTCGACCTGGCGGGTCAAGCGGTCGAGGTCGTCGGTGGGAATGCCGGCGGGGTGAGTGATGCGAATATCGACGAACCCGTCGTCGACGACCGGCAGCACCTCAAACGGCAGTTTCTGGCCTCCCCACACCAGAGTGATAGCCAGAAGTCCGACGATCCCCCATGCGGCGACCGGCCGCTGCAGGTAAGCCCACCACGACGGGCGGCTTCGGGTCGCGATGTCGCCGTCTTCTGCCGGAGTACTGCGGGCAAAGGTCGGGAGCAAGACGACGGCAAATACGAAGGAAAACCCTGCGCAAATGACGACCGTCCAGATCAATGGCCGAAATAACAGCGCCACCAGGCCCTCGACGAGTAGGAAGGGCAAAATGGCAGCCCAGGTCGTCAACAGAGCTCCCAGCAGTGGGCCGGCGACATCGACCATCGCCTTGAGATGGGGCCGGTCGGTATCGGAATCCTGTCCGGCCAGTCGGTCGAGACGGTCGAAGTAAATGATCGCGTAGTCCAGCCCCAGGCCCACCGACAGTAACAGTCCGGCCAGGGTCAGCAGGTTGAGGCTCTGCCCCATGGCATACAGTACGACGATGGCCGCCGACAGACTGACGCCAACCAGTGCCGCGACCAGCGGAACATATCGCCGGTTTCGCAGGACGAAAAATAGTAGCAGCATCGCCAATAACGCCCCCCCGACGGCGGCAACGACGACACTTCGCACTGCGGTGCGCGTGACCACCGAATCGTCGTACAATACGGTGGCGTCGATATCGGCGAATGCCTCCGAGTCATCGACGGTCTCGACGAGGCGGTTGGCCTCGTCGGCCATCTCGAGGGCGTCGGCTTGGGGGGAGCGATAGACCGTCAACAATACCGCTGATTGGCCATCGAGGCGGGTCCGTAAGCTCTCCTGGGAAGGCGCGCGATGAACGGCGGCAATCGAGCCCAGGGCAATCGTCTGCTCGTCGCCAAAAAATAGCGGTCGCTCCGTCAGCTGTGGGGCGGCCCATCCGTCGGTTCCGAGCACGCCAATGCCGTCGAAATGAGCGGTGCGCATCGCGCTCGACGGCGGCGGGTCGGTGGCCTGTAACAGGGCTTCTTCGATGGTATCGAGGCCGACGCCCTGCGATGTCTGGGCTCCGGGATCGATGTCGACAACCAGCTCCGAGATCTCTTCGCGTCCCATGTAGACGGCGTCGACGCCCGCCGTGGCCCGGAGTTGTGGAAGCAGGTTCGCGCGCAGTTGACGGCGGATCTCGGGGGCCGAGCGGCTCTGCGAGCCGAAGGCAAATTGGAGGACCGGCTCCTCGGTCGTCGAGACTGGGAAGATGCGAGGTTCCGGAAACTCGTCGGGGATCTGATCCTGGGCGCGCTGGGCGGACTGGGTGACGTCGCGCACGGCCCGGTCCAGATCGTAGTCGGGTTCAAAAAAGAGGTCGACGTAGGCCCGTCCGTCACCGGCGCGGCTCTCCATCTGAACCATGCCCGGCGTGCCGGCGAGGGCGGCCTCCATCGGCTCGTTGATACTCTCTTCGATGACTCGCGAGGTCTGCCCCGGCAGATCGCCGATGACGCGAACCTGTGGGTAGCGAATTTCGGGCAATAGCTGGAGGGGCATCTGGGTGACGGCGATGGCCGCCAACACGACGGTGGCTGCGCCGAGGGCCGCCACCGCCGTGCGCCGTCGACTCAGGGCGTCCAGTACGGTCATCAACAGCGAGGAGACGCGGATCATCGGTCGAACTCCGTCGGTTCGATGCGGCTTCCATCGCCTTGAGAACGGGGCTCGTAGCGCATGATGCGATCGCCCTCATCGAGCCCCGACAATACTTCGATGCCGGCGGAGTGGGCGCGCCCCAACTCGATGGAGCGTTCCTCGATGCGCGGCGGGTCGCCGGTGACGACGGAGACCCGGTGGCGGTCGTCTTCGCTGACGACGGCTGTCCAGGGCACCAGTAGCACTTCGTCAGTCGCCTCGTAGGCGATATCGACGTGGCGGCGGCGTGTGTCGTCGACACCGTCGAGATGGAGCGTGGCGTTGACGAAATTTCGATGCTCGCTGTCGCCGTAGGTGATGCGTTCGACCTCGAATCGACGGTCCCGGTCGTCGGTGATGGTCAGCCGGCCGGTCTGTTCGAGAAACGAAGCTTCACGAGACGGAACGGACAACTCGACGCCCATGGCATCGGTGGCGTCGATGTCGACGATGGCCTGACCCTCGGTGACCTGGGTACGGGGAGCGGCGAAGACGTCACTGATGACGCCGGATACCGGGGCCTGTACCGCGGACTGCGATAGTTCGGCGTCGGCCTCTGCGAGTTGTTGTTCGACCTCCAGAAGTCGAAGGCGGGCGTCGTTGAGTTCGCCGGGACCGGCGGCCCCGGCGTCGGCCAGTTGTTGCCAGCGCTGGAATTCTTCGTCCAGGGACGTGTGCCTCTCTTCGAGGACCTCGCGCCGTGCCGACAGTTCGGGCCGGGATAGTCGCGCGATGAAATCACCGGCCTCGACGCTGTCTCCTGTGGCGATCTGCATCGACTCCATGATGCCGCGATACGGGGCCCGAAGTTGGTAGTGTTCGAGCGGGCGAAGCGTGCCGGACCACTGGCGCAACTCGTCGAGTGGTTCGGTTTCGACGGTCACCACCTCGACGCGAGGTGCCTCCGAGGCCTCGGAGGTCAGAGTCTCGGCTTCATCATCACCGTCGGAACAACCCGGAATGGCTGCGGCGGTAAAGAGGATAAGCAAAAGCGGCATTGTACAGCGGATCACCGAATTCATGAGTCCTCGTCGTCATTATTGAGCCAGCCGGACAATCGATCGGTCTCGCCGGTCAGTTGCGTCCATTCGATGATGACCTGTGCCTCTTCGGCAAATAAGTCGATTTCGTCGAGCCGCACTTCCTCGAGGCGTTCACGAGCGTCGACGACCTCTGTCCACTGCTCGACGCCCTGCTCCCAGCGTGCAGTGGCGGCCGCTGCGCGCTGCTGTGTGTGATCTCGCTGCCGCTCCAATGCGGCGCGGCGATCGTCGAGTTGTTCGGCCCGTCGGGTCAAGGCATCGAGTCTGCGTTGGGCCTGGCGCTCGAGGCTGTCTGCTTCTTGTTGGAGTGCCTCAGCTCGCTGTGACTGAGCGTCTGCCTGCAGGCCTCGAGTTCCGCTCAGGTCCGGTCTCCATAAACCGGAAACACCGCTGAAGTATTCGGGCTCCGGGACGTTGTCGTAGGCGGGGCTGAAATACAGGCCGCCGGTACCGATGGCCCGAAATTCAAAGCGTCCCTGGGCTTCGGTGGCATCGGCATCGGCGTCGGCGGAGGCGGCCCGTCGGCGCAGTTGCCGGACTTCCGGGGGGCTTTCGGGAGCATCGATGTCGGCGATGGCGCCGACGTCGGTGGCCAATCCGTCGGGAGCGATACAGCGGTCGACATATCCCGACAATTCGATGACAGCCGCCTCAAATTCGTCGGCGGCGTCGCCGGCAAGGCGTCGGGCTCGCGCCCGGGATTCCTCGAGAACCCGGGCCTGATAGTCGCTTTCGACTCCGGCCTCCACGCGGCGATCGACGACGTCGGCCAGATCGTCGAGAAAGGCTCGTTCCCGCTCCAGAACCTCACGCCGCGACCGGGCGGTGTAGGCCTCGACGTAGGCCCGGGCGACGTCGGTGCGAAAGTCGACATCGAAGACCTCTTGGGTCGCCTGAGCTTCGTCAATCTGGAGGTTTCGCAGTCGTCGTTGCCAGTGGCGGCCGCTGTCGTACAGAAGCAAACTGAGCGAGCTGTGGATCGAGGCTCGGGCACTGACTCCCTGGTCGCGTTCGGCACCCGGGCTGACGCGTTTGCCGATATCGCCCTGAGAGCTAATTTCGGGTTGCGGAAGCCACTGGCGATCGATCTGATCGCGCTCGACTTCGGCGGCCTCCAGATCGGATTGAGTGGCTCCGTAGCCCGGTTCGATTTCCGTGCTCTCGCCGAGGGCCTGATGCAGTGTCATGTGATCCAGTTCGTCATATTCGATCGCGGAGGGGCAGTCCGGTGATGACGCGGCAATGTCGGTGACCGGAAGGACTGCGATCATCGATGCCGCCACGAGTGCCGACGCCAGTCGAGCTGTAATGGGGCGGGGGCGAGGAGATGATATCATGGAGCCCAAACTCCTGAACGGAGGCGATATAGCGAAAATATTCCGTCGTTCAGACTATTGCATAACCATTCTCAGATCACGTCGTCACGAACAAAAAAGGGCCGACCGGGACCGGATGACGGTGCCAGTCGGCGCTAAACCGAATGCTGATCGGTGAAATTACGACCCGAGGTTGATTACACCGCTTTATTCATGAACCATCGTCACGCGCGAAGAAGCCGGACAAATCAGCCGGCGAATGCCGATGGGAGACGTTCTTGACCGCTTCTAAGATGAGGGGAGCTCGATGCTGATGAGCCGCAGTAGATGGGTCATGAATAATCGGGGTTAGAAAGTGGAAATCGAGGAATTTCGACCAACGGCGCTACGGCGACGGGAGATTCGATATGAAGTGGACGTTGATATTCGTTTTGATTACCTCGGCGACCATTCTGGTAGGTTGTGCCAGTCCCGGCTCGACCGCCGGCGATGACTCCTCACACCAGGCTCCTGAAGAGATGGCAGACGACGAGGAGCCCCCTGAAGCGGAGCTCCGAGATTCGACCGGAGAAACGGCATCGGACGCCGAGAGTGCCGAGCACATCCGAGAAATCCTCGATGGTGCTCATCGATCCGGTGACCGCGCGGCGCGCGACCAGTACCGAAACCCCCTGGAGACGCTTCAGTTCTTTGGCGTGACGGCCGATGCGACGGTCGTCGAAATCTGGCCGGGCCCGGGCTGGTATACCGAGATACTGGGCCCTCTTCTCGATGAACGAGGTACTCTTCGAGTCGGCCTCTACGAGACGAAGGAGGGCGATCCGGACCATCGACCCACCCAGGTGACCGAGCAGTACCTGGAGATGGTCGACGAACAACGAGATGTACTTGGTGAATTCGAAATGGGCACGTTTGCTCCTCCCGAGATCGTAGAACTCGGCGAGTTGGAGTCGGCGCAGATCGTATTGTCGATTCGAAACCTCCATCTGCTTCATCGAGACCGCGTATTATCCGACGCGGCACAGGCCTACTACGAGGTCCTGAAGCCGGGTGGCACACTCGGCATTGTCCAGCATCGAGCCCCGGAGGGAAGCGACCCCGACGAGATGGCCGAAGAGGGGTATCTGCCCGAACAGTTCGTGGTCGACCACTTTGAAGAGGCCGGTTTTGTGCTCGAGGAACGCAGCGAAATCAATGCCAACCCGGAGGATACCGCCGATCACGAACACGGCGTCTGGTCACTTCCGCCCGTTCTTACAGGTGACCCGGAAGACGCAGAGCACTACACCGCAATTGGCGAAAGTGACCGGATGACGCTTCGCTTCGTGAAGCCGAACGACGAATAATGAGGCACTGCGCAGCCGGCACGGTGATGGTGGAGCACGAGCGTACCGCACATCGTTGTCGAACCGTGTTTTCGCGATCTGTTTGACGGCAATCAATGTATTGAGAAGCTGTCAAAATAATGTCGGACCGAGTGAGACCGAGAAGATTTTGCCGGAGTTTTCGATCGAAAGACGAGGCCTAGCAGCGCTAAGTCGAGGATTTTCGACGGGAACTGCGGTCTAAATCGGCCGGAAATCACAACGGGAGACTTTTTTGATAGCTTCTGAGATGGAGTGGAGCGACCCGATGGATATGGATGGAGTGAAATTCTGGAATCTTGGACGGTGGTCGATCGCCCTGGCACTGCTCTGGGTCGGTATCGCCGGCTGTGATACTGGCGGTTGCGCCGGCGACGACGGGGAGACCGTCGATGTGGGGCTGGCCTATGAGCTGGAGATCGACGAGGCCGTCGATCACCAGAGTTACGCCGCAGGACTTCGACTCGTCGACGATATTGGAGACCGCGATACCGATGGGCAGATGATGATTCACCGTCGTGAGGGAGAGAAGGCCGCCGAGTTGCGGCTTTCTCGCTCTGAAGACCTCGGTGTGGTCGATGAAGCGATAGGCGAGATGTCGGAGCTGGAAGTTGTCGATCGAGATGCCCAAGTGTTGCGACTTCAACTGACAGATCGAGCCGTCAATCAATTGCGGGACCAAGCCATGGAGGCCGTTATCCCGTCGCTGCGCGCCCGGCTGGAGGATGAGGGCTTCGATGATTTCCAACTATTGCGCACCGCTGACCCCGGGGTTCAACTTCAGATTTCGAATCTCGATCGCAGCGAGTTTCCCCGGCTCAAGGCGTCGGTGGAAGACCGCCGAGAACTTCGTTTTCCGCGCGTCGATATGGAGAAGTCGGAGGCGTTTTTCGAGCAATTCGACGGAGAGCTCCCCGACGGGTTTGAGATGCGCCCGTTCATCGGTGACACCGATACTGTGACTCACCCCGATCGCGATGCACTGCGCGAATTTTTCGCCGGTCGCGTGCCCGAGGGCTATCGAATAGGCTATGAGTACGAGCCCAAACAAGAGGGCGAAGAACGCAGCGGACCGGACTCCGACTCTCCACTGCTCGACGACGAGATGTTCGAGGATTTCGGACCCGTTCCGGCCCACTGGAAAAGCATTCTCGTCAAGGAGGACTCACCGATTGAGGGGCGACATCTCATGGAGGTATTCGTCGACGTTGACGAGAGATTCAATCGCCCCGTGGTCGGTCTGCGCTTCGATGAGGTCGGAACGAAAGCCCTCGCCGATTTCACATCGGAGAATATCGGTAACACAGTGGCCATCATGGCCGGCGATCAGATCTTCTCGACTCCGCGAATCCAAGAGCCGATCACGGAGGGGGATTTGCGGATGAATCTCAGTGATTTGGCATCCCATACCGAAGTCCAGGACGAGGCCAGCGAGTTAGTAGTGCAACTCCGGGCGCTGATCGTTCCTTACTCGTTGGAGTTGAGCGACGAAGTCGTCGAGTAACAACGTATTTCCCTGCGGAATGGACCGCGCGGGGGACTTGGTTGTTGCTGCGGGTGACGTGGGCTCCCCGCCGTTGTCGGGCTGTCATCGCGTAGATTTGTCGGATGGAGTGGAATCCGATATCAGCCCCGATGTCTCACCGGCGTTCGTCGCCTGACACCATGTCGCACATGGCTGGCTCCAAGTCTTCGACACCACAAGGCCCCGATATGCCTTGTGCTATCGGGGAAATCGACAAACCGGCGATCCTCAAGGCCCCGATATGCCTTGTGCTATCGGGGAATATGCCTTGTGCGCTAAGAACAACAATACCACTTTTCGAGGCCCCGATATGCCTTGTGCTATCGGGGAATAAGCCTTGTGAGCTAAACAACCGATCGCCCACAACAATACGGTGGCGGGCTTGCCCCGCCACAATCTCCCGGCGGCTTCGCCGCCGCATGAAAATTCGGGGGAATCCGTTCTAGCTCGCAAGGCTCTTTCACCACCGACTCAAGGTCAGTGGGGTCGCACCAGCCCCGTATCACCAGTTCTAGCTCGCAAGGCTCTTTCACCACTGACTCAAGGTCAGTGGGGTCGCACCAGTCCCGTATCACCAGCTCGCTGAACACGCTGACGAAACTCCTGGCGGTGGAAGTCCGACTATCGAATGGTACTTTTGCTCATCGGAGGCCTCCGAGATATTTGACGTCAACGGTTTACACGGCCCGCCATTTAACTGAAACAAACGTCTCGACGGCTGATGACGGCATCTTTCGGTCGTTCCTCCTTTGGAGTAGCGTTGCTACGCCTGCAGTCGGATCGACTCGAAATCTGCTCGCCATCATCTCGTCGGTGCCGCGTTTCAGTTAATTGTCTTCCCGTTTAAGGTCCATTGACACCATGTCACGGAGACCACTTTTTTCGATCTTGCAGTTCTGAAGAGATCGACTAACTCGAACGGCTATTTAGGATATCGCGGTTGCGGAGGTTGTCGAATACGTCCACGTCTTCCGTGCACAAAAAAACGGGCGCCGATCCCACGATCGGCGCCCGTTTTACTGTGTTGGATGGTGTTTCTTAAAACTCATCCAGATCGAAGTCCATCATCGGGTCTTTGCCGACGTCACACAGCTTTTTGTACAGCCCGGATTCGGGCAGGACCATCTCCGCGAAGTAATTGGCGGTTTTGATCCGGGTCTCTTTGTCGTCGGCGTCGGTTTCGATGGCGTGGCGGGCCATCTGCATCCAGACATGACCCAGGGCGACCATTGCCAGCAGGTTGAGGTAATTGCTGGCGACGGCGGCCCCTTCTTCGGGATCTTCGGCGCCGACCTGGGCGAGATTCATGGTGACCTCCATGAGGCGACCGGCGGCCTTTTCGAAGGCCTCGACGAGCGGGGTGAGCTCGTCGTGTTCTTTGCAGGCCTCGGTTTCGGCCATGACGCGCTCCTGGAAGTTGCGCAGCAATCGGCCATTGTCCTTCGGCAGCTTGCGCCCGATAAGATCCAGAGCCTGGACGTGGTTGGTGCCCTCGTAGATCATGGCGATGCGTTCGTCGCGCATGTACTGCTCGATATTCCAGTCTTTGGTGTAGCCGGCGCCGCCGCAGACTTGCATGGCGTCCGAGATATTCTCGAAGCCGCGCTCGGTACCAAAGGCCTTGATAAGCGGCGTGATAAGCTGGACGTAGTCGTCGGCCTTCTGGCGGACTTCTTCGTCGGGATGGTGGCGCGACTTTTCGACCTCAATGCCCACCGAAAGTCCCAGTGCTCGAAGGCCCTGGGTCGTGGACTTGACGTTGAGCAAAAGCCGGCGCACGTCGGGGTGGACGAGAATGGAGTCCGCATCCTCGTCTTCCTGGCGCTTATCCTTGTCGAGCGAGCGGCCCTGACGGCGCTCTTCGGCAAAGGCCAGGGCGGTCTGATAGGAAATTTCGCCGAGCCCCACCCCTTCGATGCCGACGTAGAGTCGGGCCATATTCATGAGGGTAAACATCGCCCGCATGCCCTTGTGAGGTTCGCCGACGAGATAGCCGGTGGCGCCCTCAAAGCTCATGGTGCACGTCGGCGAGGCGTGGATGCCCATCTTTTCTTCCAGGCCCGTCACATAGACGTCGTTGCGACTTCCGTCGTCCATGATCTTGGGGACCACAAAGGCGCTGATCCCCTTGGTGCCCTCCGGGGCGTCCGGCAGCCGGGCCAGCACGAAGTGGATGATATTGTCGGTCAGGTTGTGGTCACCGAAGGTGATCCAGATTTTGGTGCCCGAAATCTCGTACTCATCGTCCTCTTCGCCCGTCGGCTCCGCCTTGGTCGTCAAAAGACCGAGGTCGGTGCCGCACTGCGGCTCAGTCAGGCACATCGTGCCCGTCCACTCGCCGGTGACGAGTTTTTCGAGGTAGTACTCTTTTTGCTCTTCGGTGGCGTGGTGGTCCAGGGCGTCGGCCAGCCCCAGATTGAGGCCGGGGCACATCGAAAAGCTCTTGTTGCAGGCCGTGGCGATCTCGGTAAAGCAGATACCTAAAGGCTCCGGAGCTCCGGCGGCGCCGTATTCGACGGGACCCGTTAGGCCCATGACGCCGGCCTCGACCAGCGTCTGATAGGCGTCGCGAAAGCCGTCGGGAAGTGAGACGGAGCCCGTCTCCGGATCGAATTCGAGGCCTTCTTCGTCGCCGACCTGATTGAGGGGAAGCAGTTTTTCGACGCCGATATTGGCCATGGTGTCCACAATGGCCATGGCAGTCTCGAGATCGAAGTCCTGGAATTTTTCCAGCGAGGCGACTTCCTCTTCGTAATTGAGGGCTTCGAGAACGAAGCGCATTTCCTGGGTCGGCGGGTCATAATACTGCATGATGGAGCCTTGTGCATCGGTTAATAAATGAGCGTTCACTCAGTCGGACACAATGTAAGGAAGAATGCGGAAAATTTCCAGCTGAAGTTACGAAATTGTTCGGTTTTCGACAGTACTATCGACTCCGGTGGTCACTCGTCGCGGAATTGAAACCGACGTGATCGATATGATAGCGATGTCGGTGCGTCAGGGGTGCCGTCTGGTATATACCGACGGCTGAGATAAGAAGCGTTCAAAAAACGGAGTGCTTCTGGACCCGCTGAACCTGATCCGGTTTGTACCGGCGTAGGAACGACGCAAGATAAGATCGAGTGTGCCGCAGGGCGCGGCTGTCGATCTGCTGTTATTCTTGCCTATCTGTGCAACAGCCGTTGCACTGCGGGTCTCTCCCGACGCATTTCGCCACTGAATGCAACCCGCATACGGGAGAGACACAATGAGCCGACACGATTTTTCGAAGACCCTTCTCGACCGCCACGCAGCGCTGTGGAAACAGATGCTCGACCATCCGTTTTTGCAGCGCGCCCGCGATGGTGAACTCGACGACGAGACCTTCCACACCTGGCTGCGCCAGGACTACCTCTTTGTGGAAGCCGCCATTCCCTTCGTGGGAGCCCTGATTGCGAAGGCCCCACAGCCCGGGATTCGCTCTGCACTGGCGCCGATCCCCACGGCTCTCGAGGAGGAACTCCAGCTTTTTCGAGAGCGCGCCGACGTACTCGACGTCAGTGTCGATGACGTCGAACCGGGCTTTACAAACGACGCCTACGTTCAGTTTCTTCTCGCCTCTGGAGCCCGGGAGTCCTTTCCGGCGGCGTTTACCGTCTACTGGGCGGCGGAAAAGGCCTATCACGAGTCCTGGAAGGTCGTGGAGCCGGTCATCGACGCCGACCATCCCTGGCGACCCTTTGTCGAAAATTGGGCGGGCGACGAATTCGGCGAACTCGTCGACTTTCTGGAAGGCGAGGTCAATCGAATGGCCGCCGACGCCGGTTCTGAACAGCGTGATCGCATGGAAGAGATGTTTGAGAAGACAACGCGCTACGAGATCGCATTCTGGGAGATGGCGTTGGTCGGGCCGAAGTGGCCGGGACAGAAGGGCTGACGGGGCGTCGTCGATTCGTTTTGCTACGTTCGAAATTTCTGTGGAGAATAGAAGATGACATTTTGCGATGATTTGTACGAAGAAGTGGAACCGATCTGGTGGGCGCAACTGGAACATCCCTTTGTCGTCGGGATTGCCGACGGGACACTGGAGACCGAAAAATTCCAGCGCTGGGTTCGCCAGGATTACCGCTACCTCGAGGAATTTAGCCGCGTTTTTGCCTGGGGCGCAGCCAAGGCCAACAAGTTATCGGAGATGCAATTTTTTGCCTCCGCCCTGGACCTGACGCTGAATACGGAGATGGAGCTTCACCGCTCGTACGCTGAGCGCTTCGATATTACGCCTCAACAGCTGGAAGCAGAGTCGATGTGGCCCACCACCCGGGCCTATACCGACTTTCTGGTGCGAGTATCCGCCGACGGTGATCTATCGGAGCTCTTGGCGGCACTTTTGCCCTGTGCCTGGGGCTACGCCTGGCTCGGCAATCGACTCGATGAGGAGTTCGACAGGCCCGACGACGACCGCTACGCGGACTGGATCGACACCTACACCGACGATGAATTTCAGGGCGCCGCCGAACACCTGCGAGGGTTGATGAATCGCCACGCCGACGGCGTCGGTGAGTCGAAGCGGCAGCGACTGGTGGAGTTATTTGTATTGTCCAGTCGCTACGAGTTGCAATTCTGGGAGATGTGCTGGCGCGGCGAGCAGTGGGAGTTTGATTCCCAGTCAAAACCATGATGCAGTGCACGCACCGCCGTTAATAGTGCTACGTCCGGGACTGCGGAGACACATCATGTTCAGGAGAAAAAAGTGGTTTATTCGCCTCATTGAATCCATCTATGAGAAGTGGGGCGTAGCCGGCATGGCCGTGCTGGTCGCTGTCTTCGGGGCGTTGATGGTCGGCCTCATGTATTTGGCGACCGCCGATGTGGATAGTACCGTCGAGGAGGCGACGATCTCCGAGGAGGTCGCCGATGACGAATCCGGCGACACCGCCAATCCCTGAGCAGCAGCGTGCATTGTAGAAATTTCTGGTTGGCAAAGCGGCCGTCGAGGATTCTCGGCGGCCGCAACTCTGTGGCCCTCTGTTGGGCGGAACGTCATTTGAATTGCGGTGTCCGATGACGTCAGAATGATGAAAAATTCGAGCCGCCGACCGGATTTCAGAGCAAGAAATGTCGTGCTGTAAGGCTTGTTCCCTTTGGAGTACTGGGGGCTTCCAGCCGGCGCTATGTCATCAAACTAATTCACCACCGGCGTAAAACCGGTGGGGTCTTGTGGTTCACTGCGGCCCCAGTCGGTCGCTATGTTCACAAACTGATTCACCACCGGCATAAAACCGGTGGGGTCTTGCGGTCGACGGCGGCCCCAACCGGCCCAAGGCCGGTTGGGAGCAAAGTTTGAGAACATAGTCTGAAGAAGCTCCCGGCATTCTGCGGCCCCAGCCGGTCTTGGGCCGGTTGGGAGCAAAGTTTGAGAACATAGTCTGAAGTAGCTCCCGGCATTCTTCGGCCCCAACCGGCCTCGGGCCGGTGGGGAGCAAAGTTTGAGAATATATCACCGCACGTCGTGACAACTGCGGTCCCGGCGGTGTTCGGCCGTCCAATCGATGCTCATCGATGATGTGGGGCCGGGACTGGAAGTGGTTCTCGAGGAGAATATCGGTCCCGGTATCCAGGCGATGCTCGACGAGGAATTCAATGCCGCCGTCGGTGAAACAGCGCGTGTGGTCTCCCGCGAGGTGGCCATCGGAACGGCTCAGGGACTCGAGGAGGTGGGATTGGTCGATACCGAAGATCCGACGGTCGTCGAATTGATCGCCGATCGGATCGTTGAGATGACGGAAGCCCTGGGATGGATCTTCTGGGTGTTGGTTATCGTCTTTCTGGGACTATTCGTCGTCTTGATCGGCTGGGCGAGCCGGCTGATCTATCAGGCCCGCGATGTCAAAAAGAAGAGCGATCTACGCGACGAAAACATCGCCCGCCTCGCCGAGGCGATCCAGCAGATTGAGGAAGGTGGCGGGGAGTCGAGCGAGTTGTTTCGCCAGGTCTCACAGCAGATCGAAGACGGCGACGATGACACCTGAGAAACGTTAGAGCTGATACAGTCGTTTAAACCAATCGACGAATTTCAACGCCAGGTCAGTATCGTGGTCGAAGAACCTCGCTTTGATGGCTGTGCCGTAGGGGCGACCTGGAGCCTCCTGCCAGGCCAACCACGTGTGAAGTTTTGACTTCAGATGATCGTTGTCGGGACACGGAGCCCCTTTTTGTCGGGCCAGTTCAGCGACCTCATCGGCATATTCGATTGTCGGATCGTTGTCGGGGACGAGATAGGCGAGAAAATCCTCGAGAGTTCCGGAAATATTGTTGTCAGGCATCACCCAGATGCCGATCTTCGTGCGCGGTGAAATTCCGTCGACGATAGTCCCTTCTGGAGCCGGCGACGCACCGACCTGCACATCCGTTTTGTGGAGTCTTTCCCGGATGGCCTGCCACCGCCTGTCGAGATTTTCATCGGCGTCGAGGACAAATCCCTCGGTCCCGCTCGATTTCGGTGCTACTGAGAGGATGTCCAACAGTTCACCGACACTTCCCGTTTTCTTGACGACCGGTAGGCGGTCATCGCCACTGTCCCAGTCAATGCCGTGTCGCATCATCAGGTGAAGAATAGTGTGTTGGTCATCGACACCTTCGACGTACAATCGATTCGCACTGGAGTCGGATGGTGCCATTATCGGATCTCCAGTTCTTGTTTTATGGCAGTCGTCAATTCATCGCGGCTGTAACAGATGGATTGCTTCAATTCGGGTTCCACGCGGTGAACGCTGACTGTTGAAGAGAGGTCGGCGCGCTCTTCCTTGAGGAAATTCGCCAGGGCGCGGAGGCAATCGAGACTGTGCGTGGTGGCGAATACCTGAACATCGAGCTCTTCTGCTGTGCGAAGTACGAGCCGCCACATATCCTTCAAGACCGTGTAGTGGAGACCGGTGTCGATTTCATCAACCAGGAAAAATCCTCCGGAGGCACTGGCGAGATGGAGGGATAGGCTCACCAACCGCTTGATTCCGTCGCCGAGGCTGCCGACCGGCACGCGGCCGTCGGACTTACGGCGCTTGACGACAGCCCCAGCAAATGGCGAGCGACGATGACTTCCCTTGCCGATAAACGCGAACCGCTCGATATCGGGCTCAATAAGTCTCAACGCCTGGTAGACATGCTCTTCCCGGGGAGTGAGTACGATTTGGTCCCATAATTCGCTCAAATTGTGCCACGAATCGGGACTGATGGGGGCGAACTGGGTATGTTTTGATCTCAAGTGTCGCGAGCTGGAATTTAATTGGCTCAGATCAATGGTCTTGACGGGCCGGGCATCGTCCTCCTCTCCGATTTTATCACCGGATAATTCCAGGGAGAATTTCTCCACAAAGGTTTCATAATCCGTTGTTCCCGGCTCTTCGTACAGAGCCATCTGATGATCACTGTGCGTCAATCTCATTTCGGCAAATTGCTTATCTTCTTCCGCCCCTTCGACCCGAGAAAACGACCCCGGTTCGAGTTTGCGGTTGTGAAATAAGTGCCGAATATCGACCCCATCCTGGCCGTCGTCCGTCTGGAAGTATTCACCCCGGCGCATTGCGATACGGAGCAAGGGGCTGATATGCCCCCCGCCACCAAGGAATTCTACAGCTTCCAACACGGTCGTTTTGCCGGTGTTATTTGCCCCCACAAGGAGGTTCACTCGTTCGAGATCCGGAAGTTCAAATCTTTTAAAACCTCGGAATTGCTCGATTTGCAGTGAGGAAAGCACAGAGACTCCAATTTCAGGGGCAGACGGGGCTCATCGCGAGCAGGTCGGCTTCCAGCCAAATCTTCGCCCTTTACTACTGTAATTTCAACAGGGCGACGCAATTTCAGTATCGAGTAGAAGTGGTAGGCCGTCGCATTTTCGAGGCGTCGGCGTTCGATTCATCATCTACCTGTGCGGAGGCGATCGACGGCGATTTGAATCGCGGCATCGCTAACCTCTACAGTGTCACAGCACCGAGGTGAAAATGGGGCGTGTGCGATAATGTTGGTTTCTACGAAGATGGGCGTCATAGAGTGGGATGTTGAGCATGAATCGACGAAAGTGGAGTTGTTTCGCTGTGGCGTTGGTGTTGAGTGTTGTCGTATCGATGCCAGATGTGTTGGCCGCAGAAAGCGGTGTCGACGAGATACCCGAGCCCTACGATGGTTCCACGGTACGCTGGCAGGCGCTGGCCGGAGCGGGGACGATGCTCGTCATGACTGCCGGTGGAGTGGCAATGCTTACCAGGGGGATGTACGGGGGGCCCATTGACCGCGATCCCGCGGTCGATGCGCGATGGAATTTTGGCGGTGCCGGGATGCTATTGGTCATTCCCTTTGTAACGCCCATACCGGTCAATCTCATCGGTAACGCCAGAGGCTATGAAGACCAGTACATGGGCGCCCACCTGGGCGCGATTACCGTCAGTATGATCGGTGTCGGTGTTTCCCTGGGGCTTGGCGTGATCGATTCCCATCGCGGAAGTCAGTATGCAGCGTTCGCGGCATTGAGCTACTTCGGCGGCACTTTCGCCGGAAGTGTTCTCGGCTA
>LFFM01000234.1_pt1 | contig 37405 bp, 27 predicted proteins | sample 643131 | NCBI WGS metagenome assembly LFFM01 (sample SAMN03777445, study PRJNA286221) | soda lake metagenome | biome: soda lake; feature: Kulunda steppe; material: water; isolation source: sample Tc-Br brine of Tanatar trona crystallizer | place: Russia: Kulunda steppe | collected 2011-07
CCGACAGTGACGCCGGGCCCGATATTTTCGTCGGCACCGCGCACCACGACGCCGACGAACCCATCGAATTAGAGCGCAACTACTGGTGGTTGATCATCTGGGGACTCAGTCACCTGGTGCTGGTGGCACTTCCGGAGGAGTATTTTTATCGCGGCTACCTCCAGACTCGGATCCACGACCTCCTGGAAGCCGGCGACAGCCGCGAAGACGGCAAACACGGCGAGGACACCGTCGAAGCGGCGACATTTCTCGGCTTTAGCCCGGCCAACTGGGCGACCAGCGCCCTATTTGCCGTCGGCCATATTTTGATCCCCATCGGAGGAAGCATCTCGCTGGCTCGCGGCGCTGTCTTTTTTCCCTCCCTACTCTTTGGCTGGCTCCGCGATAGGACGGGCTCCATTATCGCGCCCACCGTCTTCCACGCCGCCGCCAATATGATGGTCCTCGTCGTCGCCGTTCACTATTTTTGAGTCGTCGTCCTTGCACGGCAGCCCAGCCCGGTGTCAAACTCCCAACGGAATCGATTTCCCCATCTCAACCCGACATCGACAGCCATGACGAATATCCTCGACTCCTCATCGGACCACGATCAAGAGCGGCTTCGCGAGATCCTGGAGCGCACCGGGATCGGGTTGCGCGAGGACCTCGATGAGCTGCGCGACGAATTGGTCGATGAACTCGAGCGTTTTGAGCCACGGATCCGCGATGTGGCCCGCGATCTTCCGGGCTGGCTCGATGTTCCCGGTACATCGCTGCGAGCGCCCTTTAAACTGACGGACCCGACGCGGCTCGAGGGGACTCTCATCGGACCGCGAACTGTGGCCATCGTCGCCGGTGATCTCGAAAATTTCCTGGTCGAATGGATCGGCGATGGCGGTGCCATTCCGGCCTGGAAGCGCCGCGATGATGCGGAAGCCGTCGAACGGCTCTTCGGCGACCTCCAGGATCTGCGCGAACTCAACTCCCAGGCCATCGACGCCGTCGAACAACTCGCCGATGACGGACCGCTGCAACTGGAGCAGATTCTGGAGTCCATCGTCTTCGAGCTCGAGTCGCGGCGCGAAACCGACGTGGAGGCCCTGGAATCACTGATCCAGGATGGCGACGTCGATCCCGGTCGCAACGCCCGCGCCGAAATCGCCGAGTTGTGGGAAGAACAGCGCCAGCGCGTCGATAACCTCCAGAAAATCTGGGATGATCTGCTAAACCTCCATCACGAAGGCGTCACCCGCACCCTCGACGGCCTCGACGAAATACAGGCCTTACTCGATCGAGCCGTCCACGGCATCCGAGGCGCCGGACTCGGCACCCCGGCACTGGCCAAAAAACTGGACCTGGGCGGCAACGAAGCCACCGAAGAGTGGAATGCCGCCGATGTCGCCGGCTCCGATGATGCAGCGACCTCTTCCGAAGCGACTGAGTCCGCCGATGGCCGTGAAGACGCCAATGGCGACCCTCCTTCCGATCCGTCGGCGCCATCCAACCGCTTCGTCCGCGACTCCGCCGCCGACGACAACGAAACGGATACCACCAACGGCGATGACGGCGAAAAAGACAGCGAGCCCGATACCATCGTCGACGACGACATCGATGGCGATCTCAATGACAGCGTTGACGCACAGCGCGGCGACGACGACTCGACGAGTGACGGCGAAGACAACGCCCCGACATCTCCGGAGACAGCGGAGGACAGCGCCCATGATGCTGCCAAGACGCCGGAGGCCGACGTCTCCGACGAGATATCGGAGACCGCCGAAATCGCCGAACAATCGCAGTCCATGGGACAGACCGTCGATCTCTTCGAGGGGACCGACGACGACCGTCCACAGGAGACGATTCCCGATTCATCGAGAGCCGCCGAGACGGCTCCCATTGCCACAGCCGATGCCGACGGTGGTCACACCAACGAGGTGGCGAAACAACCGGATGTCGACACCGCTGCCGGACTCGACGACGCGCCCCAGACGCAGCCGCCCTCCCCGGTGGAGTCTCCGGGAGGCGATGGCGCGCCGACTGTCGATGCCACCCCGGAGACGGCGGAATCCGTCGGCGACCCCACCACTGAATCGACGCCTGACAGCGACGATGAACAGGGCCGTGGCGATGAGGGCCCGTCTACCGAACTCCCAGACCCGGCCGACCAACGAGAGGACACCGTCGTTCGCTCCCCGGCCTCCAATTCGGCGAGTCCCTCCGAGGAGGCCGACAATGCCGACGACGCCGACGATGACCACAAGTTGCGGGTCCGAACCTTCCGCGTCCGCCAGGGGTGGCAGAGCGTCGGTGGCGACGAAGTGGCGGCCACCATCGGTCCCCCCGGTCTCTTTGTCGCCGCTCTGCTGGTAATGTGTCTGCTCTCACTGGTTGGCCTCGCTCCCAATCCCATGGCCAGTTGGGATTGGGCACTTCCGGCCAGTTTTGGCGCCATGCTTCTGCTCGTCGCACTTCCCCTGTTGGCGCGCTGGCGCCCGATGTGGGATGACATGGACTTTCAATTGCTTCGGCGCGGACCGATTGAAGAAGAAGTCGACCTCCAGATCACCGCCGATGACCAGTTATGTCTGGACCGAACGACCTGGGATATTCGCGAGATCAGTCCCGCCCGCCTGCGCCGCTGGGACGCTCCGGAAAGCCAGGCCCGGGGCTGGTTGTTGACCATCGATCCCCCCTACCACAGCCCGGTCCATCTGATGAGCATCGCCGGCGACAATACCGACTGGCAGCAATCCAATGCCGATCACACCACTCCTCCCGACGACGCCTGGCAGCTTCCTCCCGACGAATTTCGCACCATCCGCCGCGCGTTGGACGTCGACGACGCCTCGCCTCATGCGTAGCTCTCCTGAGTACCGGTTTGCTTCGTCGACGCCCGTACCGCAGCGCGCATATAGACCCATCCGGCGACTCCACCGTAGGCGAGGTGAGAGACGACGCCCACCCAGTTTCGGGCCTCGGCAAACCAGGGGTAAAGACCGGAAAACAGATAGAAATTCACCCCGTATAACAGCAGGCCAAATCCCAACCCGATACCGGTCGATACCAGCGCCGACTGACCTTTGATGATCATCCCCAGCGCGAAGGCGTAGATAATCGACAAGCCGAAGTGAACGACCAGCGCTGTCAGCGCAATCCCGACCTCCAGGGTCGCCGGCGGAGCAAGGGCCTGGGGACCGAGCAAGACGGCAGCGATCATTCGCACTGGCTCAACGACAGCGAGCCCCAACAGCGGTGCCAGTGCCAACTGCAACGCCAAAAAAGCAACCCCGCCGATGACGCCGGCCAACAAGGCGGCGCTTGTGTCAAAGGACTCCACATAGGGGTCGGTCTGCTGTGTCGTCTGCGCCATATTGCCTCCTGATTATCGGCCTAAGCGCGGGCTATGCTCCCGCAAAATTCGCGGTACTGCCGCTGCGATGAGTATTGGGCAGCAAACGTAGTCAACAACGAGCCGGACCAAAAAGATCGACAACCCTCAAGAAACGAAAAAAAGCGCCTCCGGAGACTCCGGAGACGCTCACGTTGCTACCGAACACTCAACCTCGATGGCTCATTCGTCCCACTTGCCGGCGAGCAACTTTTGGGCCTCTTCTTTGTGCTCCGTCTCATCGGCGATCATGTCGCCGAGCTTGGCGGCCAACCCGTAATCGCCGTAGGCCTCGGCCTGTTTCATCCGCTCCACGTAGCGCTCAATGGTCTCGGCTTCGGCGTTCATGGCCGTCTCGACCATCTGGCGGGCATTCGTCGTGTATTCGACATCGGCCGCCGACGTCGACGGGGTTCCGCCGAGAGCCGTGATCTTGTCGGCCAAAAACCGAGCGTGCTGAAGCTCGTCGGCGACTTCGGCTTCAAAAAAGCTGCTCAATTCGTTGCGATGAACCCCCGAGACGGCCGCCGCATAGGTGTTGTACATGACGATGGCCTGATACTCGTGGGCCAGGTCTTTGTTGAGTCCTTCGATTAAGGTGCTCTTGTCGACGTTTTCATATTCGCTCATGGGACGACCTCCGTACAAACTTGGGGTTGCAGTTGCGACTACGCTTGGTACCGGCGCCGAAGTTAAGCAGCGGCCCGGGGAAATCAACACCGCGATCGCCTGGGCCGCGGATCGGCGGGTCGGGTCGACCGGTGATCAGCGGCGACGCGTCGCCTCCGGGATAAACGGCGGAAGCGGCACATCCAGTGTCTCACAGATCGCGCGCAGCATCTCGGCTTCCTCGACAACGACCTGACCGTCGCCCATCACACAGTGGGCACAGGCGTCGACAAATACCTTTTTGATCTTCGGTGAGGCCACCGACAGCCGCTCCATGGAGGCTCCGACAGAATCAAACTTCCAGTCGTTGCGGGACAAAAACTCGACATCACCGCCGATCTCGTCGGGCAACCGCTGAACCCCTTCGTCGAAGGCCATCGTCGCCGTATTCAAATCACTATGACCGACATAGGCCAGTGCGCTGAGGACGAGTTCGATATCCCGGCGGGCCTTTGAGATCGAGCGGATCTGCACTGTGCTTCGATCGGCATCGTAAATGGCGATTTCGAGCCGGTGCAACAACACGCGCTCCAGGACGAATTCGCGAAACGAGACCTTGTCGTCGGCCTGAATCAACCGATCGACCATGGCCGAAAAGTTCTGAAATTGCTCTTTGGTCATCCGCCGCAACGTCGGCACCAGAAGATCCATCAGCGGCAGGCGAAATTCGTCGTCCAGTCTGGAGACGGCGGTCCACAATTTCCGGGATTCCTCGACGACGCCCGGATCGGCATAGCGCTGGAGGCTCTGCCCCTGCTTTTGGCGCTCTGCCGGATCGTCGTCGAGCAGCAGGGTGTACACAATCGCCATGGCCCCCATCAGACTGCTTCGGGCCTCCATCAAGGGGCGCGGAATTTCATCGAGGAGTGTCGAGCAATAGACCAGGCGCTGCGGCGAGGTCTCGCCGACGGCATTGACGACATCATCGGCCTGCATGTCGTAATCGAGTTGCCGGTCCTTCGTCGACCTCTCATGGCCGCCGCGCGGCTTGGCCGCTGCGCCACCACCACCGGATGCGGCCGCTCCAGCGGCCAGTCCACTGGTGGCAGCCGATGCCCCGCGCTCGCTTCCCAGTTGTGCCCGTTTGGTATCGGCTCCCAGTCGTTTGAAGCCCCGATCGGGCTCAAACGACGGATCGATGGCCTTGATGCGCTCCTCCAACGGCGGGTGGGTCGACATCATCTGACCGGTCAACTTACTGAGCGTGCCGCGCGACGACGACTTCTCAAAACACATGTGACTGACCTCTTCGGCCTGCTCGGCTTGAAGTTGAGACCCGTGCTCAAATCCGCCGATCTTTTTGAGCGCCCCGGCCAACCCCTCCGGATTTCGGGTAAATTGAACGGCTGCCGAGTCGGCCAGATATTCTCGCTGTCGACTGACGGCGCTTTTGATGAGGCGCCCGCACAGCACTCCGGCCAGGCCAAAGAGCATCATGATCAAGCCGATGGCCAGTATCGCCGCCGCCCCCTTGTTATTGCCGCTGCTGCTTCGGCGCCGTCGGCCACCGGTGGCGTGCAGCATAATCCGACCCGTCATATACATCAGCAAAATTCCGTGGACGATGCCGATAAGTCGGATATTCAGGCGCATATCGCCGTTGAGAATATGACTGAATTCGTGGGCAATGACGCCCTGCAATTCATCTCGAGTCAGTTGCTCGAGAGCCCCGCGGGTGACGGCGACGGCGGCATCATTCATCGAAAACCCGGCGGCAAAGGCATTGATCCCCGGCTCGTTTTCCAGCACGTAGATTCGGGGGACTGGAACCCCCGACGCCAGCGCCATCTCCTCGACGACATTGACCAGACGTCGCTCCAGCGGGTCGGAGGCTCCGGAATCGACTTCCCGGCCACCGAGCTCTTCGGCCACCGTCGCCCCTCCCTGTTTGAGGGCTGAGCTCTTCCAGAGACTGCCAATGGCAATGAATGCCGATGTGCAGATCACCGCCAACACCGCCAACTGAACATCGAAGTACGCCCCCTGCTCGGCCTCCGCAAGCAGCGGCACAGCCTCTGGATTGAGCGCAATGCCCAGCGCCAGATACATCCCCGCCGAAAGCAAGACAATGGCCAAGGCAAACAAAAAGATCAGCCAGCCCGTCTTGCGCCGCGCATCATCTTGTCGCTCAAAAAAGTCGGTCGTCGCCCGTTTACTCACAATTGACCTCACCACACATCACATCACCGCTGCTACGACGACTTCTCATGTCTTCGGAACCGCCGGCTCAATCAAAGGACACTTCCACGGCCTCGCGCTCTTCCTGAGTGTCGACCTCAAAGAGCATGGCCTCTTCAAAGCCCATGGCCGACGAAAACATGACGGCCGGAAACTTCTCGCGCGCCGTATTGTACTTGGTGACCGCGTCGTTAAAGGCCTGACGAGCAAAGGCGATGCGGTTTTCCGTCGAGGTCAGCTCCTCCATCAGGTTTTGCATCGTCTCGTCGGATTTCAGCTCCGGGTAGTCTTCGCGAAGAGCAAAGAGATTGCCCAGCGAACCGGTCAGCGCCGCTTCGGCGCCCATCAGGTTTTGCATCGCCTCCGGATCATCGGGGTTTTGGGCGGCCTTCTCACTGGCCTGTTTGGCCTGGTTTCGGGCCTCGATGACCCCGACAAGCGTCTCCTTTTCGTGCTCCATAAAGGACTTCGCGGTCTCCACGAGATTGGGAATCAAGTCGTAGCGCCGCTTGAGTTGGACATCGATCTGGGAGAAGGCGTTTTTGAAGCGATTTCGAAGTTTGACGAGTCGGTTGTAGATCGCGACACCGAACATCACCAATGCGCCGAGGACGACAAAAAACAAGATCGCCACGATGATGGCTAATTCCATTACTCCCATAACTACCTCTCCAATATTGACGTAAGTTAACGCCGAATTGAACACTTCGCGCGGCTGTAATCTCCCGAAGATCCGGCGTATTGACATCTCCTCAATCGCTTCGGAGCGTAGCCTTGCGGGGCGCATCGTGTCAAATCTCGCCAGGGGCCCTTCCCCGGCGCGGGGAAGTGGCCGGAGCGCAGCGGAGATCAATGGGGGTCGCCATTGAGCAACCAACAACGCGCTCTAGCCAGCGGTATCAGCCTCTGGGATACTACGGATTACGAAACACCGGTCGGTTCAGGGCGCACGCGCCGCCGTCGTTTCTGGATCTCGTCCAGTCGATCCAGCGCCGCGGGGCCGGTGTCTTCGATGACGATCGAGGAGGCGGCAGCGCCCATGCGGGCGGCCTCTACGGGGTCTTTCCCGGCTGCAACGAAGTGGCAGAACGCGGCGGCGAAGACGTCGCCGGCACCGGTGGGATCGACGACGTCGGTGGGTACGATACCGACATCCGTCGACACTCCCTCGACGAAAATGCGGCTCCCCTTCTCTCCCCGGGTCAGCGCCACGATGGGGACGGTCTCCACCAGCCGTTCCAGCAGCTCTTCTTGATGGAGCAGGTCCTCTTCGCTCAGGCAGGCAATGTCGACTCGTTGCAACGCCTCATGGCTGACGTCCCAGGGCTTTTCGACGACGCGAGGCGCCGGCTCTGTGACACCGCGGGACTGAATCTCTTCGAGACTCTGCGGATCGACCGGGGAACCGGGGTGTTTGAGCCAGCCCTGAATATTGATGGCCACCAGCCGATCGCCGACAGCATCGAGCCACTGCTGAAGATCGATTTCGCCGCAGACCGGCGCCAGATGCACCAGGTCGGCATGGAGCCAGCGCTCGTCGACTCGTTGTGGCCTCACACGCGGAGCCCGGGATTCCAGAAGCTGAATCCGTGGGTCATTGTCCGGGTAGTAGTTGGCAAACGTCGTCGTTGCCCCTTTGCATCGCGCCGAATATTCCAGGTCGGCGATGATGTCTCGGCACTGGAAATCCTCGCCGACCACAGTCGCCAGGTGGATCTCTGCACCCAGCGCTCGATGAACTGTTGCGCCGTACAACGCACAGCCTCCGGCAACGACGCCTCCGTCGTAGCGATCATGGGTGACGTGCCCGGCGATCAGTGTACGCGGTATGGTTTGGTCTCTGGTCATGATTGCACCGCAGTTTCAGCTTACGAGGCTCGCTCAGCCACCTCCCCGCGCCGCGGTGGAGGGGCTTGGTGTTGGCGGTATGAGGTTGCTGGAGACGCCCCACCGAGAGTCGGCTAAACAGCGCCGACGCCCACCTCCCCGATCGAGACGCCCACTCGCCAGCGGCGAGTCGGCTTCGGGGAGGAGCGTTGTGGTGTTCCGGAACAGTGTTGCTCCCCGCTCGAGACGCCCACTCTCCTATCGATACGGCTCATTATGCTGGATAACCCGACGACATTCACGACGCCTGGTTTCTGCTGTCCAACGTTCAGCTAACCTCGCCAATCGATACGGCTCATAATTTTGGATAACCCAACATTCACGACGCCTGGTTTCTGCTGTCCAACGTTCAGCTAACCTCGCCAATCGATACGGCTCATAATTTTGGATAACCCAACATTCACGACGCCTAGTTAAAGAATTCGCCGCAGGAGATGTTGTAGGATTGGCCGGTGATAGCGGAGGCGGCATCGGAGGCCAGGAAGGTGATGAGGTCGGCGACGTCGTCGGGTTCGACCATTTGATTGAGCGGGATCTCGTCGATGGCCTGGCGGCGAAATTGTTGTTCGTCGATTCCGACGCGGCGGGCGCTTTCGGCGGCGTCGGCGCGCGACATGGCGGTGTCGACCCAGCCGGGGCAGACGGCGTTGACGCGGATATCGCGGGGCGCCAACTCGAGGGCGACGCACTTGGTGAGGCCCAGTACGGCGTGTTTGCTGGCGGTGTAGGCCTCGTAGCCGGCGCGGGCATTTTTGCCCAGACCGGAGGAGACGGTGACGATGCTGGAGCCGTCGGGCATGTCGGGGCTGGCGGCTTTGAGGCAGTAGTAGACGCCGTCGACGTTGACATCAAAGGTGTCGTGCCAGACGTCGTCGCTGTTGTCGTCGTCGAGGCGGGCCTGCTGGCAGGTGCCGGCGTTGGCGACGAGGACATCGACGGGACCGACGGTATCGAAGAAGGTCTCAACGGCCTGCTGATCGGTGACATCGACGCGGTGGCAGTCGATGTTGTCGGCCTGTTGGCCTGCCGCTTCCAATTTGTCGGGATCTCGTCCACAGATGGCGACGTCATCGCCCCGGTCGGCGAATTGGGTGGCGCAGGCGAGTCCAATGCCGCTGGACCCGCCGGTGATGACGATCTGGCGACTCATAGGTTTCTCCGTCGTGCAGAGAATATTGCGAAGGACGATCAGAAACTGGCGTGGAGCGCCTCGCGAAGCACTTCTTCGGGGACGGGAATGGTGTAGTCACCGTCGATCTGCCACAGCGATCCGGGCTCATCGACAATCGCCATGCGCGTGCCCTCGGTGAGATAGCGCTTGTTGTACTTGAGGGCGGCCATGATGTCGTCGACCTCCAGGTACTCCGGGATGGTGGTGGGCAGGTCATATTTTTCGATGACTTCCCGGTGCAATTCCACCATGTCGTCGTCACAGGCGCCGAGCATCCGCCCGATCCGAGAGGCGACCATCATGCCGATGCCGACGCACTGGCCGTGGTTGAGGTCGTAGCCCGACAGATACTCGATGGGGTGGCCGGTGGTATGGCCGTATTGCAGGACCATGCCCTCTTTGAGTTCCTTGGGGTCGCTGGCCATCAATTCGCATTTGAGCTCGATATTTTTGCAGACCACGTGTTCGAGAAAGTCGAAATCAAACATGGATCCGTCGTAATCGAGCAGGTAATCGAGGTATTCGCGGTCCTGTCCCAGGGCGTGTTTGACGACTTCGCTGAGGCCGTCGGGAATCAACCAGTCCTCCAGGGTCTCCAGGACTTCGACGTCGACGGCAATGGCGTGCGGTGGATAGTAGGCACCGACCATATTTTTGCCGCGAGAGCCGTTGATGCCCTGTTTATGGCCGATGGCAGCGTCGCATTGAGCCATCAATGTGGTGGGCACATGAACCAGACCGATGCCGCGATACAGCGTGGAGGCCACGAATCCGCAGACATTGCAGACTGCGCCGCCGCCGAGCGATACCATCACCGAGCGCTCATCGATGCCCTCGGCGAGGACGTGGTCGACGAGCTCGGTGTAGTTTTGCATGGTCTTCGATTCCTCGCCTTCAGCCATGACGATTCGACGGACGTCGTAGCCCATCTCATCGAGGCCGCCGACGAAGTCGTCTCCGTACAACTCGTTGACCCGGGTATCGGTAAAGACGTAGATCGGCGACGAGGCGCTTTCGTCGGGAATTAATTGGATGGTCTTGGGATTGCGCACGAAGCCGCGCTGGACGAAGACGTCGGTGTCGGTGGGCTTTCCGGTGGTAAAGACATAGTTGGTGGGTTCGACGGCAGTATTATCGTCGAATTTGGGTTCCGTGACCGTCTCTTTCCGGCGCCGATCGCGGTGGTCCATTTCGGCGCGAATCAGGGCCGACGGGGTGTCGATATCGTACCAGCGAGCGCCGTCGACGAAGGTCGCCCGCACGTGCCCGGCATCGGCGAGTTGACGCATGGCGTCGGCCAGTCCGGCGGGCTCATCTTCGACAAGCACCGATTCCAGGGCCTCGAAGATCGCCGATTCCAATAGCAGTATGCCGGCATCGACGCCGTCGGCGTCGTCATCGAGTTCGCGATCGACATCGATGACGCGCCGGTCGTCGAGGCGAACTCCGACGGCGGCATCCGGATCGTGGACTGAATCCACATCGCGATCGACGAGCATCACGCCGGCATCGCCGTCGAGATCGACGCCGGTGATGGTGTCGACGAGCGTCGATTCGAAGCGGTGGTCAGCCATGGCGACCACAAATCGGTCGTCCAATTCGTCACGAGCAGCCAGAATACTGGAGGCCAGGCCGCGCTGCCATCCGCCGTGCTCGACAAATTCGATCGCCAGGTCCAATTTCGGGTGATTGGTCAATTCCCGGACGATCTCGTCGGCGCCAAAGCCGACGACGACGACCGCCTCGTCGATCCCGGCGCGCTGTAGTTTCTTGAGCACATCGACAATCAGCGGGCGTCCTCCGACATCGACCAGCGGTTTGGGAGTATCCGGACGATCGAGACGGGCGCCGCGGCCGGCGGCGGGTACCAATGCCTGAGTAACCATACGTCATACTTCATGCAGGAGAATCAATGACTTTCATTTGCGTGCGGCAATCTAGTCGTAGCGCCAGCCGGAATCAATAGTCGCATCCAGCCCGTTTTCTAAGCGGGCGCCGAGAAACCAAATCAACGCAGTGTGACCGAACGGTGACGGCGCCCAACGACGGCGGTCGCGGTTGCCACCGAGGGCCTGCTGTGGAACCCTGTGCGCGGATACTACAGCGTCTTCAACTACTGTACCCGATGGGACTCTCCGACGGAGCCGGCGGATATGCATATACTGGTCATCAATTGCGGCAGTTCATCGATCAAAGCCGACGTCATCGACCATTTAAGCGGTGACGTCCGCACCACGCTGCACATCGAGCGCCTCGGTGGAGCAGAACCGGTGGGCCGTATCGACGGCGAGCGTTTTGGCTTCGACGCCACCGACGTCGACCACGAGCAATCGCTTGCCGAAGCACTGCCCCGATTGCTGGAGGCGATGCCCGACGATGCCGAACTGTCGGGCGTCGGCCACCGCGTCGTCCATGGCGGCGAGCATTTTCAATCGCCGGTGCGCATCGACGACGATGTGGAGGAAACACTCGACAGCCTCCAGGAGTTGGCGCCGCTGCACAATCCGGTCAATATTGCCGGCATTCGCGCCGCTCGAGCCCGACTTGCCAACATCCCGCACGTCGCCGTCTTTGACACCGCGTTTCACTCCACGCTGCCGACGCGGGCCCGGGCCTACGCCATCCCCCAGAAATTGGCCGAAGAACAGGATTTTCGACGCTACGGATTCCACGGCATCAGCCACGAATTCGTCGCCAGTCGCGCCGCCGACTACCTGGATGCCGACCTGCGTGATTTGCGCCTGATCACCTGCCATCTGGGAAATGGCGCCAGTGTGTGCGCCGTGGAATACGGGCGCTCCATCGAGACCAGCATGGGCATGACCCCGCTGGAGGGGCTCGTGATGGGGACTCGAAGCGGCGATATCGATCCAGGGATTATCATCCAGTTGATGCGCCGCGACAACTACGACGTCGACGATGTCGATGAATTACTCAACCATGAGAGCGGACTGGCAGGGCTCTCCGGCGTCGGCAACGACCTGCGCGACATCGAGGACCGGGCCGCCGACGGCGACGATCGCTGCCGGCTCGCCATCCAGGTCTTTGCCCATCGATTACGCAAATACGTCGGTGCCTACGCGGCGGTCATGGGTGGCGTCGACGCCATCGTCTTTACGGCCGGCATCGGTGAAAATAGCTCGCTGATCCGCCATCGCGTCGGCCAGCGACTCCAATTTCTCGGCGCCCATCTCGACGAGGAACTCAATCGCGACGTCACCGTCAACCCCAACAATCCTGTGGAACGCATCTCGGAGCCCACCAGCCGCACCCACCTGCTGGTGGCGGAGACCGACGAAAGTCGGGCCATTGCAGAAGATACGTCGCAACTGGTCGTCGATCAGGATCGGCTCGAAGAGAGCAACCACCGGCCGATCCCGGTCGCCGTTTCAGCGCGGCACGTCCACCTTCGCCAGAAGACGGTAGAAGCATTATTCGGCACGGGCTACGAGTTGACACCGCGCAACGAGTTGTCCCAACCCGGCCAATTCGCCGCCGAAGAGACAGTGGACATCATCGGCCCCAAACGCACCATCGAGTCGGTGCGTATTCTGGGTCCGACGCGAGATATCGACCAGGTCGAGATATCGCGAACCGACGAGTTCGCACTCGGTGTCGACGCCCCGGTGCGCGCCTCCGGTGACATCGACAATACACCGGGCATCATCCTCGAGGGGCCGCAGGGACGGGTGGAGCTAAACCGCGGCGTCATCTGCGCCTGGCGCCACATTCACATGACGCCCGACGACGCCGACCACTTCGGCGTCGACGATCGCGATGTGGTGGAAGTCGCCGTCTCCAGCGGCGAGCGCTCGCTGGTCTACGGCGATGTCTTGGTCCGTGTATCGCCGGACTTCCGCCTGGAGATGCATATCGACACCGATGAGGGCAACGCCGCCAATCTGGGACGCGACGCCAAGGGCAGCCTGGTGTCGACCCCCGGTCGCGCCGAGCTTCGCCGCCGTAAAACGACCTATGATTCCGTCCCGGAGGCCGCAGAATGACGACGCTACGCTACCGACTTCGCCCCTCGAATACATTTGCCGCCGTCATCGTTCGAAACGACGACAGTAAATTGCTTTCTCGGCTCGGCCACGACCACGTGGTGCGAGCCGACGAATTCACCTCCACAGTGGCCATTGATTCGGAAAACCCCGAACAACTGCGATTTTCGCTCGACTTTGCCGTACGATCGCTTGTCATCGACGCCGACGAGGACCGCCGGCGCGTCGGGTTGGACGGAACGGTCTCGAACAAAGACCGGCGCACGACTCAAAAAAATATGCTCGCCGAAGATCAACTCAATGCCGAGGAGTTCGGCAATATCGGTTTTCGCGTCGACGGCGCTCATCCCGGCAGCCAGCAGTGGGTGATGGACGCCACACTCAGCGTCCAACAGACGAATTTCGACTTCGACTTTCCGGTCTCCGTCCAATTCGAGCCCCAGCTTCGAGTCGAAGGAGAGGTCGAGTTGACCCATCGGGACCTGGGCCTCGAGCCCTATCGGGCCCCGATGGGTACACTCCAGAACAAACAGGAATTGACCTTTGTGGTCGACGTCGACGCCGCTCCGTTGTAGTCACCACCGACCCGCCGGCATCGATTCAAAATAGCTCCAGATACTGGCGACAGCGCTGGGCGATATCGTTCTGGGATCGAATCTCGATACAGCGCTCGAAATGAGCGGCCGCTGCGCTATCATCGCCCTCTTGCTCCAGTAATTTCCCGAGATAAAAGTGGGGTTCCTGGTAATTGGTCGGACATTTTTCGATGGCCGCCCGGTAGTGTCGGTCCGCCTCCGTGTAGTTGCCCATCTCCTCGTAGACCCGGGCCAGATTGTTGTCGGCCAGACACATCTCCGGCGACAGATGGATGGCCATCCGTAGGTGCTCCAGGGCTTCGGAGTTGCGGCCCAGGTTGTGGTAGGCCCATCCCAGGTTGTTGTGCGCCAATTCCGGCGTGGTGTACAGCTGCTCATCGAGGAGATCGCGATAGACATCGGCAGCCTCTTCCCAGCGCTCCATCGCCAGGTAGACGGTGCCGAGATTATTGCGCGCTGTGTGATAGTCGGGGTCGACCCGAAGGGTTTCCTGGAAGTGCTCGATGGCCCGCCGATGATCGCGGCGCCCCATGTAGATAAACCCCAGCAGGTAGTGTGCCTCGGCGTGGTCAGGATCGTACTCGATGGCCTGCGTCAATTCTCGAATGGCGTGGGTCGTATCCTCGGACTCGAAGTATCCGGCGCCCATATCGTAGTGCCACTCCGCCTGTTCCTGATCTTCTTGCTCTTGATCGTGGAATACAGCACACCCGGCCACGGTCCAGAGCATCACGGCAAGGCTGAGAACGGCACAGACTGCACAGGCCGTCTGTCCACCACTCCGATCGTTGCTTTTGACTTTCATATTCGACGTCCATCGCTACGTTATCTGTACCGAAATCGACTTCCACTGCCACCGCCGGGCAAGGATTGAACGCAACTGCGTTGAGACGTCCAGGCCACTGCCCATTGCCTCCGGTTGACGACAGGCTAGCACGAGTCACGGATTTTCCAAATTTCTCGACGCCATCTCCTGCGGTATAGATGGCCTCCTCCCATCGAATCGGCTGTTATGGATACCTCGATCAATCTGTCGCATCGCGAAACGAAACTGGTCATCGACGAGGTGCGCAATCTCCTGGTGACTTCACGCCTGCAGCGGGTCTTCGAGTCGTCTCCTCGTTGCCTGGTCTTTCAGTTTCGGGCCCCGGGCACGACGTACCACCTGTTGATGAGCACCGAACCCGACGATACCCGCTTACACCTGGTGGCCTCCAAACCCGACCAACCCGACCATCCATCGCCGTTCACGATGCGAATGCGGAAATTCCTCCACGGCGCCTGGCTTCAGGACATCGAGATCAGCGAACAGGATCGAATCGTCTATCTGCGACTGGATGCCATCGAGCCCGACTGGGAACCCCAACGGGAAGACGAGCGTGCCCCCCGCCGCCGTTTGACCTTCGTCGCCGAACTTCTGGGCCGGCATCCGAACTTCATCGTCTTCGACGAAGACCGCCGAGTTGTGGAGATCGGACCGGGACCGACCCTCGGCGATCGCTTCGGTGACGACCCGGCATCCTACGAAGAGCCACCGCCCCCACCAGAATGGGCGGATACCGACCAGGTTCGCCCCGTCCTTCGCGACCAGCCGCCCGACGGCAGCCGCTCCCGCGCTCTGTCCCGTCACTTCCAACAATCCATCGAAGAACGGCGCCGAAAAGCGCTCAAACAAGAGCTTCAATCGGAGCTCAAAGACCAATTTGAGCGGTTGGACCGCCGCGTCGGCCATATCGAAGACGATCTACAGCGCATCGACGATGCCGACGAATACCGCCGCCGCGGAGAACTACTCCAATCGGCATACGGCGACGTCGAGGCGGGCTCGTCGTCGGTCACCGTCCCCGACTTTTACCGCGATGGCATGCCATCAATCGAGATATCACTGGACCCGTCGAAGAGTCTTCAGGAAAATATCGATCACTATTTTCACGAGTATCGGCGACTGACCGAGGCCCGCGACAAAGTCGAGCAGCGACTCCTGGACAGCATGGAGACCCGCGATGAAATCCAGGAAGCCCGTCGCACCCTGGAGGGCCTGGAATTGGTCGACGAGCTCCAGGAGTTCCGCGACGAGCTTCGCGACCGCCGGATCCTCAAAACCCCAGCCCAGAAATCACACTCCGGCCCCCGTCAACAACAGGCACTGCCGCCGTATCGCGAATTTCGCGCCACCAGTTCCAGTCCAATTCTGGTGGGCCGAAACGCGGAGGCCAATGACGAACTCACCACCACTGTCGCCCGAGGTCGCGACCTGTGGCTGCACACCCGAAACTTTCCCGGCTCCCACGTCATTTTGCGGATGCGCAAAGACGAGGAACTAAAGAGCGAAGATCTCGTCGATGCAGCGACGCTGGCAGCCCATTTTTCCGATGGACGCCGCAACACGGTCGTCGAGGTGACCTACACCCACAAAAAATACATTCGCAAACCCGGCGGTGCGCCGCCGGGCACGGTGACCGTTGGCGGCGGCGGATCCACCATCGCCGTGCGCATCGAAGATGAGCGTCTACAGCGAATATTGGACACCGAAATATCGCATCGCTAAATCCTGCACCGCCGGGTTCACCGAATCTAGTACAGGCTTCTCAACGCGTGATGCGACGAGGCCGCGGCACAACGCCGCGGCCTCGTCGGTTCTCGATGTCTGTGGCGTCCAGCGGCGGGATTACCGCACAGAAAACGGGAAGTTGATGGTACGCGAGTCGTCGTGAGTTTCGGGAAATCTCATGTCGCGCACCACACCTTCGATGCATCCCCCGATTTCAGTTCCCGAAAACTCTCCCTGGGCGCTGGCACTCTGGACGGCGCCGGAGCCGACGACCTCAAACCGAACCATCGCATTGCCGCTGAGTCCTTCGGGATTGGAGTCCTCGGCGCAATCACGGACCTGGGAGCGGTATCGCTGAACGGTATCCTGAACCATCGACCGCGACAGACTGTCGGGCAGTTCTTGTTCCGGCTCCGCTTCCGGTTCCGGTTCGTCGTCTTCGTCATCGTCCAGTTGCTGTGCAATCCCACCGGAGTCACCACCGCCGGCGGTGCCCCCGCCTCCGCCTGCCGTTTCGCCGCCTGTTCCTCCGCCACCGCCACCGGTGGATCCGCTATCGCTATCAGAGGGTTCTCGCTGGGCCACTGCTTCTTCTTCTTCGTCGGCGTCTTCTTCGTCGGCATCTTCTTCGGCTTCCGCTTGGGCTTCGTCGCCGTCTTCTTCCTCGTCGGCGTCTTCGTCCGCCTCTTCATCTTCTTCGGCGTCTTCGTCCTCGTCTTCCCCAGCTTCCAGAGCAGCCTCGGCAGCCGCCTCAGCTTCATCGGCGGCCTCATCGGCGGCGTCTTCGTCTGCGGCCTCGTCGTCGGACTCATCGGCCTGAGCGACCACTTCTTGCTGGGCCGGCTGTTCATCATCATCGAGCACAAAGAGGTAGACTACGGCCCCCGACAGCACAGCAGCCAACACCGCCGCCCCGATCGACACCCCGATGATCAGTCCCTTGTTACTCTTCTGGCTGCCGCTCGGTGTCAGCGCCGGCATGCTCATCGTATTGGCGACGAATTCCTCGTCATCTTGCACACTGTCTGTGCTGCCATCGTCTTTCATCGCCGCGTGGGTCGACGCCAGCGACTGGATATCGATGAGACCCGACTTGTCGTTGCCCTGGGCCTGTCCCGGAGCGCCGGCCGATGATGCCGAATCGCCTCCGGAGGATTCCGATTGCTCCATACTCCCCAGGCTAAAAAGGACGCTATTTTCGTTGCGGGCACCGACCAAGTCTTCTTCGGTCTCCCCGACTTCCGGTGACGCGCCGCCTTGTTGTTGCGCAGAGGCGGCGTCAAACCCTCCGCCTCCGCCATCGGCGCCGTATCCGTCGTCAAAATCATCATCGGAGTCGTCGAAGGCCGCGAACATCCCACCCTGATCGGAGTCATAGTCATCGCCGGAGTCTTCGTTCGTCTCCGATGAGGACAGATCCGGCTCCCCGCCCAGTCCCTGTGAGGGAGATTCATCATAGCTTCCACTTTCGACAGCGGCGTACTGATCACTCTCGGATTTCGTCTCCCGTGGTTGGTGACTATCTCCGCCGTCGAAGCCCTGTTCGTAGTCGTCTTCCTGGAATGTTTCGGGGTCCATGACGGCCGTGGCATCACCGCCGCCCTCCGACAACCCGTCTCCGTATCCCGCGTCGCTCGCAGAGGCCGAATGAGACTGCCCCACATGGGCCTCGGAGCCACTGACGGCCTGACCGGATTGGTCGGCGATCATCGTCTTTTCGTTCGGCCCGGCTGAATCCTCGATCAGATGTTCGAAATCATCCAGCGTTTCGAGCATCACCCAGTCGTCGAGTCCGTCCTTCCAGACGTAGCTCTCGGCGTGCAACTGTCCCGACGAGAAGTATCCCTCCACCTCATCGGGTGTCACGGGCCCGACGCGCTCGCCATCGATGACGACATACCATTCCGCGGCGGCGCCCCCATCATAAGCATCGCTATAATTCCCGAGATCTTGGTCTTGGGCGTCGTCGAAACCATCATCAGTTCCCTCGACGACAATGACTTCGCTGCACTTCTTGCAGCGAATTTTGAAGACTTTCCCCTCCACCTTTTCATCGGCAATGGAGTACTTGGCACCGCAACTGTCGCAGATGATCTTCATCGGGGGACCGCTCCTTAGAATGGTTCGACTGATGGTCAACAGAGTTTTTCGACAGCGCGCTGCCCAGTGGTACCGCCCTGAATTCGAAGTGAGGCCCAAGCCCGTCAGACGACGACGGCGTCCACTGGTGGCATCTACCTGTAGGTTTGGAGTCGACCGCACCTGTGGCGTTGATCTACCATCAGGTGCGGTCTTCGGCGGTGTCTTCAGCTCGACCACCGCGCAGGGACTGTCAGAACATCATCGGAACGATGGTTCTTCGGTGCTTTGTTCTACTTTCGGGATGAAGCTCGTCTGGAGGTTGAGGAGCCGGTCGAATTGGGCATCGCCCTGACCTTCCATATGTTCCAGATCCGGTGAGACGAACTCACCATCGAGGTGCATATCTTCGAAGTCGTAGAACTCGGTGTCCGCCTCTTCTTCATCTTGGGCGAATGCCTGACCACCGAGGGCCACGCCAAAAGCCAAAACCACAACAAATACCGTTTTCTTCAACATGATGTTCGCCTTTATTTGACGTTGTCGTTGGACTGCGAGCGGCTCACGATGTACACGGTAACAGACGACATCTAAAACCGTCAATATTTCACGTCGTTACGTTATCACCATCCCGGCAACGCCAGATCGACGAGATCACGGACGCCGGTCTATTCCTCATCGGTATCGTCGTTCTGTTCATCCTCTGCAGGTTCTTCGGCTTCCCCATCGTCGATCCCTTCGGCGTCGTCTGCGCCCTCCGGTTCTTCTTCGATTTCGGCCTCTTCTGCAGCATCGGGCTCCTCCTCGGCCTCCGGCTCCTCCGGCTCCGCCTGCTCCTCTTGTGCCTCTTCTTCGGCGCGTTCGACCTGGTCTTCGAGGAAATTGATCTCCGCCTCGTACTGCGTGATCAGATCCTCATCTTCTTCGCGGTCGATCAATTCCCCGTAGTAATGAATGGCCTCTTCAGGTCGTTGGAGATAGCCCTCATTGAGCTCTGCGAGCCGTTCGTAGCTCGAGATATGCTCCGAATCGCATTCGTCAATATAAAACTCGTAGGAGTCATGAGCCCCCTCGTGCTCCCCGGTGGCGAATTGCGCGGCGCCGAAGCCGAGTTTGGCCACACAGTGTTCGGGGGCCATGTTGACGGCGTGTTCGAAGTGATCGTAGGCCCGTTCATAATCCAGATATTCGATCAGGATTGAGCCCAGGTTCAGCCGGCTCTCCAGGTAATTCGGGTCGTATTCCACGGCGCGCTGGAAGTGATGCACTGCTTCCGGAAGCCGTCCATCCTGCATGTAGACAAGGCCCAGGTTGTTGTGGACATCGGGGTTTTCTTCCTCCTGCTCAAGTGCCCGATTGAGGACGAATTCGGCGAGCGAGATATTTTCGCGTTCGGTGTAGATAAGGCCCAACGTGTTGAGGGCACCGACATTGTGATTGTCTTCGCGCAGGATGGTCTCCACATGTTCCAGCGCCTCTTCTTCGTTGCCCTCGCGCAGCGAAATGACCGCCAAATTGTTGATGGCCGTCAGATTGTCGGGCTGACGATTGACGACTTCTTCGAAGAGCCGTCGTGAATCTTCGTATTCGCCAGCTTCGGCATAGGCCTTGGCCATGGCGACGGTGTAGTCGAAGACATCGGGCTCCAGGTCGCGGGCGATTTCGATATGTTCGACGGCCTCCTCGGGCCGATCCATATCACCGTAGAGCATTCCCAGGTTGTAGTGGGCTTCGGCGAAGGTCGGCTCCTCTTCGACAGCGAACTCAAAGAGCTCTGCCGCCGTCGAGAAGTCATCGTCCATCAGTTCCTTGCCCTCGTCGAAGGCCTCCAGTGCCTCAATCGACAGGCCGGTCTCCTCGTGAGCCAATTCAATTTCTGTGGGCTCGGGCTCCTCGACGACCGGCTCGTCTTCTTCGGGCTGAGCGGTACTGCAGGCCACGGAGGTGACCAATGCCGCCAGTGCCACAAAGCAGAGACTGTATCGCAACTTCGTCATATTCTGTGTCATCATCTGTTCCTCAACAATTGCTTCACTGCGCTCGTAACCGAACTCCCATCCAACGACTCATCGTCGATATCAGGGAGTCCAGCCGACAGCATTGGCCTGTGGCGCCGCATCGCCGTCCTCCGCATCCTCGTCGTCCTCGATATCGAAGAGGATATCGAGTTCGATATTGTGCTCCTCTTCCATGCGCTGTTTCAGCTCCGGATCGTGTTCCGGGTGATTCGGATCGAGTTCCTCGATAAATTCCGGGGCCTCCGGGTCGAGTTCCGGCGTGTAATCCGGGTGATCCGGATCGAGCACCGGACCCTCGTCGGGCATCATGCGCTCGCGGCGGTCGGCGCCCCGCTCGCGTACCGTATCGAGTGCGCGAATCGTCTCCGGCGCAAAGAAGTCGATGCGATTGTGTTCCACGTAGACGCCGTCCTGACTGGTGATCGGATAGGTTCGACTCTCGAGATCACTGATCTCGTCGGCCGACCGAGCGCTCCACTCGTTATAGGCCTGGAAGTTCAATGCCAGGTCGAGTGCTCGCTGGAATGCCGAAAGCGACTGCTCTTCGATTGGCGCAGCCAGGTCCTCAACGGACAATTCGTATTCGAATTCCCGTTCCGGCGGTACGTCGTCGGGGATCGGCAGATCGAAGAGCGCATTGGCAAAGTCTCGATAGCCCTGGCCGATCCGGAACGATGCGGCGGCGATCCACTCCGGACTGGGCATCTCATCCTCGGTACCCATCGCAATGATGCGGTTGTACTGTTCTTCGGCGTCGGTCAGGTACTCCGCCTTTTCCTCGGCCGTATCGGCCAGGGTGTCGGGCGGGAAGGACAATTCGACGTCTCGGAAGTCCTGGAAGGTGAATTCCGTCTTCTGGAAGATGGCCTCTGCCGCCTCGTGGCGCGTTCTGTGGCGGAGGTCTGCGGCTTCTTCACCGTGTTCCTCGGCCCAGCGATCCTCGTCTTCCCAAAGGTCGAGCACCTGCTCGTAGTACTCGACGGATTCATCTTCCCAGTCATCCTCTTCGAGGCGCTGAATGATGGTTGCGATCTCGGCGTAGCTCTCGACGCGTTCGTCGAGCGCTACATCGTCTTCGTATTCATCGAGATAGGCCTCGAGTCGATCCCGGCTGGCCTGATAGTCCTCTCGTTGCTGTTCGAGGTACGCCAGATTGTATTCGACCTCCTGGCGGTCATCGAGTTCGATCTCTTCGTCGAAGACGTCGAGGTACAACTCGTAGGTGGATATGGCGTCGTCCCAATCCTCCATGGCCTCGCGCAGCACGGCGGCGTTGAAGACCGCTTCGTCAGCGCTGTAACCGGCGCCTTCCTCGGCGGTATAGTCCTGGTAGTCCTCTTCGGCGAGCCGGACCCAGTGGTCGGCGGCGCGCTGAAAGTCGGTGCGCGCCTCGTAGATCTCACCCAGTGCCACCAGGGCCTGCGGCGTCTCATCGGAGTCGGGGTACTCGTCGATAACGCGGTCGTAGATTTCGGCAGCCCGGTTGATTTCTTCGGCCTGCTCGTAGACAGCGGCGGAGTTGAAGAGTGCACCGGCGGCGAATTCCGATTCCGGAAACTCCTCGGCCAGCGCCATCAACTCTTCGGCGCCCGTCTCGTCTTCACCTTCGTCCATGTACTCGAAGGCCCGCTCGTTAATGGCGTAGGCAATCGCCGACTCCAGTGAATCTTCGGGCGTGACATCAAAGATCTCGTTGTCGATGAGGTGGCGCGCCCAGCGCTCGACTTCGTCCCAGTTCTGGAGCCGGTAGTTGGCCTCCAGAAGGGAGTTCCCGGCGAAACTCGCGTAGGTGTGTTCCGGGGCATTCTCGATGATGTTTTCGTAACGCGGGATACAGTTGTCGAAGTGACCGCGATCTCGGTAGACCTCGGCGGCCACATAGTCGACGGTCGGCGTGGCATCTTCATCGGGATACATATCCGAGAATTGATCACTGGCCTGTACGAAGCCCTCTTCCCATTCGAGCAGCTCTTGGCGTTCCGGTTCTTCGGGATCGCCCTCTTCATCGGTGACCTCGTCGATGCCCTCGGCCGTCATCTCCGGATCCTCGCCGGCTCGCTCAGCCATGTCGACGAGAATGCTCTCCGGGTGGTGCTCTCGGACCAGTTCGTCGTAGGAGACGACAATGTTGTAGGAGGCGGCGCGAACCAATTCAGCCACCGATTCCTCATCGGCTTCCTCGGGCACATTATCATCCTGGTACAGGTTGACGACGTGCTGGTAATTTTCGGCGGCCTCGGCGTAGCGCTCCAGACTATGGAGGTAGATCTCACCGAGCGAGAACGTCATGTCGAATGAGACGTGGTGATCCGGGAAACGGTCGATGAATTGCTGATAGTATTCGGCAGCCTGAGCGTAGTAGTCCTCCTCACCCTGGTCCTGTGCTTCGCTGTGGTAGTGCACACCGAGGCGCTGGAGGTTGTTCTCGACCCATCGATCAGCGCGCTCGATGGCGCGCTCGTTTTCCTCATTTCGTCGATACCAGGTGTGGTCGGGGTGGAGGTAGTCGGCGAAGTCGACGACGCGCTCTTCGTAGGCGTCAAAATCGATATCACGCACGGCTCGTGTGATGCCGTCGATCCACTCCGGAACTTCCTGGTGATCCGGTCGCTCCTCAATAAACCAATCGTATAGCTCGACGACCTGTTCATCCCGTCCCTGGGCTTCCAGGTGACTGGCCATCGTATCCAGTTGTTCGTAGGCGAATTCGACGTCGCGTAGGTCCGTGAAGTAGTCTCGGGCCTCGATCCAGCCGTCGGGAAGTTGTGCCAGACCGCGCATCATGTCGTTGGTGGATCGATCGGCGAGCAGTCCCCAGGCGTCGTCGCTGTCTTCGGCGCGCTCGATGACCTGCTTGAAGCGCTCCACACTGTCGCGGTTTTCACCGGCGTTGTATTCCGTCCAGCCCAACTGATAGAGGGCGTAGTCGTAATTGCGATAGTCATCGAACGCCAAGACCTCTTCGTAGTTGGTTCGAGCATTGCCGGTCATGTGCTCTTCGAACCAGTAATCACCGAGCGCCAGGTAGGCGTCGGCAATATACTGCGAGTTCGGATAGTCGTTGACCAGTCGATTGAGATACTGGACGGCCTGGGCGCCTTCGTCGGCGTCGAGCAGTCCACTTCCGAGACGGAAAATCACTTCGTCGAGTCGTGCGTAATCCGGAAATTCCTGGAGAATGGACTCGTAGATGTCCTGCGCCTCACCGTATTCCGGTTCTGGTTCGTCGCACTGGTCTTCATCACGGGTCCCCTCATAGACGGCGTCCATACAGGAGTTGTATTGGTTGCGCTCCCGGATGTACTCCGTATTGCGCAACTCCCACATCAACTCCGCTTTCTGAAACATCCACTCCGGGCGCTGCGGATTTTGCGGCGACCCCTCGATAATGTCCTCGAGTTGTTGGATCATCTCTTCGTTTTGCGCCTCGAGTTCCTGGCGCAATTGGTCGAGCTCCTCGGGACTCATGTCCATCTGGGCATCTTCGTACTCATCTCGAGTCATCTCCTCTTGGTCCTCGAGGGCGTCGTCGACTTCCCGTTCTTCTTCGTCCTCCGCCTCGTCGCCGAGGCGGTCGGCGGCCTGGTCCATGATGTCGTCGCTGACGGCCCCGGCTTCGTCGTCGGAGACTTCCTGCGCGGTGGCAACCGACGCCGACGCCGCAAACGCCAGGAGTGCTAATGCCCCAATCGATGTTCTGACAATATCGTTGATGTTCATGGTTCAATACACTCCGTTCGCATTTGACTGCGATAACTGTCGACCTCATCCAACCAGTATTCGCCCTCAAACGGCCAGGTCTGCCAATCATCGGCGACGACCATCAATGTCGTCCCGGCGTCTTCGCGTTCCATGCCCTCATAGGCGGGGTTTTGCATTCGCTGTTGGATCTCTTGCTGTTCTTCACTCTGGATATCAAATTGAATCTGTTGGGCGTTGGTTTCCCACTCCTGCAACTCTCGATCGACCTCCGTGAGCCGCTGTTGGACAACAATACCGGCTTCCTCGATATTCATCTCGAGTTGTTCTTCGACGTTCTCCAACACCTGTTCACCAAAGTCGCCGAGGGAGTCGATGTTGCGCTCCAGCGAGGCCCGTTCTTCCTGTAGTGCGCGGACGACCTGGAAGATATTGTAGAACGACAGGTTTTCCAGCACGGCGTTCGTAAAGAGTTCGGGCAGCTCGGCATCGGTGTCTTCACGATAGGCATTTTCCATCAAATCCCAGTACGCCTCCGGCTCGTAGGTATTTTCGAGATACTCCTGGAGAGCCGGCCGTTGGGCCAGGTACTGGTCTTCGAATTCCTCGAGTGCTCGCTGACTTTTGTCGAAGTTGCACATATTGAGATAGGCGGTGGCCTCCAGAATATACAATTCCGGGTAGTAGCGACCGGCGTAGTAGGGACTGTGCAACGAGTGGAATGCTCCGAGGGCCCGCTCGAAGTCGTTTTTCATAAAGAAGCTCCAGGCCGACTCAAACATCGCTTCGGCGTGGCGCGCGGACTCCGAGGGGATCTGTTCGTAGTAGTACAACGCGACGTCAAAGAATCCGACCTCAAAGAAAACACGAGCCAGTGCCAGATAACCGAGCTGGAGGATATCGGCGCCGACCTCGCCTTCCGGCGCTGCTTCCGCGGCGCGAATGGCGGTCTCAAAGTTGTTGAGCGCTCCGGGGACATCGTCGACGGCGTCATCGAGCTGGGCGACACCGGAGAGGTAACGAGCTTCCGGGTATTCCGGAGCGTCTTCCGGGATTCGAGACAGGTAATCCAGGGCGGTCTCCATGCGATTGTAGTCGTAGAAGAACTTGCCCATGTAGTAGTTGAAGCGCTCCTGGAAGCGCTCGTTGGTATCGCCCAGATAAAACTGGGTTAATTCCTCGAGTGACGGCGGCTGGTAGTTGATCTCGCGGGTCAACGTCTCGAGCATCCCGAAGGCCTCCTGGAAGTGCTCGCGCGCCGTCCCCTCCATCAAGACCTCTTCCAGTGGCGTCGCCGCCCCGGAGTAGATGCCCTCTTGCATCAGCGCCTTGGCCAGACCGAAGGTCGCCTGATACCAGTCATCGCTTCCGTGTTCGGGGTCGAAATCGAGGTATGCGAGATAGATGCGAGCCGCTTCCATATTGCGGCCCTCTTCGACGATGCGATCGGCCCGACTCAATTGAGCGGCGGCACTCTCCATTTCCTGTTGACGCTGTTCTTCGGCTTCGCGCTCCTCGATCTCCTGTTGGACCATCTCATCGAGGCGCTCCTGCTGTTCTTCCGGCGTCAGATCGGAGAAGTCATCGCCGACGTCATCTTCGTCGACATCGTCGGGAAGTGCGATCATCCCGTCATCGTCATCGTCGTCGACGGGCTCTTCTTCGACGACCTCTTCATCGGTGGCGACGTGGCCGCGTCGGTAAAGATGGTCAATGACGTCCTCGGAGACGCCCTGGTCTTCGAGCTCGTCGATATCCTCTTCCTCCAAATCCAGCGGATCGGCGGAATCGATGGCACCCATGATCGCGCCCTCACCGAGCCCCATCTCGGTCATCTGGATGATCTGGTCTTTGTCGAGGGCCATCGCCACCGATGTCGCCAACAGGACCACTGCAAAGCAGACCGTGGCCACAAGCCACCGCATCGGTCGCGAACGGACCGACGGCATCGCCGTGTGGGTACTACTGCTCGAAGGCTCTATCGCTTCGTTTTTATGCATGAACTTTCTCATCTTGACTGTTTACTGCATCGCTTTAGGCGACTGATTTACGGTCCTCCGTGGCCTAGAGACCACAGGAGACTCAAAACAGATAGGAGACGCCGAGCCGGGCTTCCATCGGGAAATTCAATCGACCAAAGAAGCCATCGGTCGTCGGCAATTCCGGTCCGGCGTGCAAAAACCCACGGCCATCGGCACGGATGGTGATATTATCATTGACGTACACATGCAGTCCCATCCCGAACGCCAATTCCGGAACCACCGTGGTATCCGAGTCGCTGCGATCGGCTTCCGGCCGCTCCACACCGAGGGCGCCGAGGCCTGCCCCGACATTGAAGTCGAAGTGTATCAGCTTTTGCTGAAGCGCTGCCAATTTACCGTAAAACGGGCTCCACAAGGCCAGAGCATTGGCGCGCCACATCTGGCGATCCACGGTATCCGTGGCTGGATCGAACCCCGATTCATCGCGAGCTCTACGGAGGAAATCCATCAACTCGTTGTCCCGGGTCAACGGTCCATCCATGTAGGACCCGCTGAGCTCGAAACCCAGTGCATTGCTGTGGAAGTAATTGGCATGAAGCCCAACCGGGTAGTAGTGATAGAAGGGCTCGCTGGGCATGACGCCAAAAAAGAGGCCGCCTCCAAAGCGCCCCTGGCGCTCAAAGAGCCGATCTTGGATGACGTCCATATCCCGCTCGGTGGCCCAGTACTCTTCGAGTTCATCATCGAGACTGGTGTCGGCGACAGCGGTAGAGGTCGCCATCACCGATGCCGCCAACAGCACCATCGCCGCCAGGGTCAATTTTTTTGTTGCGGTCTGCATGTACTATCCTGTCGTGACCTGTTGCCTGATCGTTACGTCGTGTGCCGACTCGCGTGGTGACGAGCGATCCTTAGAAAAACCAGCTAAAGCCAAGTGAGATTTCCGATGGATTGGCTACGCCACCGCTGACCTTCTGGAAGACAAATTGCCGATAATCGGCTCGGAACCCGGCGTGCTCGCCGGCGTAGATGCCGACCCCGAGGCCGAAGACACCCTCCGGTTTCACCGTGGTACCCGGGTCGGCGCCGAAATCCGACTGGGTCTGAGAGACCACCATTCCGGCTCCGCCAAATGCAAAGAGATCGAAGTAAAAGAGGCGGTCTTCGTAAAACGAGAACTTGCCGTAGACCGGGCTCCACTTGACGCCCAGTGTGGTGTGCGACAACTGACTATCGCCGAGAAGCGGCTGGTTGTCGGCACCGATGCCATCGCCATCGGCGACCACTTCATTGACCGCAGTGTCGCGACTCAAGTTAAAAGACGTCGAGGCCTCAAGCCCGATATTCTCAAGCAGGTAATAGTTGCCGCGCAGCCCGAGCGGAAAATATTGCTCGAAAATGCTGTTGGGGATGATGCCCCCGTAAAAGGTGGCCGAAAACCGCCCCTGCTTGTGAAACGCCCGCTGCTGCATGGCGTAGACTTCGCGCATCTCCGCCCAGTACATCGGATCGTCGTCATCGAGTTCCGGAAGACGGCTCTCCTCTTCTTCAGCCTCGGCATCGCCGTCGGCATCCAGAGGACTGTCCTGTGCGGCGGCAGGGCCGCTAACCAACAGGACAAATATGGTGAGTAGAACCGTCCACGGTCCAAACTTGCTTGCTTTGACGTTCACCGTCTATCTCTCCGTCTCGTATCCGTTACTAACTCTGAACACGGCGCATGGTTTGGTCCTTGGAGACCGGGCCCCGTGCGCCGCTTGCTGCGGGCAGCCGCCAGGGCGTCAATCGTCGTTGTCGTCGCCGAGATCATCGGGCGAAAAGAAAACCCGTCGCGTATCGTCGGCTCCACCGCCATCGCGGATAAATTCGACGGTACGCTGACGGCCGAGATTGACGTCCAACTCCGTCTCGACCATGTAGGGCTCAATCTCTCGTTGTTGACCTTCGGACAGTCGATCTTGTCGTTCCAGGCGCACACCGAGCTCCCAGACGGCCTCGGCGCTCCAGACGGCCGCCGACATCGGCTCTTCGACCTGACTTCGGGAAATCTGCGGGACATAGTGGTAGGAACCACCGGTTTCACAGGCGACCTGATTGTAGTCGGCGATCGGTCCAAGCCGGCCATTGTCGTCGTAGTCCGGCAGACAGAAGTTGGTGTCCCGATCGTCTTCGTCGGGCTTGACGACGTCAGCGACGCCGGGATCGTTGTCGTTGTCGACGTACCACGTCGGCTCCCGGCAGCTCTCGAAGTTTTTGCAATCCGTATCGGAACTGCATTCCTGTTGTTCTTCGTAGTATTCGAAGTCGTCGACGGTCAGGTCGCGGTTGGTGTCGACCTGAATGATGGACACCGAGATATCGATGCCGGTCTCATCGGAGATACTCTCCACTTCGTCGATGACATCCTGGGGACCTCTGGGTGCAGTTCGGAGCTCGTCGTGGCCGGGAACGATAACCACGAGGTTACCCTGTTCGACGTCGCTGATCGAAGGATCTTGGAATCCGTCGCGAAGCACTTCGATCAGTGACTCGTATACGCCCAGACGGCTCTGGGGCTCGTTGGCACTGTAGTCGTTGAGGACGGTTCGCGCCTCGGTGGAGTCTTGCGTCCACACCGAATCAGAGTCGTCTTCGACGCGAGAGCGCACATTGGCAATGGAGCTATCAAACGTCCAGAACCCAAAATGGGCATCTCGTTCGCCCTCCTCGATGACGAATTCGTTGAGCCGTGTCCACTCCTCGGCGGCATCTCGTGCAGCGACGGTTCGATCCTCATCGGGATCGACGCCGAGCGCGGTATCCATCGGCGTATTTTCGACTTCGTCGATAACCTCGCCGCTGTCGCGATCGTAACTAAAGTTTCCGGTTAAATCTCCATGAAGGTGCCCGTTCCAGGTCCCGACGTCGGCCATTGCGACCGCATACGCCTGCGACTCCGGTTCATTATCGGAGCCGTACAGGATCGAGGCCTGGTTGACATCGCTGTTGGCCTCACAGAGGTCATCACCACCGCAACTGAGATTGCCGTGGCAGTCGTCACTGCTTTCGCAGTGCTGATCGGGAAACGAATAGAGCATCCCGCCGCGGAATTCGAAATTATCCGTATCCAACTCCACGGAGTCCATCACGCGCATGTCATCATCGCCCTCTCTGATGGGGAGGCCGCCGGACTGGTTGTCGAGCAACACCATCTCGAGGATCGCGTCGTGCTCGATGGCACCGCACTCACCGGAGTCGACCGGGCCGAACGCCCCGGTGTGGACGGTACTCAATTCGCGGTCGCTAAAAGGAAGCTCCGCCACCGTGTCGCAACCGCTCACCGCGGTCAGTGATAGGGCCATCAAGGCGATGGTCGCCAGTGTCAGCCCCCGAGTCATCGATGGGAGTCGGTCTACGTCGTGCTTCGAACTCTGTGTCATGCCTGTGTTCCTCAAACGCAGTGTACAAGCTAGTGCGCCCGACTCATCATTGAGACAAGGCCCATCATCATCCGCCCCACACTATCGACTGGTGCAGGGGTTTCCGGCCCGTCGTTCTACCCGATGGCCGATCTCAATGCAAGTATTCGAAGGCAGCAACAGTAACTCGCCGCTCGGTCCGGCAAGTGGGCGTCTGAATTCGCAGGGAAATCCCAACGGGAAACCAAACGATAGTTGTTTTGGCACTCGATTCGAAGTGGTTTTCCGGCGACGGCCGTCACGCTTCGTAAACCCGGGCATCCAGCGACCCGTCGGCTGGAGCAACTCGTCGATGGCAAACTAAAAAACCCGAAGACCTCCAGGAGGTCTTCGGGCAATATCGCTGGCGACGCAACGTCGCGATGCGAAGGGACGGATTCGAACCGTCGACACCGGCCTTTTCAGGGCCGTGCTCTACCTGCTGAGCTACCTTCGCGAAAGGTCGACACCGACAAGCGGCGCCTCGTGCTACGTCCCGGCCAGCGGGACCGGGTTTATAGGGCTGGGACGGCCCGGTGTCAAGGCGATTTTACAGGTTTGTTGGCCCCGGCGATCAGAAGCGATCAAAATCAGCGGATCGACCAGCCCAAGACTACTCGGTGGCGTTGCTCCCAGCGCGCTCCCAGCGCTGGGCGAGATAAATTGTTCGGTTTTTCAAACCGCCGGTGGTTCCGGCTCGTCATCGGGTTCGGGGGGTCAGTTTCAGCAATTCGATATTCAGTTGCTGAGCCACGTCATAGATGCGCTCGTCGCGATAGAACTCACCGAAAATGATGCGCTCGATGCCGGCGTTGGCGATCATCTTAAAGCACTGCCAGCACGGCGATGCCGTAATGTAGATATCGGCGCCCTCGATAGCGACCCCATTTTTGGCGGCCTGGATAATGGCATTGGCCTCGGCATGGATGGTCCGCACGCAGTGGCCGGCCTCCATCATATGGCCGACCTCGTCGCAGTGCGGCATCGAGCGAATCGAACCGTTGTAGCCCGTTGATAATATCGTGCGGTCGCGCACGATGACGGCGCCCACGTGTTTGCGATCACAGGTCGCACGAGTGGCGACCTGGGTGGCAATATTCATGAAGTACTCGTCCCAGCTGGCTCGTCGATCCATGATGCCCATCCGTCGTCAAAAGTTACGAGACGTCGCGATTCCACAGCTCACTCCACCGGTCGGGAACGTCGCCATCGGCGTCCAGAAACGAACGCCCGGCGATTGTGGAGTCGCCAATGGGACGGCCGACGTCCGAAAACCGGTCGTCGATCACCGACTTTTGCTCCTCATCGACAGTGGCCCCCAGGACCACCGGAGGCTCGTTGTCGTCGTCGCTTCCGGCGCGCATCACAAAGGAACGAAGGGGTAGATCGGAAAAGGCCTCCACCACGGCGTTTCGCCATTTGGTGGCGCACGAAGCAGACGGCGGCCAGGGGTTCTGAAAGCGCGCCAGCGCCTGCGGCGGCTCGCCCTGCTTTCCGGTACCGATGACGACCTGCGTTCCCCCGTCGTCGACGCCTCGTTCCTCGATAACCGTCACCAACTGGGTGCGCTGTGTCAGGACATCGACGATCAATCGTCGACCATTGTACACCCGCCATTTCCCGCGGCGATTGAGATCGTAGTGCGCGGGCTCGACGCGCCGAAGTTCGCCGATCGCCACGAAGAGGTCGCCGACGACGGCCTCCGAGTCCAGCGGTCCGCCAGAGAGTGTCCAGACGGCCTCCACTTCTCGCTCACTACCCATGGTCATCCTCGGCAATAGTCATGTCTGCGATCGGGCACCCGGAAACCGACCTGTGCGGTTGTCCGAGTCGTTGTTGTGGATACCCTTTGCGCTGCACTGCAATTTTGCAACTGTCTGTCTTTGCCCCGGGAGTCGATGTGAAACACTATTTGGCCGACGACGCCGCCCTGTACACCGATTTGTACCAATTGACGATGGCCCAGGGCTATCTTTTTGAGGGCAACGCCGATCGCACGGCCTGTTTCGACTACTTCTTTCGGAGCAATCCCTTCGGCAGCGGCTATACGGTCTTTTCGGGACTGTCGCAGGTCGTCGATCTGCTATCGAATTTTCACTTCCACGACGGCGCCATCGATTACCTCAGCGACCAGGGCTTCGCCGCCGAATTTTTGGACCATCTGTCATCGCTTGAGCTTGGCCTGGAGGTCAACGCCCCGCCGGAGGGCGAGCTCGTCTTCCCCTACGAGCCGGTGGTCCGGGTTCGCGGCCCTCTTTTGCAGGCCCAACTCGTCGAAAGCCTGCTGTTGAACACACTGAATTTTTCGTCGCTCATTGCGACCAAGGCCTCCCGGATGCGCCGCGTCGCCGGCGATCGCAAACTCATCGACTTCGGTCTTCGCCGCGCCCAGGGCATGGGAGCCTTGCAGGCTTCGAGAGCGGCCTACATCGGCGGGTTTGAGTCGACATCCAATGTCCTTGCCGGCCGCAACGCGCACATCCCCGTCGCCGGCACCCAGGCCCACTCCTGGATTCAGAGTTTCGACGACGAATTGTCGGCCTTTCGAGCCTACGCCCGTCAATTCCCGGATCAGTGTATTTTACTCGTCGATACCTACGATACGCTCAACAGCGGCATCCCCAACGCCATCGAAGTCGCCGGTGAGTTGCGCGAGCAGGGCCATGAACTCGTCGGCATTCGCCTCGACAGCGGTGATCTGGCCTATCTCTCCAAAAAAGCGCGCCAGATGCTCGACGACGCCGGCTTTCCCGACGTCAAAATCGCGGCCTCCAATCAGCTCGACGAATACGTCATCAAGAGTCTGGTCGGCGAACAGGACGCCGCCATCGACGTCTTCGGCGTCGGAACGCAGCTCGTCACGGCCTACGACGACGCCGCCCTGGATGGCGTCTACAAGTTGTGCGAAGTCGATGGCGACCCGCGCATCAAGATCTCCGAAAATCGCGAAAAGGTAAATTTCCCGTCGGCCAAAAGGGTATTTCGACTGCTCGACGACCATGGCCAATTTTACGGCGACGCCATCGCCCTGGAGAGCGAGGACGAAGTCGACCACATCGTTCACCCCCACGATCCGTACAAAGACGTCGCCGTCGGCGATCTCGACCAGCAACCGCTGTTGGAGACCGTCATCGATGACGGCCAGGTCATCGCGGACTTACACGACATCGAACAGGCTCGCGACTACGCCCGGCGCCGTCTCCAACAGCTACCCGACGAACACAAGCGTTTCGACAACCCTCATATCTACAAAGTCGGACTCAGCGACAAACTCAACCAATTGCGCCACGGTACCCTCCAGCAGGCCCGCATCTCCCGAGGTGTCGACGACCGCGGATAAGCCCGCCAACGGCGGCTCGTATCACTCCCGAGCCTGACGGATCTCCTGGACCAACTCCGGATAGCACTCCGCGTAGGCCTCGACACTTCCGAGACATCGCACCGCTTCGTCGGACCAGCCGGCGAGCACCCACACCAGCGCGACCGCGACGCCGATCGTCAAGATCCAGACCGCCCCGTCCGACCAGGTCGATGAACGGCGGCGAAGATTCGACGTCATCGACGCGGCGATCACCGCTCCCGTGACCAGACCACCGATATGAGCGGCATTGTCCATGGGGATCGTCTCCATAAACCCGATCCCGAGACTGAGACCGATCCAGGGCAGTAGGCCGACGGTAAGCGCCAGCGACAGCCGCTTCGGCAGCCGATCGCGGTACTTGAAGCCGAAGACCACGGCGGCGCCGACGAGTCCGTACACCGCCCCCGAAGCGCCGCCGGCCGGCGCCGGATTGAGCATCATACTCGCCCAGGCCCCCACCGTGCCGCTGGCCAGATACAGCAACAATATGCGGCGAATCCCGTAACAGCGCTCGAGAAAGCGTCCCAGCACGAAGATGCCGTAGCCGTTAAACAACAGATGCAGAATATCGAGATGTACGAATTGACTGCTGACAAGCCGCCACCAGGCGCCGTCGGCGATCGCCTCGTTGACCTTCATCCCCGTAAAAAAGCTGAGTTGTTCGGCATTGAGATAGGTACTTGCCAGGCCCTGTTCGCCGAGCCACAGGCCGTGAAGTTTGGCGGTGATCCAGAGGACGATGTTCAGCGCCAGAAGCCACCAGGTCAGCGCCGTCGGCCGGTTCATCATCCGCACCAGATCGACTTCCTGTTGGACCTTGTCGAGATAGCCGTCGGGATCAGAGACCACACCGCCGCTTGCTTTCGAAGCGTCGTCGCTCATTGCCGGGACTCCAGGCGAACCACCACCGGTCGCCCCCGGCCGATGGACCGGGCGGAATCGACGAGCATGGCGTTGAGGTAGCGCCGACCGTCGTCGATAGCCTTTCGCCAGGGTTTCCGGTGGGCCCGACCGCAGGCGATGGCCGTCGATAGCTGGCAGCCCGTACCGCGAATATCGGCGTCGACAGAATCAAGTCCCGGCAGCGCCATGACGCCATCGGTGTCGCCATACCAATCGATGACCTGGCCGGCACCACGGCCTCCCGAAAGATGCCCCCCTTTTAACAGGACCCTCTTCCATCCGCGGTCGACGAGTCGCCGAATCGAGCGCTCCGGCTCGGTGATTTCGCTGTCGTCGCCGATAAGTGCCCCGGCCTCCGGGCCATTGGGCGTGACCAGGTCGACGACGCCGCGAAGATCGGTGAGTGAGCGCCGTCCCGTGGACTCCATCATCGACCGCGTCCCGTCTCCACTGGCCATCACCGGGTCCAGAACCACCGGCGGCGAATCGTCGAAGTCCTGGAGCATGCGGTGTACCACCTCGACCAGTCCACCAGTGGGGATCATGCCGATTTTGACGGCGTCGATGGCGATATCGTCGACTACGGCGTCCAACTGGGCCTGTAGCTCCCCGGGCTCCAGGGCCCGCCAGCCGTCGACGCCCTGCGTATTCTGCCAGACCACGGCCGTGATCGCTGAAACCCCGTGGCAGCCGAAGTCGCGACAGACCTGAAGGTCGACATTGATCCCGGCACCGCCGCTGGGGTCGGTTCCGGCGATGGTCAACACCACCGCAGGCTTGTTGTTGTCGCCGTCATCGCTCATCGACATGGCTCATCTCTCGTTGCATCAGACCCATTCAATCACCGACGCCGTCGGGCAGTCTCAGAAGTTCACCTCCGCGATGCAAGATACCGTCGTCGACGCCCAGTGCCCGAAAGACCTCCAGGTTTTGCTGCAAGGGATTTTCGATCTGCGATAATTCGCGGGCCTTCGACCAGCCCAGTTGCGGACTGAAGACCATGGGCGCTACAGGAACCGGAAAATCACTGCCCAACACGACGCGCTCTCGGGCGAGTTCGCTCTGCAACACCTTGTGGATGTAGGGAAATCGAGACACGGAGGCCATCGCCGAGATATCGCCCCACAGATTGGGGTGGTCTTCGAGCATGGCAAGCCAGGTGCCGAAATCCTCCTCGAAGGGATGGGCGACCCCGCTTCCGGCGCAATGAGCGGCGATGACGGTGACCCCCTGGTCGAGGACCGGCCGGAGTTTTTCGGGCTTGCCAAAGCTCTGATCCAGTGCCGGCACGGTGTGTTCAAAGGAAGTATGCGTGATCAGCGGCAACTCCAATTCGGCGACTCGGCGCCAGAACGGCTCGTAGCGCCGATCACCTGGATCGACGCCCTGGCTATTGGGCAACAATTTGAGCGCCACGGTGCCGGCCTCCGACACCCGCTCCAATTCGTCGAAGGCGTCGCGGCGCATGGGATTGACGGAGGCCACGGGAAATAGCTTTTCGGAGTATTCACAGACGTCGAAGCAAAATTCGTTGGGCACGTAGTAACTGGTGCGCTCGTGATCGTAGTGGCCCAAATCGTCGTAGACGCCATCGAAGGCAAAGATGCCGACGCCATCGAGGTCGCTGTCGGCGGCCCAGGTCACCAACTGGTCGCGATAGGCCTCGTCGACATTCTCCTGATCCACACCGGCCAGGCCCAGCTCCCAGGTAAAGAGGTAGTAGATCAATCCCGTCGACAACGTGGGACTGACGTAACAGCCACTCTCGGGATTCATGCCGACGAGATGGACGTGAACATCGAAGATCATAAGGGACTCTGAAGTTCCGGTAGGTCGAACGCGCAGGGTTGTAGCGTGCCACGATTGGACTGCAGCGACAATCGATGTAGATCTTGTAATCTGGACCAACCCCTCGATCTCGACTTCTCACAGCGCAGGTCCCCGATGCTGATTGAACATCCGCGAATCTATCTCGATGCCACCGGAGCGCGCACCGACGCATTGTTGGTTCGCCATGGCGAGATCGCCGCCACCGGCGACGACGCCCGCCACGGCGCTACTGCCGACGATCGCCGTCTTCGCCCCGACGCCACCTGCCTATTTCCGGCACTCGGCGACGCCCACATCCATCTATGGGGCCTGGGCCAGCGGGCCGGAACCGTCGATTTGAGCGGTTGCACGGTCGACGAGACTCTCCAGCGGCTATCGGATGCCTCGCCGACCCCAACGGGCTGGGTCTTTGCCACCAACCTCGACGATCACCAATTTGACGACGCCACAGTGCTCAGCCGCCAGGATCTGGATCGATTATTTCCCGACGTCCCGGTGGTCATTCACCGCGTCGATCGCCACGCACTGTGGGTCAATTCGACGGCTCTCGATCGGGCTGACTTCTCGAGCTACGATCCCGGCGCATCGGGCCGAATCATCCGCAATGACCGCGGCGAAGCCACCGGGGTCCTCGTCGACTCGGCGATGGAACCGATGCTCGACGCCGTTCCCGACCGAGGCCTCGCCGAAGACCGCGACGTCTTATTTGACTCCTGTCGCCGATTTCGCGACCAGGGCGTCGCCTTTGGCACCGTGGCCTGGGCGCCGACGAGCCATCTTCCGATGCTCCAACAACTCGACGACGACGGCGCCTTGCCGATGATGCTCGACGTACTCATCGAGGGCGTCGACGATGAACTCCACACCTGGCTCGACGACGGCCCCTATACCGGCGACGATCTGCGGATCGGCGGCGTCAAATTCTTCGCCGACGGTGCCCTCGGATCTGGCGGAGCCCACCTGCTTGAGCCGTATCGTGACGGCGGCACGGGCCTCAAGATCCACGACGACGGCTTCTTAAAGCGCCGCATCCCTCAGATCATGGAGCGCGGCTGGCAGGTCGCCGTCCACGCCATCGGCGACGCTGCCGTCCGCGAGGTCCTCGACGCCTACGCCGCCACCGACGCCAAGACGCGAAGTACACTGCGTCCTCGCGTCGAACACGCCCAGATGGTCAGCCCCGACGACTGCCGGCGCTTTGTTGACCTCGACGTCATCGCCAGCATCCAGCCCATCCACCTGCGCAGCGATGCCCCCTGGGCCGACCAGAAACTCAACCCCCGACAGTTGCGCCGCCTCTTTCCCTGGCGCTCGCTTCCCATCGCCACCATGGCCGCCGGAAGCGACTACCCCATCGACGACCCCAACCCCTGGCACGGCATCGCCACCGCCCTGACCCGCCACGGAGCCGAAGGCGAGGCCTTTCGCCCCGACGACGCACTGGCGCGCACCGAAATTCTCAAGGCATACACCCAGGGCGCCGCCTACGCCTCCCACCGCGAAGATCAACTCGGCACATTACACCCCGGATTCCGCGCCGCCATCGCCGCTCTCGACACCGATCCACTGGCCGCCGATCCCGAGGATATCTGGGATACCCATGCCCGGCTGGTGGACACCGGCGTATTGGCGTCGGCTCGTCTGTAACGGGCCGTGGCGCTATGCCCCCAGGCTCC
>LFFM01000235.1_pt1:0-25000 | contig 37400 bp, 43 predicted proteins | sample 643131 | NCBI WGS metagenome assembly LFFM01 (sample SAMN03777445, study PRJNA286221) | soda lake metagenome | biome: soda lake; feature: Kulunda steppe; material: water; isolation source: sample Tc-Br brine of Tanatar trona crystallizer | place: Russia: Kulunda steppe | collected 2011-07
AGGATACTTGGAATCGACCGGTTAGTCCGCAGCTTCTACCGTGCTGTCAGTGCCGCCGGTTTTCGGGAACAGCTTCCCCGTCGAAACGTAGAGTCCTACGACCAGCGCAACGCCAGCAAACAGCGGGAACCCTGCAGAAACGGTGTACACCGGGACGAATCCGATACTCTCGATCAACGGTAACGCAATGATCGGGCCGAGCCCACCCCCGATATCGCTGAACACGTTAGTCGTCCCGCTCGCCCGTCCCATCCGCTCTTCCGGCGTGAGATCCGCAAGCAACGCCATGTAGGGGCCAAGTGTCCCACCCATGCCTGTGCCGATGACTACACACACCGGAGCGAGCTGACGTGCCGACTCCGCCCACGGTAACAGCACGAATCCGACCGTCAGGAGACTCAGAAACACGAGCATGACGGGTACCCGCGAGTCCCACGTATCGCTCGTTTTCCCACCGATCAACATCGACACGGCAGCCGACAACACGGTCAGCGCCATGAAGATCCCCGACGAGCCCTGCGCGTCGAACCCGAGCGCTCCGATACCGGTCGCCTCGAGGAAGAGCACGAGCGACGCAAACAGGACACCCATATACGCAAACCAGATGCCGAAGTTCACCAGGCCAAGCGTCAGCGTCGGGATGCTCGTGTCGATGTCCCACGGCTTGACCGATCGGCTCGTCCCGTCCTCGACGTGCGTTTCGGGAATCGTCCAGTACGCAAGGCCGGTGGCGATGACGGCAAAGACAGCCGCCACGAAAAACGCCGCCGACATGCCGATGAGATCACTGACGACGCCGCCGACCAGCAGTCCGGTCGGGAAGCCGAGGATACTGCCGCCGCGAATGAGCCCCATTTTCATCCCCCGGGAGTCCCCGACGCTGACGTTTGCTGCGATCGTGTAGGAGGTCGCGAACGTGAGTGCACTGGCGGCCCCGAGGACGATCCGCGAGCCGAGGAACCACGCCTCCGGGAGCGGCACGTACAGTGCGACGATGTATCCAAACGTCGCGATGGCCTGGATTCCCAGACCGAGGACGTACGGGGTGCGCGCCCCGAACCGATCGACGATGGCTCCCGCCGGTGCACTACAGATGAGGCGTGAAAAGCGGTTTGCACTCAGTATGACCCCGACCAGAAACGGCGAGATCCCGAGGATCGTTCCGAGTGCCGGAAAGATGGGGAACACGACGCCGCCGCCAAAGCCCGAGAAGAACGTCGAAACGAGCAGCGAAAAAATGATGAACCACGAGGATCGCTCTGTCACTGCTCCCTCGTCGTTCTCGCTCATAGTGACACTCGGAACGGGGACCCGTGGTTCGTGACGCCGAAATCAGGGTCAGAACCGATCACGAATGTACACCGGTGTAGCGGGGAACAGCCGATCGAGAGTTTCGATGGCGTTTCCAGTGGCATCCAGCCGCCCGGCCCGGGCGAGGGCGGTCGCCGAGCGATGTCCCACGGCGAGCTGGGAGAGCGCGGCGATATCGAGCCGTGCAGTCGGGTCCGCGACGGTCGGCTCACAACGGCCAGTAGCGTCGCTCACTGACAGACGGAATCGCCCGTCGTTCCAGTCGGCGAAATCGTCGCTAACCGACAGGACGATCTCGTCCTCGACCGCGGGATAGGAAAGTGCCGACAACGTCGATTCGACATCGACGACCCGAACCATCGGCCCCGTACTGAGCGTACACTCGACGTCGTCGGGCGATGTGAGGAGATCTCGAAACACGGAGTCGTCCGCCGCGTGGAACTCGATCGTATCCGCCTGCGAATCGTGGTTGTAACAGAACGCAAGCACGGCGTGTAACGCTTCCTCGTCCGTGTAGGCGAACTCCCTGACCTTCATCGTGCGACTGTGGTAGTCACCGGTGAAGCGAAACACGAGATACGCGCGGGGCTCGCCGTCCTTGAACCAGGCATACACGTAGGGGTCGTTGTCGCGGCTGTAACAGACACGGTGACGCCACCACTCGGCATCCCGTTCGATAGTCAGCGAGTAGTTGTCCGAGAACGACTCGTACACCGGTGCAACGGTATCGAACGAATCGACGCCGAGTTGTCTATACTCACCAGCAGCGCCGAGAGTCTCGGCCGCGAACGCGAGTGTTTCGACCGGACACTCGTAGTTCCGGACTTCGTTGGCAGTATCCCACCCGAACGATCGATAGAAGCCGTAATCGAAGGGGCGAAGGATCGAGAAGTGCCGGTCCCGTTCCTCGTACTCGGTGAGCGTCTCCGCGAGGATCTCGGAGACGTAGCCGTTTCTGCGGTGTTCAGGCGGTGTGATGACCGAGGTCAGCCCCGCTCCGGGATGGGTCTGTCCGCGGACCGAGACGTCGAACCAGTAGTGTCGACAGATTGCAACCGGCTCTTCCTCACCGTCGACGTACAGGCCGCGACGGTCCCCGATCGGTTTCCGAATATCGTCCGGATCGAACTCCACGGGGCCGTTCTGCGGCCTGAACCCGTACTGCATGTACTCGTAGACCGTTTCCGCGCCGTCGTCGTCGATCTGTGTGTACTGGCCCATATTACCAGAGCTGCCCATCAAGTTTGAAGTCGATAATCAGGATGATGCCAACTGTTACTACCATGTAGATCACGCTGATCGCCGCGATCGACGGGTCGTAGCCGTACCGCAGCATCGAGAATATCAGGATCGGGACCGTTTCCGTTCCCGGTCCGCTCACGAACAGCGCGACCAGATATTCGTTGAGGGAGATGATGAACACGAACAACAGCCCGATGACTACGTTGGATGCGATCAGCGGTACTGTGATGGTCCGGAGCGTCTGCGTCCGGCTCGCACCGAGGATTCGTGCGGCCTCCTCGACTGCGCCGTCTATCTCGTCGAGACCGGAGCTGATCATGATAAACGGGAACGGCGAGAAGAGGACTCCATGAGCCAGCACGATCGCAAGAGTTGTCCCCCAGATATCGATGATCAGGAAAAACGCCATGAGTCCGACGGCGATGATGACCGGCGGTACCAGAATCGGGAGCACGGCCAGTCCCCAGATCGATTTCGAGTAGCGAATGTCGTATCGGTTGAGACCGAACGCAAGGGCACCACCGAGGGCTGTCGCGAGTATCGACGCCGCGACTGCGACAGTTACCGATAGCTGGATTGCACTCAGCCAGTTTGCACTGCCCAGGATTTCAGCGTAGTACTGGAGGGAGAACCCTTCGGGTGGGAACTGCAGGAAATCACCGGCCGTAATCGATACGGCGACGATGATCACCAGCGGTATAGCAAGCGCAAGGATCGCTATGGCGATGTACAGATTCGCCAGAATGGACCCGATAGACTGCCACGGAATCGACAATCCCGTACCGGTGCTCGAATCAGGTGCGTGGCTACTGGCCATCGGTCTCACCCTCCGGAGTATCGCCGACCAGTTCCGACGATCCCAGTCCCAGCACCTTCACGGCGATCAGGAAGAAAAACACCGTCAGGCCCGTCAGCACGACCGAGAGCACAGCCCCGAACGGGACGTTCATCTGTTCGTTGACCTGCTCGGTGATGATGACCGGGAGAGTCCACTCGGATGGGTTTCCAAGGAGCATGGGGACCACGTACGATCCGATCGCCAGAATGAACACGAGCGCGGTCGCTCCGGCAACCCCGTTTTTCGAGAGCGGCAAAACGACGTGCCGGATCGTCTGTAGCTTGGATGCTCCGAGGTTTCGAGATGCTTCCTCCAGTTTTGGATTGATGTTCGCAATACTGGTGTAGATTGTCAGAATTGCAAACGGCAGGAATCCGTACACCATCCCGATGATCGTGGCCAGATAGCCGGTACTGCTCGTAATCGGCTCGCTGATCAACCGGAGATCGATCAACAGGCTGTTCAGGATCCCGTTGCCCGCTAGCACTACCTGTACCGCGTACGCGCGGATAATCACGGTGATCCACATGGTCGCGACGATCATCAGGAGGAGCCCCCGCTTCATTGCTGGCGAATCGACACGTGCGATCCAGTAGGCGATCGGGTAGCCGAGTGTCACACTGATGACCGTCGTGACGGCTGCGAGTTCGAGTGTCGTCATCAGGTACTGTCGGTAGATCGGCGAGTCGAACAGTCGGGCGTAGTGCTCCAGGGTGAACCCGAAGCTGTACCAGCCTGATGCCTCTCGTGGGAAGACCGTCGTTGCGAACAGATACAGGGTCGGGATCAGGAAAAAGACCACAAGCAACGTGACAGGAATACTAATTATCACGTAGCCCAAGTTGTCCGTTATCCGACTCGGTGCGACATCGCGGAACCGGTCACCGATCCCAACCGTCTTGCTACTCACCGCTGTACACCCCCATTGCCGGTTCGGATGCGTCTGTCTCTATTGCTGGTTCGGGATCGGGGATCACACGAGAGTCGGCAGGATCGAACGACAACTGAACCCGATCGCCCTCGTTGACCGACTGTCCGTCGGACTGATCCTCGACGATCAGTTGGCCTCCGTGCTCGGAGGTGATATAATACCTGGCGACGGAGCCGAGCAGATGGATGATGTCGACGGTACCGGTCATCGCATTCTCGGGTCGTGTATCGGTCGTCTTCGACATGGTCAGGTCCTCGGGCCGGACCAGCACCTGCACGCTCGCGCCCGCGCCATACGAGGTGTCGTTGACGACGAACTCGCCGGCGTCTGTCGTGACTGTCGATCGGCTCCGGCCGGAATCGGACACGGTACCGGGGAACAGATTGGATTTCCCCATGAAGTCCGCCACGAACGTGGATTCGGGGTCATCGTACACCTCGTCGGGCGCGCCGATCTGAGCGAAGTGGCCGTCATCCATGATGACGATCCGGTCGGACATCGTCATCGCCTCCTCCTGGTTGTGAGTCACGAACACCGTCGTGACGCCGAGTTCCTGTTGGATCTTCGTGAGCTCGGTTTGCATTTGCTCGCGGAGTTTCTCGTCTAGCGCCGAGAGCGGTTCATCGAGCAACAGGATCTCGGGCTGCAAAGCCAGCGACCGGGCAAGGCCGATCCGCTGTTGCTGGCCACCCGAGAGCTGTTCGGGATACCGGTCAGCCGTCTCTGGCATCTCGATGAGCTCGAGCATCTCCTCGACTCGCTCGTCCATCTCCTCCTGTGTGAAGCTCTCGTCGGACACTTTCATGCCATACGAGATGTTCTCGGCGACGGTCATGTGTGGAAACAGTGCGATCGACTGAAACACCATCCCGATATCACGCTGGTCCGGCGACAGGGCGGTGATATCCTGACCGTTCATCGCGATCGAGCCACTCGTCGGTTGAATAAAGCCGGCGATCATCCGCAGCGTGGTCGATTTCCCACAGCCGCTCGGGCCGACGAGGGTGACGAATTCGCCTTCCTGCACATCGAGGTTGACATTGTCGACTGCTCGTACCCGGCCATCGTAGACCTTGGTCAGATTGTTCAGGCTGAGATGTGTCTCGGCGCTCATAGTACCATTTCCCTCCAGGTCTCATCGAGGAACTCCTCGTGTTCGATTTTGGCCTGATGGTTCGGGCGCATCGCCGCATCCACACCGGGACCGAAGATACGGTCTTGCAGCTCGTCGTCCATGTCGAGCAACTCGTCTTTGACGGTTGGGTACGTGTAGAGGTTCTCGGAGATGTTTTCCTGAACCTCCGGGCGGAGCGTGTAGTTGATGAACTCGAGAGCTTCCTCAGGGAAGTCGGTCGAGTCGAGAATTACCCAGTTTGCGTCGTTCTGGACAGCTCCCTCCTCGGGGAAGTTCGTGGACACGGGAGCGCCATCGTCTTCCATCACCAGCGTCACGTCGTGAAACAGCGATGAGACCTCGACGTTCTCGTCGAGCAACGCCTGCTGTGCTTCCGCTTCGCCGTCGTACCATAGCCCGACGTTGTCGGTCACTTCCTGGATCTTTTCCATGATCTCTACGAGGCCCTCTTCGGTATCTTGGTGGTCGGTACCGCCGAAGTAGATCTCCGAAGTTATATCGAGCAACGTCGTCTGTGAGGACTCACTGAGCGCCCAGTTGTAGTCGTTTTCCCAGAGCGCCTCCCAGCTGGTAACCGGTTCGTCCAACAGATCGGTCTGGCTCACAATCGTTCCGAACCAGCCGTATGCGCCCACACCCGTGACTTCCCCAGTTTCCTCGTCGTACGACACCAGATCGTCAACGGCGTTGTCGATGTTCGGCACGTCCGACTCCTCGTAGGTGTACCAGTTACCCAGCCGTTCGCCACGGATCCGGTTCACTGGTGATGCAGCGACAAGGTCGATCGGTGCCTCTCCTGCCTGTACTGCGGAGTTTAGCTGGAGCGGTTCACCCGCGCTCGAACCAGCACTGCTCTCGACTGCAATACCGGTCTCCTCCCGGAAGGGGTCGATGAGATGTTCATCGAGTACTTCCTGAAACACACCGCCAAAGAACTCGACTTCGAGCGGATTGCTCTCCGTCGGTTCGTCGGTGTCTTCGTCACCGAGACAGCCGGCCAGTCCGCCGACTGCTGCCACAGCTCCTGCTTTGATAAATTTTCTTCTGCTCGAATTATTTCTGCCGTACTTAGAGCTTTCGCCACTCATACTAACAACTCGTAGCAAAATCTCGGTCTATAATAGGCTTCTGTCCATATTGATGGGTGGGGTACAGTCGGCTGAATAGTGTGTTGCAGACACTAAGTGGCACCTATGATGTTCAAATATTTTATTATGATGGCATTTGGATGGATAAAAACCAAAATTCAATCTGCAAAGCTTATATTGTGGTTATTTAAACCATGTGAGACGGACCCCGCTGGTGCAAAATGGTCTTTAACAACTGCTGACGGTAGTGGCCGGCAACTGCAACGAGCGATCTACGGAAACAGCAACCAGAGTGCCCTGGGGTGTGGGGAAGACGGCGGCTCTCGAACCCTTTGCCCCGACGACAGACGTAGACTGGACGGTATCAGGACATAAACAGCCGCCGGTCCGCGCGCTCGTGGCCCATCCCCATCAGCTCGGTCGTCGGCGCGAACGACCACATGGCGTCGAGCGGACGGTTATGATACCGATCCACGACCTCGGTGAGTACCGGGCGGAGTTCATCAAGGATACGCTGAATGTCGGTGTGAGCCAGACGTCCGAGTCGCTGGGCCGCACCGAGCAGGTCGGTGACAAAGGAGTAGCCATGGACCAGACAGGCTTGCTCACGGGAGAGCCCTCGTTGCTGTGCGATGGCCGCCAGCGCGACGACGTAGTTCCCCGGTGCCCGCCCGTCCTCGACTGCGGCGAGATACGCCGGCGCTGTGGTACCGCCATCGAACAGCGAGAGCACCTGCTCGCCTGCTTTCTCCGAGCTCTCGCGAAACTCCGCCGGTACCGTCATCGAGTGAAGCCGCCGATCGATTTCGATCAGGGCCTCGCCGTTCTCCCGAGCAGCCGCTGTATGTGCGTTCCCCAGCGCGACGATTTCGGCCGGACCGACGACGGACCGCAAGTAATCGTCGAGCACTGCCCGAAGATCCGCGGCGTCGTCGATCCGGTCCGTCTGGATGAACTGTTCGATCCCATACGAGGCCGTGTACGCGCCAACGGGGAGAAACGAATCAGCGAGTCGGAGCGACGTCAGGAAGGCGTCGGCGCTGGATTCAGTCATGCCCGTGGCCCTCTTTGCTGTGTTCTCCATCTCCACGACCGTGGTGGTTCTCGCCGTGGGAATGGCTGTGGTCATGATCCCCGCCCGCGTGGGAATGACCGTCCTCGTGTGAGTGTTCGGCTGCTTGCTCGCCGTCGAGAAACAGCGCGGGATCGACGAACTCGTAATCGAGGTCGGCTCCTGGTGGGAGCACCTCGGAGAACACGTCTTCGACGATACGATGCTCAGCTTCGACGGCGACGTAGGCCGTCCCGCCCTCGACGGCAAGATCCCAGTGTTGATTACCGACACGGTGGCCAAGCTCCAGAGCGGTCGACAGCGCCGTCTCCGTGGGGAGGTCGATCGTCAACGCCTCGCGCTCCTCGAAGGAGACGACGATCATCCGGTCGTCGTCGTGATACAGCACGTCCCCGTCTTCCAGCTCGGGCTTGTCGACGAGGACGCCCAGATCGGTCCCTGCCTCCGTGTGAACGCGTAATCGTGACTTCTTTCGCTCGCTCGCATCCAGCAGTACGCGTTCGAGCGTTCCTGCGGAGTCGTGTGCCTCGGCGGCCTCGCCGAGCGCGTCGTCGTGGTTCGTGTTACCGATGATGTGGTCTACAGTGTACATTGTCAGAACTTCCGTAAGTCGGGTGCTGGCGCGTCGATCAGGTGTCGTCGCAGCGCATCCCAGGCGTCCCCGAGTGTCGCTGTCACGTCCGCCGACCGGTCGCCGAGGACACGAACGGCGATCCCCGCGTCGTCGGCAAGCGTCGAGGACCCGGCGAGGATCTCGCCCGCGGGCCCCTCTTCCGTGGGTTGTCCATCAGCCAGCCGATCGTGAACCGTGTCGCTCAGCGTTGCCGCGTCCGAGCCCGGAGAGATGGCGTACAACGTCCCAACGATGCCAAATTCGCCGAAGACGCCCGGTGTTCTCGGGTCTCGCGTCTCGGGGTCGAGGACGACGGTGTCGGTCAGACAGCGTTTGCCGTGGGACTCGGCGGTCACGCTGGAGTGAAACCGGTCGAAACTGAACGGCGCGTGCTCCGAGAGGCCATCAGGGACGAGCGTGTCGGTACACAGGACGGTGGAGTCCTCGTCGACAGCGACATCGATGGTCTGGAGGCAGCGTGCATCGCGGTTGAGGATCGTCGGGTCCGGTACGTATTCGAGGTACGAGCCGCTGCTGGCCGTAAGCTCGACCCCGAGATGAGCGAAATTGGCCTGCATCGAGTGGACCTTCGTGGCCCCCTGTCCCGTGACACTGGCCAGCGCCCCCGCTTCCGCGTCGACGGAGAGTCGGTGCCGATCGCCCTGAACGACGCCGCCGGTCGGCGTCTGGACACAGAGCGAGGCCATCCCGTCGCAGGGGTCGTGGCCGAGTGGTCCGGTGTGATGGAAGGGCACACGGGAGTAATCCCTGAGCATCCGCGTTCCCGAGGGACCCCCCACGAAACGAGCTTCGAGCACGCCGTCTTTGCCCACCGTCCCGGCTGGGATCTGATCGAGCGGTTCGCTGGCGTACTCCGCGAACGCCGGCGGGAGGGTGACACCGTCGCCGTCAGGTGTCGTGTCGAGCCCGCTCATCAGGCAAAGAGCACGTTGTGCTCGATCCGTTCGGCGACGACATCGAGGTTCTCCTCGGCCTTGCAGTCGGTGAAGACGAACTCGTCGTCCCCTCTGACCTCACGCGTATCCCGGGCCATCAGGTCCAGATCCGCATCGACGTACGGCGCGAGATCGGTCTTGTTGATCACGACCAGGTCTGACTGGGTGACGCCCGGCCCGCGCTTGGCCGGAATGTCGTCGCCTTCCGCGACCGAGATGACGAACATGAAGTAATCTGCGAGTTCGGGATTGAACGTCGCAGCGAGGTTGTCACCACCGCTCTCGATCAGGACGATGTCAAGTTCGGGATGCTCCTCGACGAACTCGTCGACTGCCGAGAGGTTCATCGACGGGTCCTCCCGGATCCCCGTGTGCGGGCACGCACCGGTCTCGACGCCCCGCACGAGGTCGCCTGGCACGGTCCCGGCGACGGATTCGCGGAGTCGGTCGGCGTCCGCCTGCGTCATGATGTCGTTGGCGATGACGCCGACATCGTAGCCGCGTTCGCTGAGCCGCGGTACGAGCCGCTTTACGAGTGCCGTCTTCCCCGATCCGACCGGACCGCCGAGCCCGACCTTGGCGACGTCGCGGTAGTCCATCAGTCGCCCTCCATGGTCCGCATGTGGTCGTCGATCGCCTCTAACTGGTCGGTCGTATCCGCACGGATAGGCTCGTGGACCGTCACGAGCTTGGTCCCGTCTGGGAAGACCGGTTCGACCTGAATCATGTCGACCATCTCCGGGACGCCCTCCATGACGTCCTCCCGTGAGAGTAACTGTGTCGCCTCCGAGCGCAGCGTGGCGACGTCTTTGCCCTCACGGGCACCTTCACAGACCCAGTCGGAAATGTACGCCACAGTCTCCGGGTGGTTGAGTTCGATCCCGCGTCGTTTGCGTTTGCGTGCCAGTTCCGCCGCCATGAACACCGTCAGGCGCTCGTCTTCCTTGGGGGTGAGTTTCATAGTCGGGACACCTCAGAGCATGTACCGCTGTGCGAGTGCGATCTCCTCGGCAGGTTCGCAGGTTACGTGCTCGCCGTCGATCGATACCTCGAAGGTCTGTGCGTCGATCTCGATCTCGTCGGGACAGTACGTGTTGTGCAGCATGTCGGCTTTCCGGACCTCCCGCAGCCCTTCCACGGCAACGGTATCCGTTTCGAGACCGTACTCCTCGCCGACGCCGGCGGCCTCTGCCGCCTCGCTGACAAACGTGATACTTACATCGTTCTTGGCCGTGCCCATTGCACCAGCGCGTGGACGCGAAACGACGGGCTCGCAGGTCATCAACGAGCCGTTGGCCTCGCCCATCTCGCTCCACGTCGGGAAACCGCCTTTGATCACGGTGTGGGGCTTGATGCCGAAGAAGTCGGGCTCCCACAACACGAGGTCAGCCATCTTGCCGGGTTCCAGCGAGCCGACGTAATCGTCGATCCCCGCGGTGATCGCCGGATTGATCGTGTACTTGGCGACGTATCGCGCGATCCGGGCGTTGTCCGCGTCGGTCCCTTCGTCCTCGGGTAGCGGACCGCGCTGTCGTTTCATCTTATCCGCAGTCTGCCACGTCCGGGCGATGACTTCGGCCTGTCGTCCCATCGCCTGGGAGTCGCTGGTCATCATACTGATCGCTCCCTCGTCGTGGAGCACGTCTTCTGCGGCCAGCGTCTCGGCACGGATCCGTGATTCCGCGAAGGCGACGTCTTCGGGGACGTCCGAGTCGAGATGGTGACAGACCATCACCATATCGAGGTGCTCGTCGACGGTGTTCGTGGTAAACGGCATCGAGGGGTTCGTCGACGAAGGGAGCATGTGCTGGTGGCCAACGAGCTCGAGGACGTCGGGCGCGTGACCGCCGCCCGCCCCTTCGATGTGGAACATGTGGATCGCTCGCTCGCCGATCGCATCGAAGGTGTGCTCGACGAAGCCGGACTCGTTGAGCGTGTCGGTGTGAATACAGACCTGAATGTCCTCCTGTTCGGCGACATCCAGACAGGTGTCGATCGCTTCGGGGGTCGTCCCCCAGTCCTCGTGTAGCTTGAGACCACACGCTCCCGCCTCGACCTGTTCGTGGAGCGAGCCGGGTTTCGAGGAGTTGCCCTTGCCGTAGACGCCGACGTTCATCGGCCACTCGTCGGCCGACTGCAGCAGTCGCTTGATGTTTTCGGGACCAGGTGTACACGTCGTTGCACCGCCGCCGAAGCCACCCCCCAGCATCGTCGTGATGCCCGACCCGAGCGCGTGCTCGAACAGCTGTGGGCTGTTGAAGTGCACGTGAATGTCGAGCGCACCCGGCGTCGCGATCATCCCATCCGCCGGGATCGTATCGGTGTTCTGTCCGATCACCATGTCCACGCCGTCCATCGTCGCCGGGTTTCCGGCCTTGCCGATCCCGACGATTTCGCCGTCCTTGACACCGATGTCGCCTTTCACGACCCCGAGAGTCGGGTCGATAATGACGACGTTCGTGAAGGCCCAGTCGAGTGCGCCCTCGGCGCTACCCGTACCCGGGGCCATCCCCATCCCGTCACGCATCGTCTTCCCGCCGCCGAAGACGGCCTCCTCACCGGGGGTACCGTAATCAGTCTCGATCTCGGCGATCAGCTCGGTGTCGCCCAGCCGAAGCCGGTCACCTTCAGTCGCTCCGTACAGGTCGGTGTACTGCTGCCGTGAGAGCTCTCGTGTCATTCCGTCACCCCCAGAAAGCCGCGCTCGCTCGCCCGTTCCAGCGCTCGCTGCTTCACGTCGTCATCGTGGATATCACCGTTGGTGAGTCCTGCCATTCCCTGAACGATACCGTCCCCACCGATCGTCACCAGCGGCACGTCTCGCTCGGTCCCGGGCTCGAACCGGATCGCCGTCCCTGCCGGGACGTTCAGTCGCATCCCGAATGCAGCTTCGCGATCGAAATCGAGCTTCGGGTTTGCCTCGAAGAAATGGTAATGAGAGCCGACCTGTACCGGCCGGTCGCCGGTGTTCTCGACCGTGACTTCGGTCGTTTCACGCCCCGCATTGATCTGTACCGGATCATCCGTCCGAATCAGTTCGCCCGGTACGACCTCGTCAGACACGCCGTTCACCCCCCGTTTGGGTAGTAGTACTTTCGTCGAGTACGCTCATACTGACTGGTCGTACGAACAACGTCTGTATGATGGTTCGTATTGGCGAAAAAACCGCCATTGCTCTCTGCAATAGAACGCGAATGTCACCAGTAGCTGGAAAATATCACCGATCGGTCGGAATTAATACGTCTTTTGAGACTCCCGTTGACCGCCTGCCCACCGTCGACTCCCGGGTCATCGGGGACTGATGGCTCGTCGGTCGACCGTCGTGATCGCCACCGCGACGAGATAGACTCCGATGGCGATAACTACGATTGTTGCCCCCGGGCGCAGACTGTACTGCCAGGAGAGCGCAAGGCCGCCGAGCACCGAGAGCTCCCCGACGACGATGGAGCCGGTCATCGCCCCACGAAAGCTATCCGCGATCTGCGACGCGGCGGCAACCGGAACGATCAGCATGGCGGCGACGAGAATAACGCCCAGGATCTGCATTGCGCCCACGACGACCAGTGCCGTCAGTACGACAAGCAGTCCGTTGTACCGCGAAACGGGGAGTCGTGCAACCCGGGCCGCCCGCGGATCGAAGGTGATAAACAGGAGCTGTTTGTACGTCGTCGCCACGGTCCCGACGACGATCCCGGTGAGAATCGCCATCAGCGCGACGCTTCTGTCGTCGGTAATCGAGATACTCCCGAACAGATAGCTGTTGATATCGACGAACGCGAAGCCCCCACCCAGATCGAGAAAGAGTGCCCCCACCGCGAAGCTCCCGGTCAGCACGATCGCGACGGGGACATCACCGTGGGCGTCGGTCCGATCGGCGAGCAGTTGGACACCGACGGCACCGACGACGGCTGCACCGAGTGCGGTGAGCAAAAGTGGCGTCTCCCATCCGGATGCGCCGAGCACGAGTGTTCCGAACGCAACACCCGCGAACGCGGTGTGAGCCAGCGTCTCGCCGATCAGCGCCATCTCCCGGTGAACCAGGTAGGTGCCGACGAGCGGGCCGATCAACCCGATGAAGATCCCGGTGGTCACTGCGTTCCACATGAAGCCGTAGCAGGCGATCCGCGTCCCTGCCGATTCACCCACTGCACACGCACGCTCGAAGAACCGCTCCGGCATGAGTCCAAAGGCGATGGCGACGAAGCCGAGCAGGAACGGGGCGGAGACGACCAGCGCGATGGACTCCAGTCGGCGGCCAGTCGGTCGAGAGATCCCATCCATTGGCGACGGCTACTTTGCACCCAGTGCTTTCGTGAACGCCGGGAGATTGATCTCTTCCATCTGGCTGAGGTAACTCCCGACCCCCTCTTCGTCCCACTCCTGGGTGACGCTCTCGGCGGGTGAGACCATCGCGATGTCGACCTCGTGGTCGGCCTCGTCGGCGATCACCGTCGCGATATCGTTCCCGTCGAAGTAGTCCCAGAGGATGCAGTCGATACCCTGGTCCTCGACGAGCCCGACAGTTTCCGCGATCTCGTCGGGCGCTGGCTCGTGATCCGGCGAGAGCCCGACCGGCGTGTGGATCTCGAACCCATACCGGTCGCCGAGATAGCGAAACGAGTCGTGGCCCGCGATGACTACCACGTCGTGTTCGCGGTCGGCGAGGCTCTTCTCGTACTGTTCGTGCAGGTCGTCGAGTCGCTCGATGTACGCCGCAGCGTTCGCCTCGTAACTGTCGGTGTTCTCGGGATCGAGTTCGACGAGTGCATCCCGTATGTTCCGGATCCCCTGCTTTGCCCTGAGCGGGTCGGTGAAGAACTTTGCGTCGTGCTCACCGTGGGTGTGATCGTGGTCGTGACCGTCATCGTCGTGACCGTGTCCGGTATCCGAATGTCCCGCGTCGTCGCCGTCGTCAGACGCACCGACCGTCGTGGTCGCCGGTGGTGCTTCCCAGCGAGGCTCGCCGTCCTCGACGAGCTGGAACACGACATCGACCGTCCCGACGGCTTCCCCGTGCAGGTGAACGTGATCGCCGTGGCTCTCGACATCGAGCGCGCTGTCGCCGTTCTCGACGCGGGCGTCGAGTGCGTACGGGGTGTCATCGCCCAGCGGAACCTCGACACCGTCCTCGTCGGTAACGACTGCGCCGAGTGAAACGTGCTCCCCGAGTGGAACATCCGGCGGCCCACCGTGCCAGTGGTCGCCGTGGGCCTCGCCGACAGGCTGGTCGATCGAGCGATCGATCAGCTCGATAGCGTGTATTTGGCCGATTTCGTCGTCGTGATCGTCCCCGTCGCTATGTCCACCGTGACCGTCGTACTCCAGTAGCTCGATCCCCGCCAGTGCGTCGACGAGGAGGACCTCGTCCTCGTGCTCGTCGCGTACCTGCTCTGCAGCTTCTCTGGCCCAGGGCTGGAACCCATCGATATCGAGGTAGACGAACGCCTGTGACTCGACGATCGAGGGGAGCATATCGACCGACGGCGTCCAGCCATGTCCGTGCCCGCCCGTGGGAACGGCGTTTTCGACCTCGTACGCATCACCGGCTACTGCGCGTGTGAATTCCGCGAGCGTAAAAAACGAGGCGAACAGATCACTGTCCTCTGCGGACAACGTACACCCGGCAAGCACAGTTCCCGTCATCAGCGCCCCGGAGCCACGGAGCAGATCCCGTCTGGTCGTCATTGGGGGTTCGTTCTGAAGCGCCCTTTTAGACGTTTCTGTATTATTCCTATGTAGAATAATAATATTCAACTAGCTATTCCGTCATAACTGCGCCAGACCACGAATATATACGGCTCGAACTGGAGAGCCCAGTATGGCAGACAGTGTGGAACGGGTGAGCCTCACGACTGATCCGGAGTTGATCGACGAGCTCGATGCGGTCGTCGAAGAATGGGGATACGCGAGCCGGTCGAAGGCGTTCCGGGACGCCCTGCGGCTGTTCCTGACGGATCGACACTGGGACGACGATACCGACCGTCACCACAGCGGCTCGATCACGATCGTCTACGATCACGACGTTCCGGGTCTGAACGACGAACTGCTCGATATTCAACACGACAACGAGGAAGTGATCGTGTCGACACAACACGTCCACTTTGCTGCACACCGCTGTCTGGAGACGATCGTCGTCGACGGTCCCGGCGGTTCGATCCGGGAGCTGGTCCATCGAATGGAATCGCTCGGTGGCGTCAAGCAGGTGCGGTTCATCGCAGTCTGAACTGGTGAGGTCCGTGCTGATCGAGAGTGCTGGAAACAGATGATCCCACGATATAGTCCCACGTTCGTCCGGAGATGCGGTATATAATACTACTACTGATGTAGTATTAGGGAATTTATGAAAGCGTTTATAATCAGTGTCCGGCCCGGGTTCGTATGGTCATCACGAGTACCGCGAGCAAAGGATATCAGGGAGCCATCGGCAAGTTCTACTCTTTTGCCTGTCTGCTGACCGTCACCCACGTGTCGCGTCGGGGTGTGGTCCCCCCCCCGATCCGGCAGCCGGTGCGGCCGGACAACACACCGCCTGAAGACTACTGGTCAGTATATCCATGACCGGGACCCCCGGTAGTGGGGGCGATGGCGGATCGACGCGAGAACGCCGTATTTCGGAGGACGATCGTAGCCCGGAGTTCGAGAAGCCCCCTCGACTGATCATACTCTCGGTCGTCGCCAGTACGTTCCTCGTGGGGTTTGGTGGCGGGATCGTTTTTCCGATCTTTCCGACGATCGGGACTGTGCTCGGCATTTCGCCGGTACTGGTCGGGGTGATTCTGAGTGCAAACCGGTTCTCGCGGCTCGTTTCGAATGCCCCCGCCGGTGCGTTCGTTGACGCCTACGGAACCCGAAGACCGTTCGTCATCGGGCTCGGTATTCAGACGATCGCGACAGTTGGCTACGTCGTGGCGCTCCAATCGTCCCTCCCGGGCGTCTGGTTCTTCATCGCACGGGTGCTCCATGGGGCCGGCAGCGCGCTCGTGCTCGCGACCTCCTACACGATCATTGCAGATGTCACCAGCCCGGAGTCCAGAGGCACCAGCATGGGACTGATCCGGGGCGGGAGTATCCTCGGATTTCCCACGGGGCTGGTCATCGGCGGCGTCATCAGCGAACTCGCCGGCAACGCCGAGGCGTTCCTGTTTGCCGCCGGGTTCGCGCTGATTGCGACCCTCCTGGGCGTTGCATCGGTTCCGGAAACCCACGTGACAGAGCGGGGTAATCGGTCACTCGAACCGTTGAACGTCGACACGAGTCTCCCGACGATCACGCTCGGCTGTGTCAACTTCGGCATCTGGTTCGGGTATCTCGGGGTGTTGCTCGCGTCGCTGGTGTTGTTCCTCGAACGCGCCGACATCAGCGTTCTGGGGTTCGGTCCACAGGGCACGTCCGGCATCTTCATGGGCGCGACGATTCTCGTCGAGGTAGTCACAATGACTGTCGGCGGCTACATTACCGACGGTCGACGATCGCGGGTCCCGACACTGCTTTGCTCGCTCTGTCTGTTCTCAGCCGGGCTAGCGATCTTGCCGTGGGCCCGGTCCGCTGAGCTGCTGATCGGTGCATGTCTGATGGTTGGGATCGGTTCCGGTGGGACGCTCGGACCGCTCATGGCACTGCTGGCTGATTTCACGCCCAGTGACCGGATGGGGCGGGCGAGCGGCTCGATCAACGTCTTCAGTGACATCGGCGGAGGGCTGGGCCCGGTCATCGGTCTCCCGCTGATCGATCGAATCGGGTTCACGGTCGTCTACACAGGCTCCGCGGTCGTCGCCCTGTTCGGAGCGGTCTGTCTGCTCGCCGGACTGTATCTGCAGACCGGTCGGCTGTTTCCCGCCACGGGAGCGATCACGAAGCGGGCCGAGGTTGATTCCTGACAGATAGACGGCGGACGCCCGCGTCTTCATGCGCGGGAGGATGGCAATGGGTCGTCCGTGGCTCGTGATGGCCGATACGAGCCGGAGCCATCGAACAGGCTGAGAGACAGGTCACCAATTTCCGTGATAACTGGCTTTAACACGGAGAGAACTCGCTATTATTGGAGGATCCACACATATTTACCGCGAGGATGCCACAAGCACCCATGGAAACGGATGCAACACTTCTACACGGGGGGCGGGTGTATCCGCTGGGCGAATCCACCGCTTCGTCGGACGCCATCAGGTTTGAGGACGGCGTCGTCTCGGGTGTAGGCATTGGAGCACGCGAGAGGAGTTCGGCCCGTCGGATCGACCTCGACGGACGCGTCGTCGTGCCCGGGTTTCACGATGCCCATACACACGTTCTCTGGGTCGGGCTCTACGAACGGGAGACGGATCTCGGCGGCGTGGAGAGCAGACGGGACGTGCTGGCGCAGCTGGCCGCCAACGCTGGTCGCACCGAACCAGGGGAGTGGGTACTTGGATTCGGCTACGACGAGAGCGGATGGGACGACGATACCCGACTTCGCCGGGCGGAGCTCGACGACATCAGCGATCAGCACCCGATCGTCGTGCAGCGAGTCGACGGACACACGCTCTCGCTGAACACGCGAGCGATCGAGCGCCTCGAGTTCGCCGGAGCGGACGGTGTCGAGCGAGACGCCACTGGCACGCCGACCGGAATCGTGGTGGAGGAGGCCGCAGGACTCGTCCAGCGCGAGACATATCCCGACCGCGAGCGTGCGCGTGAACTGCTCGACGCCGCCTGCGACCGATTGCACGAACTCGGTGTCACGTCCGTCCAGGATATGGCGGGGCTAACGACACCCAGTGGAACGGGCGATCCCATGCATGCAGCCTTCCAGCGGGCCCGACGCGACGGCGAGTTGTCCCTCCGGATCGGCTACTACATCCACGTCGAGCGTGCCGAGGAACTGGCAGCCCTCGAGCTCGCATCCGGGTTCGGAGACGACCGACTCCGCATACTGGGTGTCAAGCTGTTCGTCGATGGATCGATCGGCTCCAGAACCGCGAAGCTCGACGGCGAGTTCGCTGACGATCCCGGCAACACGGGCGAGTTCGTGATCGACCGCAGTCAGCTCGTCTCAGTTCTCAATCAGGCGGCAGAGCGCTCCCAGCGGGTCGCCGTCCACGCGATCGGCGACGCCGCGATCGACCGGGTTCTGGACGCGTTCGAGACCGTCGCCGATCGGTACGAGACGTCCCCGCCGAACCTCCGTATCGAACATCTCGAGTTGGCGACCGACAGCCAACTGGACAGGGTCGCGTCGATCGACGCTCTCGCAAGCATGCAGCCGAACTTCCTGCAGTGGGCCGGGGACTCGGGGCTCTACGCCGATCGGCTCGAATCGCGCTGGCACGGCCGGACGAACCGACTCCGCGATGTCCGGGATCGGGGGATCGATCTGGCCTTCGGCAGCGATACGATGCCGTCCGGGCCGCTGTACGGGATCCACCACGCAGTCAATGCACCGACCGCTGCCCAGCGGCTCGACGTCGGCGACGCGCTCAGGGCGTACACCCACGGGGGTGCAGTCGCGGAGGGGACCGACGACTGGAAAGGCACGCTAGAACCGGGGATGGTTGCCGATGCGGTCGTTCTCGATAGCGATCCCTTCGAGCGGCCCGGGACGATCGAGGACATCTCCGTCGTTGGAACGATCGTCGACGGGGAGATCGTCTACGATGACGGAGTGACGTGACTGTGGTAACCTGACTGGGCACCGTCGATCCGATTCCCGTCCGGATTGCGGGGTTATATAGGGATCACGGACTGATAGCTCCATAATGAGCGGGAACGACGAGTCGGAGCCGCCGGAGCACTCGACCGGCGGACAGGCCGATGAGACGAGCGCACCCTCCACTGAGGCGGACCACGAGACGGCGGTCGCGTCGGACGGCTTCGCGAGAGCTGATACATCCCCGGGGGCGGAGCGAACGGGGAAGGAATCGGAGCCACCCGCCGACACGGAGACGGTCGACAGCGTGACGACCGACGATTTGCGAGAACAGCTCGAAGACGTCGACGCGGCAGCGCTCACCGTCCCCCCGCAGTCGCTAAACCCGAAAGTGCGGATCGTCTGGATCGTCCAGTCGCTGATCTCTGCGACCTTCCTCGGGGTCATCGCGGGAGCGATCGAGTTTGCAGTCCTCGATGTCGGGATCTGGGTTGGTCCCGCCGTCTTCGGCGTGTTCGCCCTGCTCGGCGTCGTCCACGCCATCCTGCGATACCGCGTCTGGGAGTACGAGGTGCGCGAGGACGCGCTCTATCTCGAACGTGGGGTCATCACGCGCGTCCGTACCGTCGTGCCGTACGTCCGCATCCAGCACGTCGACGCCAGCCGTGGGCCGGTCGAACGGCTAGTCGGGCTCGCGTCGTCGGTCGTCTACACCGCCGGTTCGCGCGGCGCTGACGTGACGATCCCGGGCCTCACCGCCGACGGGGCTGACGACCTCCAGCATCGGCTCAAGCAGATGGCGATTCTGGCCGAGGGCGACGACGCCGTATGAGCACGAAGCTGCACCCGCTTTCGGTACCCTACCGGAGCGTCCAGACGGCACTTGGCCTGCTCTGGATCGTCTTCCTGATCGGGTTTTCGGGGACCGCCGTCATCGGTGGGACGACCGGGGCACTGATCTTCGGCGCTGCGATCCTCGCCGGACTCGTCGGCGCAGTCGTCTGGGAGTTCCTCTACTTCCAGCGCTTCGAGTACGAGCTGACCGACGACACGTTCGATCTGGTCTCCGGCGTCGTCTCGCGGCGAAACCGTGAGATCCCCTACCGGCGGATCCAGAACGTCGGGATCAGTCGCAACGTGATCCAGCGACTCGCCGGCATCGCCGAGGTCTCACTGGAGACCGCCGGTGGGAGCTCAGCCGAAGCACAACTTCGCTACGTCAGCTTCGAGGAAGCAAAGCGCCTGCAGAATGAACTGAGTCGGCGGAAGCGACGCCGCTCGGCGACAGAAAGCGCAGCGGAAACGGATGACGAGGGTGTTTCCGAACGTGAGACCGAGCAATTGTTCGAGATCACCGAGTGGGAGTTGGCGGTCCTCGGTGTCGTCTCGATCGATCTGCGACTGATTCCGCTGTTGACGCTTGCGATCCCGTTTCTCTCGCCTGCACTCGCGGATCCTGCGCTGTGGGCTGGCCCCCTGTACGTCGTCGCACCGCTTGCTGCTATCGTGCTCTACCTGCTGACATCGATCGCTAGCGGGATTATCTCGGTGACGAACTACTACGACTTCCAGCTCGTTCGGACGGGCGAGGAACTCCGATTCGAGCGTGGGCTCCTCCAGCGGTACAGTGGGACGATCCCGCTGGAGAAAGTCCAGACGTTGACGATCAGCGAGAACGTTCTCGAACGCGCCGTCGGCTACGCCTCCTTGCTCATCGAGACGGCGGGCTACTCGCCGGGCGAGGCGGGCGGCTCCCAGTCGGCCATTCCGATCGCGAAACGCGAGCGCGTGCTCCGGCTCGCCCAGTCGATCGAACCGTACGGTGACGTCGAGTTCGAGCGTCCACCGAAACGCGCCCGTGAGCGGTACTTCTTCCGCTATCTCGGCGTGCTGGGCGTCCTGACCGGGCTCGTCTTCCTCGCCGAGCGCTTCTTCGTGCCCGGGCTGGAGTGGTACTGGATGCTACTGGGCGTGATTGCGGTGCCGATCGGCGCACATCTCAAATGGAAACACCTCGGCTACGCTCTGGTCGACGATCACGTCGTCACGCGGGCGGGCTTCTGGAATCGAACCACGACGGTGGTCCCGTACCACCGCGTCCAGACCGTGCTTGACAGCCAGACGATCTTCCAGCGTCGCCGCAAGCTTGCGACGCTCACGATCGACACCGCCGGCTCCAGTAGCTTGATCGGCCAGGACGCCAGAGCGATCGATATCGACCGCGAGCGAGCGAACGAGCTACGCGAGGACGTCGCCGACAGGTTGCAAGAATCCCTCGCAGGCCGGACCGCGCCCGAGGACAAACTGTTCGATCCCGCGGGGACGGAGACGGCGGGGGCCGAGGACTCGCCCTCGGTGTCGCCGGGTGAGTGAGCGTGTCAGCGCTGTTTCCCGAACGGATCGAGACCGAGCGACTGCGCCTCGAACGCCTCGGTCACGAGCACGTCGACGTCTTCGAGTATCACGAACTCTGTTCGGGCGAGCGGACGGATATCGAGGCCATCACCCGCTACCTGCCGTGGGACCCACACGAGAGCGTCAAGGAGACGAGCGAGTATCTCGACTCGCTCGAACGGAAGTGGGACAGGGGAGAGCGCGCAGAGTACGTAATCCGGCCGAAACCCGGTGAGGACGGCGAGGGTGAGATCGCTGGCGCGGGGGGACTGATCGTCGACTGGGAGACGCTAACCGGGAAACCGGCGATCTGGCTCCGAAAACCGTTCTGGGGGCGGGGGTACTCCGGCGAGCGGGCCGCCGCGATGATCGAGCTGGCGTTCGAGCGACTCGATCTCGATCTGGTGGCCGTCCCGGTCCAGGACGGAAACGAGCGCTCCCGGGCCGCCGTCGAGCGGTACGTCGACGAACACGGCGGGCAGTACGACGGCATCGTCCGCAACGCGACGCGGCGGCCCGATGGCGAGATCATCGACCACCATCGGTACACGGTCACGGCCGAGCAGTACGACAGCTAGTGGGCAGGCGGAGACCTCCGAGACGCGTTCATTGGGGCGTCGAAAGTTCTCCTTGCACTCGAAGACCACGGTGTCGACGCTGGACTTTCGCTTTTCTACCACCTTTGCACAGGCGAAAGGGATTTGAATATGAATATGATATGGATATGTATGGGTCGAAGCAAGGAGCGTACGGTCGGTGAACGCGGACAGGTCACTCTACCGAAAGAACTGCGAGAGAAACTGGGTATCGACGGAGGTGACGAGGTACTCGTCCACGAAGAGGACGGGAAGATCACGATCGAGAAACCCATGAGCCGCGAGGAAATAGCTGAGGGCTATCGACAGTATGCGGCAGACGCAGAAGCTCTCGAAGCCGAGATGGCTGGCGTGTCTCGCGAGGCCAACGACCGTCTTGGCGATTCTCCGGAGTGGTAATCGATGGACGTTCGCCGTGGAGATATCGTCATCGTCGAACTTGATCCGACAGAGGGGTCAGAACAGCGAGGCACGCGACCCTGTCTGGTCGTGCAAAACGATGTCGGAAACGAGAACGCCCCGACGACGATCGTCGTCCCCTTCACGACGTCGCGAGGGGACAAACTGTATCCGTTCGAGGTGCTCGTCACCGCTGCGGAGTCCCCCCTTCGAGAGGATTCAGTCGCGCTCTGTAGTCAGATTCGCACGGTTTCGATCGAGCATCGAATCACGGAGTCGATTGGCTCTGTTCCGGATTCTCGGATGGAAGACGTCGATTCGGCACTCGAATACAGTCTCGGTTTGACGGAACGCTAGCGGGACTCCCGCTGTTCGGCCTTGTTCAACTCGATCAGGAGCCGAAAGATCGCTTTGACGAGGTTCCGGTCGACGTCGAACATATCGGCGTTCTCGCTCGCGCGAGCCATCACCGCCTCCTCCTGGGATTCGTCGGTCGTCGGCAGGCCCTCCTGTTCTTTTACCTGTGCGATCGTGTCGGCGACGTACGTGCGCCGTGCGATCAACTCGACGATCTCGTGGTCGATATCCTGAATCTCCTCGCGGAGCTCGTCGAGGCTCATCTCGTCCGCGCGCCCGCCGATTGTGTCGTTGTCAGCCATGTGGTCCCACGTCTCTTGTTCCATGTCTCTTGTACCCCTTCGAGTGCTTTTCGGTCGCCGATGGCAACGACGCTCGGGCCGGTGCCCGACAGCGAGACGCCGTAGGCCTCGGGAAGCGCCTCGATGGCGGGCGCAGTCGGGAACTCCAGGGCCGCGCTGAAGGCAAAGCCGTTGACGGTCATCGCCAGCCCGTACCGGCCGTCGACGGCGAGTTCTGCGACCAGTTCGGCGACCGGGGCGATCCGGTGACAGCGCTCGGCGTCGGCGTCGGCGCTAAAGGCCTGTTCGGGTGGCGTGTATACCAGCACGTCCCAGTCGACGGTCTCGTGGGAGAGCAGTTCGTCCTCGGTGTTGTCCGTGACCGTGACGCCGCCGAGCATCGACGCGGAGGCGTCGTCGAACGCGCCGGTGATCGTGACGCCGACGTCACGTGCCGCCTCGACGCCGAGGAGACAGGCAGCCTCCCGCTCGACCGCCTCGGCCACGTCCAGCGCGTCGAGTGTGGCGAGGACGGTCGCGTTCGCGGCCGCGCTCGAACTCTTCAGTCCCGAGGCCATCGGCACCTCGCTTTCGGTCGTGACAGTGCCCCCCTCGCCGTCACCGTAGCGTTCGGTCGCAAGCTCGACACACCGCTCGATGAGCCGGGTGTCTGCGTCCGGTGCACCCTCGATCTCTCCCGTCACGGTGTCGGCGTCGGTATCCAGCGAGACGGTTGCAGTCGTATATGCGTCGATCGCGAAGGCCGATCCCTTCCCGCTCGCGAGCGCGTTCAGGATCGTTCCCGCGGCCGGGGCTTCGGCGCTACCGTTCATACCGTGACAGAGTTAGAAAGTCCACTTACCTCTTACCTTTCTCCGGGAGACGGCGAGGGCTCGATCTCCGAGGAGAGCAGGTCGAACAGGTGCGTTCGCAGGACTTCGGGATCCGCAACGACCGTGTCGGCGGGCGAGAGATCCGTCTCCCGGTTGCCCGCGCCGCGAAGTGCGATCGTGTAGGCACCGGCGGCTGTCGCGGCCGCGATCCCGTGGGCGGAATCCTCGACGACGATACACCGCTCCGGATCGACGCCGACCTGGTCGGCTGCGGTCAGATACGGCGTCGGGTTCGGCTTCGACGGTCCGTCGATATCGGTCGAGGAAACGACCACGTCGTATGCGTCGTGGAGCTCGAACCGGTCCAGCACCAGCTCCACCCAGTCCCGGCAGGACGCAGAGACGAGGCCGAGCGCCACTCCCGCGGCGCGCAGGTCCGTGAGCAACGCCTCGTAGCCGTCCAGAAGCGTCGCACGTTCCAGATAGACCTCCTCGGCGTACTCGTCGTACAGGGCAACGAACTCGTCGCGGTCGACCCGTAACGAGACCTCGTCCATCGATGCGAGTCGGTCGTAGGAATCCTCGGGACTGAGCGCCCGGATCGTCTCGATGTCGATTCCCTCCCCGGCGGCAGGCAGGATCTGCTCGGCTTCGAGCTCCCGCCACGCGTTCGCAGTCGCAACCGTGACACCGTCCATGTCGAAGAAGACTGCCTGATACCCGCTCATAGATCCAGCGAGAACCCCTCCAGCGTCTCCGGGTTGACGACGTGCATCGGACGCTCGTCCGCGGCCAGTGCCTCGATATCGGCGACCGTCAGCTCGGTATGACGATCGATGACGCCCTGGGAGGCCGAACCGATATGTGGCGTCAGGACGACGTCGTCTCGTTCCAGTAACGGATGGTCGTCGGCGATCGGCTCCTCGTGGTAGACGTCGAGTGCAGCCGCACGGATCTGGTCGCCTTCCAGCGCCGAGAGCAGGGCTCCCTCCTCGACGAGCGCCGCGCGAGCCGTGTTGACGAAGTACGCGTGCTCGGGCATCGCCGCGAACTCATCGGGGCCGATCATCCCCCGTGAACTTGGCGCGACCGCGGCGTGCAGGCTGACGACGTCACTGCGCGAACACAGTGTTTCGAGGTCGTCAACTTTCTCCGCGTCGAACGGCTCCATCTCGACGTGGTCGACGAACGGATCGTACGCGATGACGTCCATTCCGAAGCCGGCGCTCGCCCGTTTGGCGACACGTCGGCCGATCCGACTGAAGCCCACGAGCCCGATCGTTCGGCCGTGTAGCTCCGGCCCCCGCAGGGTGGTGTACGGCGAGTCAGCGCCGA
>LFFM01000235.1_pt1:30000-37400 | contig 37400 bp, 43 predicted proteins | sample 643131 | NCBI WGS metagenome assembly LFFM01 (sample SAMN03777445, study PRJNA286221) | soda lake metagenome | biome: soda lake; feature: Kulunda steppe; material: water; isolation source: sample Tc-Br brine of Tanatar trona crystallizer | place: Russia: Kulunda steppe | collected 2011-07
AGCGAGCGGGCGAGTCGACGCCGCTGCCTCGCCGATCACGCCGAACTCGTGGGATTCGGTTACCGGCGTGCAGTTGATCAGGAACGCAGGTGGAGTCGTCACCGATGTCCACGGGGAGCGATGGGAGGTCGGAAGCGAGGGGCTGGTCGCCTCGAACGGACACCTCCACGACGCTCTGTTGGACGCGATGCAATAGACCGGAACCCTGAAAGTCCGTCCGGACGCTGTACCGTGTATGGAAGAGCTGTACGAGCGGATCGACGAGCCGCTGCGGGCGTGGCTCGCCGCGCTGGGCGGCATCGTCGGCGTCCTCGTCGCCGGCGCGCTCGCGTTCCCCCGGCAAGTCTACGACGGGTTCCTCTGGCGGTACTTCTGGGGCCCTGTCGCTGCTGACGGGCAAGGCGCGACGTGTGCTGTCCGTGAAGGCGGTGAGACGACCCTCCTGACGAGCAGTACCGAATGTGCACAGGCGACGGGCTACGTCGCCGAGCCGGGCTATACCACGGTATCAACGATCAGCTACGCGCTGATTCTCGTGTTCATGCTGATCGGTGTCGTCTTACTGCTCCGTCGGCTGGAGCTCGGCTACGATCCGGCGTTTTTCTTCGCGCTGTTCCCTTTCGTCCTCTTTGGCGGCGCGCTCCGGACGGTCGAGGACGTCGGAATCACTCTCGGGCCGGAGGCCGCCGCGACGGTGCCGTTCCCCTGGAGTGCTGCGATCATCAGCCCGTTCATCTACTTTACCGTCTTCTTCCTGACGCTCGCGGCGCTGCTGGTGAGTATTGGCCTCGCGGAACGTGGAGTCGTCGACCGGTTCCAGCCCACGCTTGCGACAGCGGGTTCGGCCCTGCTTGTGATCACGGTCGCCTATCTCGGCTGGGTCATTCAGGTGTCCGACGCGATCACGTTCAACGTCTGGGTCCCCGTCATCACGCTCGTCGGTGCAACCATCCTCACCGCCGCGGCGTGGTGGGCGACCGAGCGGTTCGCCCCGTCGGTCAACGCCGGTACCGGACTCATGGGTGCACTAGTCATCTGGGGACACAACGTCGATGGCGTCGCGAACGTGCTCAGCCTCGACTGGAGCGACACCTTCGGGCTCCCGGGATACGAACCAAAACACGTCGTCAACGGCTTCATCTACAACAACACCGGAACGGTACAGCCCCAGTTCGTGACCGACGCGATCGGGACCGCGTGGCCCTTCATTTTCCTCAAACTGGGCGCGGCAGTCTTCGTCGTCTGGATCTTCGACGACCGGATCTTCGAGGAGAGCCCGGCCTACGCGATGTTGCTGTTGATCACCGTCCTCGCAGTCGGTCTCGGTCCGGGGACGCGTGACTTCCTGCGCGCGACGCTGGGGATCTGACCTACCGATCAGGGATAGGGGTGGAACCGGCGGTCCAGACGCGGCTCGAAGCCGAGTTCTTCCGGGACCGTCCGTGCGCGCTCGCCGAAGAACGGTTCGCGGGTGAAGAGTGGCTGGGCCTCGGGGACGACCGCACGGACGACCTCGAAGCCGATCGTCTCCAGATCTCGCGGTGTGAGCCTGACACCGTACGGTGTCAGCCCGGCGTCGACGACCCGCTCGACGAGCAGGTCGAGCTCTTCCTCCCCGTCCGGCACCTCGTTTGGTCCCACGGATCTGATCGGGATCGGCTCTCCGGCGTCGACGAACTCGTCCGCTTCGTCCGGGAACGAGGCGTACTCGCCGATCGCGCCACTTTGTTCGCTTGCGCTATCCCGGCCCATCGAGCGCAACTCCATCCAGTTCTGGAGGGCTTCCGCCAGAGCGTCCCGGGCTGCTGCTGTCGGATCGAGAGCCGCCGCGGAGCCGACCGCAAACTGTGGCCACTCGCCCTCGCGGTGGACGGCCACGGCGATGACAGGCACGTCTATGTCCTGTGTGACAAGCAGCGGCGTCACCGTGAGCCCCTCGCTGCGGGCGCGACGAGCCAGTGACCGGAACGCGCCATCGTCGACCGACAGCGCAAGCGGCTCGAACGTCGAGTACCACGCGAGCATGGTCGCGTCGCGCTCGATCACCTCGTACAGCCCCGACAGCAATGCCCCGACAGTCGACGAGCCGAGCCCGAGGCCGGTCGTGATTGCGGGGCCCAGTTCGCGTGTCGGCGGTGGGAACTGCGCTTTTTCCGCAGGAACTGCTACCGTCCCGCCCGTCTCGAGATCCAGCCCCTGACGCCACGGGATCTGCTTGTCGAGCGGGTCGTCGACACTGTCGGGCAACACGAACCGATCAGGTGCTACCGCGTTCTCGATCTCTTCAGGAAGGCCGTGCCGGAACGCATCCTCGCGGTAGATCGCTGCGCCGTAGCGCTCCAAGGCCTCTCCGAGGGCCTTCATGAACGCGGTGTTCCAGTCGGGGTGGACGCCAGCTGCCTGCGCGGGCGCGTCGGCGTCGCTAAAGCCGGTTGTTGCACGAACGTTCGCGAGATAGTACGGGGCCGGGAACGATTCGATCTCCCCGACCGATTCGACGATGCCGACCCGGTCGTCGAGCGCCATCTCCGCGCGTTCGAGGGCAGCCTCCACCGGGGACGGCTCGTACGCCAAATCGAGTTCGGTTGAATGGGCGGAACTACACGTACAACCCGGGACTGGCAGGAACTGGCGTCGGTGGTGCGGTATCTCGATGACACCGCCCAGCACTGGTGATTCCTCACCGGAGAGCAACTGCACGAGCTCGTGCCCGGCAAGCGATCCCGCGAGCCGGACAGCACTCCGGCCTGCCGACGGCGTCCCTTCGCCCGGTTGGGACTCCCTGTTTGCGTCGACGCGCGTCCGCAGACAGTCATAACAGCCGGTTGCGGGCGCGAACCCGGAGATTGCTGCGTCGACGGCCGGAAATGCCCGACCACCAATCCCGCCGATTTCGATGGCAAGCCACGGTGTCCCGCCCTCCATTGCGGCGGCGTTCGCGCGCTCGAACGTCTCCGATCCGGCGAGACCCGCCACAACCGCGAACTCGGCTGCACCGATCGCATCCACGCCCGTCGTCTGCGTCGAGACTGACGCATCGTGAAGCGTCTCCGTAGCGGCGTCGATCGCGGGACCGTCGCCGACGAGTGTAACGTCCATATCCCGAGCGTCGGGCGGGAGGTCGAAAAAGCGTGGGGATCTAGTTTAGAATCGACTGGGCCGTCGTCGCGAGCTGACCGTTGTCGGCGTCACGAAGGCGGTCGTCGCCGAACTTCAGGCGGAGTCGCGGTCGACCGACGTCGATCGGGACCTTTTCGGTATCGATCAGGCCCATATCTTCGAGTCTCGTCTTCGTCCGCGAAAAGGTCGCTTTCGAGGCGATCCCGACGTCCTCGCCCCACTTGCTGATGTCGTAAAGCAGTGCCTCGTTTTTGGCTGCGACGAGCAGGCTGATCGTCACTTCGTCGAGACCGTCGCCGTCACCGCGGGCCGTTTCGAGGGAGTCGAGAATGTGCGAGAAGTCCGCCTCGGCCTCTGGGCTGATCTCCTCGGTGAGCGTTTCACGAACACGGGAGATCGGTGGCGTCCGCAGGTTGAACTCGTCCGCTCCCTCCCAGCGACTGCGGTACGTCTCGACGGTTCGGTCGACAAAGGCGTCGTCCTCCGAGACGAGTCCAGCGACCTCGGTCCCCGTATCGATCAGTGCGATGACGGACTCGTCGGTGATGACGAGGGAGTTCCGTGGCGGGCTTTCGACCGTCCGAAGCGTGAGAACTCCCGCGTCGACGAGATCGGCCGTGTTGCTTGCAATAATAAAGTCGTCCATGACGTCTTTGAGTGTCCGCTCCTCCGCCAGGAGCTGGACCGCAGGAAGCTCGCCGTCGAAGTCGGTTGCCACATCGACGAAGGTTTCTATCGTCCCCTTCGCCGGGTTCACGATCAGCAACTCCTCGTCGGCGTCCTCGATCATCTCGCGAAGAATTTCATCAAGCTGTGTGTCGAGTAAATTCGAAGTCATGCCTATGTACAGAAGACGACGGTGAGATACTTAATTTTATTGGCCGAAGCCGAGTCAAATCTTTCATTCATTTATATATTCTAAATATCCATTATAGATACGGGGAAAACTGCTCCTGACTACCGTTCGGGGAAACAATAATATGAGTTCGGGCCAGTTGCTGTCAATACGATGTGTGACACCGAACCCCAGTCCGGTTCACTGGACTCTGGACGGTCCGCTCGGGAAGTCGAGTTCGCTGGAGGGAGCGCCTATACAGGGCCGTGACGGTCGGTCAACGATAGCAGTCCGGGACAAGTTAGGCTCTGCTAGACGACGACTTCGCCCGACTCGTTCTCATCCGGTGTGCTGAGTCGCTCGACGATGCTGTTGATCAGCACGACGTCGCCGACCGATCGTACCCACCGATACGGGATCATGATGCCGCGTCCATCCCCGACGTGTCCCGAGAACAGATCCATATTGAGCTGGTGCAGGGCAAGCCCGGTCACCTGCTGTTTGTCGAGGTCGAGACGGACATCCTCGATCTCGCCCACGAACACCCCGTTGTTCGAGTAGACTTCACGGCCGACGAGCGCAGTGATCTCCGCTGAGGAGTTTTCCATACGTGTCCATGAGCGGGGTGTCACGTTAACTTTTCGTCAGACGCGGTTCGTGGCGGAAAAACTAAACGAAGCTGGCACAGTTGAATACTAATAAATATATCTTCCCAACAAATATTTACTGGTTGCCGGACAGGGGGCCACTATGCAACGACGAACATACCTGCAATCGAGCACTGCAGCAATGGGTGGGTTGCTGATAGCTGGCTGCCTCGATGACGACGAGACAGCAAACGGCGACGAGGCAAACGGCGAAGCCGGGAACGGTGACGAGGAAAACGGTGAAGACCAGGAAGACTCCCGTGACGATGCTACGATCGCCGCGGAACATATCGATGATGCCGACCGGAATCTCGAGCAGGCGATTTCCACGTTCGAAGACGAACTCGACGCAGTCGACAGTATCGAGGATGGTCATTTCGATATCAGTCTGATACAGTCGTATATCGACGACGGAGAGTCGGATCTCGACGAGGCGGCGGAGTACGCAAGTCAGGATCAGCGAGACGAGATCGACGCACGCCGTGATCTGATTACGTTCTTGCGCGAGTTTGTCGCAGTGTTCGAGTCGGTGGACGCCGGTGTCGAAGACATCGAAACGGCCGACAGCTACATCGATGCAGAACGGTTCAGTGACGCGATCGATCGGGCCGACTCGGCTCACTCGCACTTCCAGGACGCGAGTTCGAGCGCCGAGGCAGCTCAGGATGCGTATGCGGATGTCGACAGGGATGTCCTCGAATCACTGTCGGATATCAACCCGAACGAACTCCAGAGCGCGATCGACGAGATGCAGACCATCGTCGACAGTATGGTCCCGCTGGCGGACGGATTCGCGTCGCTAATCTCCGGGCTCGAACTGTTCCTGGATGGGCTCGAACACTTCGAGCGCGAGGAGTGGCACAGCTCCTATGAGCGTATCGAGGATTCGGAAGACGAATTTGCCGATGCCGTCACCGCGTTCCGCGATGGTGAAGAGATCGCGCCCGGTGATATTCGCGACGATTTCATCGAGTTCACCTGTGCTGCAGAGAACTTCGAGACTGCGGCCGGACACTGGGCAGCGGCGGCACGGGCCGCCGAGGACGGCGACTGGGACCGTGCTGACGAAGAATCACAACTGGGCAACGAAGCACTCGAATCCGACTGCGAGATCGGGATCTGATCGGTCCCACCGGTAGCTGTCCCTCTTCGGGAGCATGTAAACCGTTCGAGAACGTACGTCAGCTATGACCGACTCGGATCGACCAGCGAACGAGGTGCAAGGGGACGGGATCGATCGTCCTGCTGGCCTGAACGACACCGCCGACCTCGACGAATTCGTCGCCGAACACGACCTCGCACTCGTCGAGTTCTACACGGACGGCTGTTCGATCTGTCAGTCGATGGAACCCATCCTCGGGAACGTCCACCGGAGCAGCCCCGCGACCGTGGGGACGATCAATCCCCGCAACGATCCGCCGCTGATCGACGAGTACGACGTCAGGAGTGTCCCGCTGTTCGTCCTCTTCGTCGACGGTGAGCCGGTCGAACGGATCGCCGAGGGGTTCGTCGAAACCGAGCGATTGATTGATCTGATCGAATCACACGCGGGCTAGACCGGAGACTTTTCCGGCGGCGACGCGACCACCGCACATGGACGTTCTTATCATCGGCGGGACGGGACTGATCAGTACCGAAATCACTCGCCAGCTCGTCGACGCCGGACACGACGTGACCTGTTTTACGCGCGGGGAAACGGATGCGGAGGTCCCCAAATCGGTGGAGTTCGTCCACGGCGACCGCGACGACCACGAGGAGTTCGTCGAGCAGGTAGCCGACCTCGACGTCGACTGCGTCATCGACATGGTCTGTTTCGACGCAGAGACGGCCGAACGAGCGATCGAGGCATTCGCAGGCGAGATCGACCAGTACATCTTCACGTCGACGATCGACGTCTACAGTCGGCCGCTCGACACCAACCCCGTCACTGAGGACGCTCCCCGTGAACCGCCGACCAGCGAGTACGGGAAGCACAAGGCAGCAGCCGAAGACGTCTTTACCGCCGCTGATGGCGAGGCGTTCGCAACCACGATCGTCCGACCCTGGAGCACCTACGGCGATCAGGGGCCAGTGCTTCACACCTTCGGCGACGGGACGTACTACCTTGACCGCATCCGGAAGGGCAAACCGATCGTCGTCCACGGGGATGGCACCTCGCTGTGGGGGCCCTGCCATCGCGAGGACGTCGCCAGAGCGTTCGTCAGTGCCGTGGGCAACGAGCGTGCCTACGGCGAGACCTATCACGTCACCAGCGAGGAGGTGATCACGTGGAACCAGTACTACCGGATCGTCGCCGATGCGCTTGACGCCCCCGAGCCCGAACTCGTCCACATCCCGACCGAACAGCTGCTGGCGGCCGATCCCGAGCGCCGACATCTGCTGGAAAACCACACGTACTACGCCACGGTGTTCGACAACAGCAAAGCCCGTCGGGAGCTCGACTTCGCGTACACGATCCCGTTTTCCGAGGGCGTCTCCCGGGCGGTCGAGTGGCTCGCTGCGAACGACGAGATCGAGCCGTGGGATAGCGAACGTGACGACGAGATTATCGACGCCTGGCGTGAGGCGATGGGGGCGTTTCGGTCGGCCGTAAACGACGAAGCCTGAGTGGGATAGTGTAACTGTTACAGAATCCAGTATCTATAAGTATCTACCAGTAGTGAATAGTAACATCTGAATGCCACGGTCGTACTCTATTGGTGAGTTTGCGGATGAACTCGGTGTTCACGCCCAGACCGTGAAACGTTGGTGTCGGAACGACAACCTCGACTACACCCGGACACCGGGTGGTGAACGAC
>LFFM01000236.1_pt1 | contig 37379 bp, 37 predicted proteins | sample 643131 | NCBI WGS metagenome assembly LFFM01 (sample SAMN03777445, study PRJNA286221) | soda lake metagenome | biome: soda lake; feature: Kulunda steppe; material: water; isolation source: sample Tc-Br brine of Tanatar trona crystallizer | place: Russia: Kulunda steppe | collected 2011-07
AGTAGAGTGACTATGAGTGCTTTTGGTTAGTCAAACTCTGCCGAAAGTGCTGTCAAGCAAACTCCAAGAGTGTAGCTCGGACCGGTGGTCAGATGATTTCTGCAACCGTGTACAAGAACGTGAAGAGTTAACCAACATGGTGCCGACGGGCATGTCATTGTTGGTTAGTGGGTTAGATTATTAACTACCTACTCACTCGGATTGACTGGGTCTTCATCAATCTCAAACTGAGGATGGACCGACAGGACAGCAGGATACGGGTCGGAATCGGGTGTCAACCGGTCGAGTTCGAAGCCATTCTGTTCGTGAGATTCGGATCTACGGTGGGTTTGAAGTTAAGTTCAAAAGGAAGGATCATCCTCATACAATGCAGTTCGCCAGCATTTAAACACGGCCCTGGTGACGAGTTCCGGCTGTTCAACCTCGATACACGAACGAACACGGTTCCTGGCGTCAGGTGGTTCGTGGAAGTGTTTTTCTGGCGTATTTGGTTCGGGATGGCGGTCAAATCGAAAATCAATCCCTTCGGTTTCCGTATAGTGGAAATTATAGTAGTTCCTCTCTGTCCACACAATATCAAACCGTCCACTACGACTCTCTCCAAACCCAACCTCGACACTCACGTGTAGTTCCGGCCGCGGTTCCAGTCGATCATCAAGACTGTACCGACTGACAAGTGGTTCAGTTTCTAAGATAGTGTCACGTATCAGTTCGAGTGCGTCGTAATCAATTGGGCCCGTATCGCCATGCAACCCTGTCATCTGTTAGACGACAACCCGTTGTGCATCGTAGAAACTGAGCGCTGCTTTGACAAGGTACAAATTTTTTTGCGTGGTCTGCCACATTGTGTGGTCATCCCAGCCTTCGCTGTCAGTCGGGTCGAGTTCCTGAGCGAGTTCTGTTGGCGATTCCACGGCATATTCAGCTCTGAACGAATTAACCGTCTCTTTGAGCGACTGCAGTTGGGCAACAAGTTCACTCTCAGTGTACTGGTTCTGGATTTCGACAACCTGCTGGTAGATATACATTTGGTCGTTGCGCTTGTAGAGCCTTCCCTGTCCAGTTTCTTGGCTCTGTACAAGTCCCATATCAACAAGATCAGCTAACGTATCACGGACCACAGGTTCGCTTGCCCGGGCACGCTCTGCGACAACTGATGCTGGTGTTGGTTCATGAGTCCGCTGGATGACCGACCGGATACGCTCTCTCGTTGTGGTCTCTTCGACCCACTCCTCAACAACTTCCTCGTTAACATTGTCGTACTCCTCTGGAGGTTCAATTTGCATAGCTTTCTCTAGCTTCAGTGATTTGGCCAAACGTGTTGATTCTCAATCCAGTGCGCATAGTATACATAATATATAATCTGGCTTGGTAATATATGTTTTCACACAACGCAACTGTCAGACAATATAGGTTCTCAGCAGTGCACTCAATAACCGAACTATATCAGTTGACTATGGATCCGAATCCAGAGCAGATACACGTCTCCAGATACAGGTAATGAGTATGGTGGATACTCAGTGGAAAGCATATGCAACTGCCCTCGAATCGGGCGATGCAGACCAGGTCAACGATGTAATTGAGAAAGTCAAAGAGATGGATCTAGACAAGCGAATCCGCCTATTTGAGGTTTGTTTTGATGACCTCACTGAGATCTACACAGAGACCGATGATGGATATGTTCGACAGTCAACAGTACGAATGGCTGACAAACTGACGCCTGGCATTGCGCTCGTTTTTACAGCGACTGAGAGCGAACAACAGCCAGCGGTCGTCGAATCGGCGGTTCGTGAACAAACCGATGCCCTCTGTGGTTTTTTGCTAGAGGCGATGACTGACCAAGATGGCCGAGTCAGACAATCCGCCCAGCGTGGATTGAAAGACGTATTCAGAACGTACGAGTCACTTGAGGACACGCAGACGATCAAAGCCTTAGCAGTTGAACTTGAGGAGATGGCGACAGAGTTCGACGACAAGCGGCGCGATCATCTGCTTGAAACGAAAGAAGACGCTGAATTCTTTCTGCAATCAGGATTCGGGCGTATCCTCGACGGTTTCCAGAAAGAGTTCGGTGATTCGTTGCGGGACTGATCATGCCATACCCTTCGTTGGACCCGTCGTATCACTCCCCGGTCAGTCTCCAAATGTTACTCGCCTCTGTGACCGTGCGCTTGAATGATACCACTACCGTACCGGTTCTCAATCCCTCTGAGACAACTTAATTCGATGAACTGGTTAGTACTCCTCGACGTTAACAACGCGTTTCGTCTCTTCGTGAGTGAGGTCTCGGTCACTGGAGACTACCGGCGCGTCAAGTTCACGACCGACCGCGGCAATCAATCCATCGGGTCCATCTAAATAGGGGCCAGATGGCTCGATTTCGTCCGCGATTCGTCCTGCAGTGACGGCTGTGTGCTCATCGACGGGATGAATGTCGATCCAGGCCAAATCCGCCCGGGCTCCGTCAACGTCCCCGCTCGGGAGGTTCCCTTCACCGATGAGTACCTCCGCGAGCGCTGGGACTGGAGCAACCCACCGGATCTCATCACCGCCGTGCTTTTCGTAAAACTTGCGAGTCGCCTCAACTCCGTCCAAGTAATCGATCAGAAAGGTCGTATCGAGAACCTTCATGCAGCGTCCTCGCCACGCTCGCGCATCCGACCCTTCCGTTTCTCCTTCGCCTTCTGTCGACCCTCACGAACGCGGTCAGCTTCTTCGTCTGACCATCTACCAAACCCGTCGTAGAAGTCGCCAGCGTCCTCTTTGTCGAGGATACGTTCAAGGGCATCGTTGTAACTCTCACCCTCTCGACGCCGTCGTTCAATTTTCCGTTTCACCGTCTCGCTTACTCTGATCTGTTCATCTGCGACGCCCATATTACGTTGACGTTAGTGTTGACGCTACTTTTCTTTTTGCCCGAAAACACTCGTCAAACCAACCCGTCCCTGATCAAATATACTACAGTGAAAACCGATGGGGTGTTATTGCAAGAGTTGCACAGAAGGGTCCCTTATTGAGTCAATATTGTGTATAAGTAGTTTCGTGACATGATTGCACAGTAGACAAGTGTTTTTTGCACTGAGCAAACACAGCGAAATATCGAAGGAACAGTCTACAAGCGATACTGAGTGCTACAGCGTATACCACTGTTACGACTATTCTATCGGGCTGACGAACAAAACCTGAAAAAGACCGTTCGGATAACTGCAGGTCCCGCGATTGGATTAAGGTTGTAACATGGTGGTCACTGCTTATGCCGTCCCGCCTACCTTCATCCAGATTCGCCAGCGGTCAGGGTGTAGCTTCCTTGAGAACCACATTAATGCCAAACCACACAACCCCACGTTTGCGCCACTCCAGTACCCACTTGCCAGTAAGTGCTAACCTGCCGTTACTGACAGACCACCTACGATCATGTGCGCTAGCCGGAGGTCAAGATACTCGCCGTCATTCAGATATCTTCCGTTGCTCATGTCAAATGATTCTCACGGAGGGTGTTCAGTATTCGGCTACAGAGGGTGCCGTGGCTCGCCTCAAATCATCACCCAGTACTGAGCTCAGAGCAAGCAGTGACCGGTGAGGTGTGCTTCTTGCCAAATATTCATCTGAAGTGTTGTGCAAGATGCAGAGAATGACGGCACTGTAGAAAGGGTAGCCGATGAGTGATTAAAATCCATTGAATAACTCTTTTCTAACTTTGGTCTATAATTTTTATGAGTTATCTACCTCAAGAAGCCGTTAAATCAATAACTTGGCTAATAACGTGTTTAAAGAAAATAACGAACATCAGCAGGAAAAGTTATTCTCGCCTGTAAAAGACCTCCCAGACGGCATAGATGAGAAATTACAGAATCACTAGTCTACTCACTTTTATCAACACATCTTTACCCAGATTGATGAAACGAAATTCGGACGGCTATACCATGATGGGTATAGCCGTCCGAACAAGCCCGTCAATGAGCTTGTTTCCTTGGAGATTATCAAACACCTGCTCGACCTCTCTGACGAAGAGCTTGAATACGCCTACATCTTCGATTTTCGCGTCAGAAACGCACTGGGGAAAGAAACACTCGGCGACAACATCTGTGAGAAGACATTCACCAATTTCCGCCGCCGGTTGATGGAACACGAAGAAGAGACTGGTCAAGATCTGTTACACGAGGTTTTCGAAGATCACCGCAGCTATTTCCAAGAACAGTTTGACATCGATGCCAGTACCCAGCGGATGGATTCGACGTTCATTGAGGCTAATATCAAGCAACTGTCCCGTGTTGATCTCCTCGCCAAAGTTCTCCACAACTTCCTGCTGGCATCGACGACTTCGTAGACACCGATAACCTAGAGCTCTCATACCAGCATTGGCTTGCAACGGGGTTTCGTCAAAGACAGTTACATATAAAGCCTGAATGTATGAAGAGTCACTTTAATGCTTTTATCAGATTATTATTTATATGTGCGAAAAAGTTGCCGAGCGTATCGTTCGCTTGGCTAAAGTTAAAAAATAAGCAACCGTCGCTCTGAAGAGCGTGATTCGAGTGTTGGTGGTCTACCGAGGTGTTGACTCAAGCGACGAATCCCAACAGGTCCAAACCTACTGACGATGTCACAAACAGAAACACCAGAGAACGAAACATACGACTCTGACGGTCAGCGGGGCCCGTCAACATCCCGGCGGAACTTTCTACAACTTGCTGCAGGTGCGGCAGCCGGGACAGTCATTACACAGTATAGCACGGAGATTAGCGCAGCATTCGAACAAGTAACCAACGGGGAACTTGACGTCGTGTGGCTACAGGGCCAGGCCTGCACAGGCTGTACAATATCAGTTCTGCAAGGCCAGTATCCCTCGCTTGAAGAGGTATTGAGCGAGTTTCGGCTCGACGTCACATTCCACCCAACAATCATGCCTGAAGCGGGTGAACCAGCCATTGAGGCGATGAGCGATGAGCCTGACGTACTCATTGTTGAAGGTTCCATCCCAATGGATATCCCAGAGGCGGCAACGGTTGGGACGACAGCGGATGGCGAGAGTAAACCCATGGTTGACTGGGTGATGGAGCTTGCTCCTGAGTCGGAATACGTCATTGCAGTAGGTAACTGTGCATCGTTCGGTGGGTGGCCCGCCGCAGAAAACAAACGGAATCTCCACGACCTCGGTGCAAATATCACCGGAGCCCGTGGTCTCCAGTTCGAAAAGCGGGAAGAAAGAGGGGTTCTTGGCCCTGATTTCACCTCGGGTGCAGACCTCCCCGTCATTAATTTGGCTGGCTGTCCAGTCCACCCGGATTACGTGCTCTTGACGATTGCAACCGTGCTCAATGGGCATGTTCCAGAACTCGATGAGTATAACCGGCCGAAACCGTTTTACGAACCACTCGTTCACGACAACTGCCCGCTTCGTGGGTATTTCGACCGGGGCGAATTTGCCGAGAAGCCGGGAGACGAGGGCTGTCTAATTAAAACGGGGTGTGCTGGACCGTACACGTATTGTGATGACCAGAGTCGGCTGTGGAACGACGGAACAAGCGTCTGTCTGAATGTTGGTGCCCCATGTATCGGTTGCATGGAGCCCGGATTCTGGGATCGCTTTGCACCGCTGGATGAAGAGATTGAGCGGCAATCCTTCTTTGGTCCTGTTACGGCCGAGCAAGCAGGATGGGCTGGGCTGGCTGCGGCTGGCGTCGGAATTGGTGCGCATGCCGTGCGAAAAGCAACTGGGTATGGGTCTTTCGGTGAAGATGGTGAGCAACCCACGTCTACGACTGATACGCAAGAATCGGCGGACGAACGTACCTCGGATGAAGCGACGAAGGAGGAGTAACTATGGTAGAAATAACGATTGACCCAACGACACGAATCGAAGGACACCATGGAACAGTGCTGGAGGTTGAAGACGGTCAGGTCGTCGAAGCCAAAAGTCAGATGAAGATGTTTCGTGGAGCAGAGATTATCACGATTGGCCGACAGCCCAATGATGCTGCCCAACTTACCGGGATGGTCTGCGGCGTTTGCTTCCTCTGTCATCGACTTTGCTCATCAAAGGCGTCAGAAGATGCCGCAATGAACGCAGGCGTCTACGACGGGCCACCACGGAATGCGGTGTTGCTTCGTGATGCTGCAGAAGGGATTTTCTATTTGTGGAATCACGCAATCCATTTGTTTGCACTTGCCGGGCCGGATTACAGCGATGCCGTAGCTGACACGGGATTCGACCGCATAGACCCACTTGAGGGTGACGGATATCAGAGTGCGTTGGCAAACCAGCGCAAATTAATGAAGGCGCTGACAGAGTTCGGTGGGCGAGCACCACACCCAGTGGGCTACATCCCAGGCGGGTTGGCGACGAAAGCGGATGCGTCGACAATCGAACAGGTGAAATCGAGAGTTCGTGAGGTAAGCGAGTGGCTTGGTCCAACGGATGCGATACCCGAAGTCCTTGAAAACGTCCAAAATGGTGAGTTTGACCCAACGCTCGGTGAGGGGCTTCACGATGTTGTATCAATCCTCGTTGGCGCTGCACAGATGGGCGCTGCCGAACTCGGAGAAGGTCCAAACCGGTTCTACAGTAACGGGATATTCGAGGACCCAGATACTGGCGAGTTGTTCCTGCCACGAGGTGTCTATCGGGACGGACAGGTAGAACTGATGGACAAAGAAGAGATTGTTGAGGGTATCACTGAGGATACAGAGTATTCCTGGTACACCGACGAGTCAGCAGGAGCGCCAACCGAAGCGCCGCCGCCAGAGCCCGACCTAGACAAAGAAGATGCCTACTCATGGGGGAAAGCACCTCGGTTTGACGGACAGTCGGTAGAAGTTGGCCCGTTGGCAAGGCTGGTCGTAGCGGACCTCGACCCGTTCGACCTTCGGGAAACACTCGGTGGTGGGAGTGCTGAAAGCAATACGCTTAATCGGCTGATTGCTCGGGCACAAGAGGTTGTCCTCGTTCGCGACCAAGTGCTCGAATGGCTTGACGCAATTGACCCCTCGGAACCGTTCGTCAACGACTTCCCGAAAGAGTTCACAGGTGAAGGCGTTGGATTGTTCGAACCCTCACGTGGCGCGTTGTCACACTATGTCGACATCGAAGATGGAATAATCGAGCGATATCAGATTATCACCCCCACGTTATGGAATATCGGGCCACGAGATGGTGAGGGTCAACCGAGTATCATGGAAGAGGCAATCGTCGGTGACCCAGTCGATGATGTGGAAAATCCGCTTGACATTTTGCGAACGGTTCGCTCGTTCGACCCGTGTTTGGCTTGTGCAGTCCACGTCAGAAGCCCAGAAAGTGAGTATGAAACAATAATCGAACCGGCACGGCCAGAGATGGCTGGCGCCGGCGCTTCCTGTGAAGTACGGGATTCCCCCATGATGGACGATGACTAATCAGGAACAAAAGCCAACGGAAGAGGTACGCTCCGATGGCGGGCAGCCAAAAGCAAAACGTGTCGTTAGTTCGGATGAGAGTGTCGGAGTAATCGAACGACTCCCAGGTGGGTCGTTCGTTGCCAACCTCTGGTGGTCGCTTGCATCTCGGTATGAGCCGTACGTAACGCTTGAGAAGGATAACAAAGAGTCAATCAAGCGCTGGGGCTATGGCTCGATTATCTCCCATTGGGTGCTAGTGTTCCTGATGGGAGTGGTTGCAGCCACAGGGTTTCTGTTCTGGACAGGGTGGTATGGACCCCTCAACATCGGTATCTGGGATGGATACCAGGTATCGTTTTATCTCCATATTTATGGCGGCATAGTGCTGGCAGTGATCGCACTGCTAGTCTTCCCATTCTATCACAAATTCGCTGATGGTCACAAACTCCTCGTATCACCCCGCCAGATTAAAGAGGAGATTATAGTCGCCCTCTCATTCCTCGGACTAGTGAAATACATCCCGGGATACAAGCAAGCGCGTCGAGCCTATGATGAAGATGAAAAAGAGTGGGTCGGTTATCACCCAATGCAAACTGTCTTCTGGTACGTCACGTGGGGATTCGTTATCATCCTCACGCTGACTGGGTTTGCACTGTGGGCTGCGCTGGCAACAGACCCTGCGTGGTGGGTATCGGCGCTTGGATTCATGGCGGGATGGACCACCTATGAAACAATGTTGCGACTGCATCTCATCGCCACGTTTTGGGTACTCGCAGCGATTGCAATTCACGCATACTTCGCTGTGATGCCGGGTAATTGGGATGTGATGAAGTCAATGGTTGTCGGCACAATCCCGGGCTGGCGGGTTGACGAAGAAACACGGCCCTCGCTTCCCACTGAGCGAAATGATTCGTCAATTGACTCAACACCAGAGGAGCATGACCATGAGTGAAAAACTGAATGCGGCCCCGACGCGTCCTGAGAGCGTAGTTGAAGCTGGAGCTGAGTTAGAAGCGAGAGTATCGGGGAACAGTGCGAATGCAGCGATTATCGGAATTGGAAACCGATTACTCCGAGATGATGGCGTCGGTCCACGTGTTATTGACGCGTTGGAAGAGTCACAAGACCTGCCGGAAGGTGTTAGATTGTTCGATGCAGGGACGACTGGATTTTTAGCGCTTGAAGCGATGAGTGGCTGTGAGCGTGCAATCGTTGTTGATGCAATTCAAACTGGAAAAGAGCCAGGAACTGTTCAAGAGTATCGGTTCAAAGATGGAGAGTTCTCTGAAGAGATACCACAGATGACGATGCATGACATCTCGTTCACGGAAGCACTCATCTATGCACGTGAGGTGTACGAACTGCCAACCGATGTCCGAATCATCGGTGTTGAACCTGAATCATTGAGTACTGGGCTTGAGCTCACCACACCAGTCACAGCGGCTATCCCTGAAATTCTCGACCGTATCGCAAGCTATGAACCACTAATTGACCCTGAACAGCTAGCGGAATATCAAGTGAGACCCCCACAAATGGTGAAAGACAAATGAAATCAGTATGGTACTGTACAGAGTGTGAGGCACGGATTACCAGCGAGGAGATTGACCAACATGAGGAGGACGGCCATCACGTCAGAGGGCAAATACAGCCTGATAGACTACTGGGGAATGACCCGCACAACGTGACCGTCCTGACACAGGACGAGTTGGACAACAAGGGAGGTGAGTGACTGATGTGTCTCGGAATACCCGGTGAGATACTCTCGATTGATGGGCATACAGCGCGTGCAGAGTTCTGGAACGTTGAAAAGACCGTCCGGTTAGATATCGTTGGCGAGACGGTGGAAAAAGGAGATTATATCCTGAATCACGCCGGATTTGCGATTCGAAAAATACCCGATGAGGAAGTAGAAGAGACGATTGCAATTTATGAGTCATTCTTGGAAGGTGACGAAGATGAAGCACTTGAGGAAATTGGTGCAACGGACGCGACACTTGAATTTGGTGACCGTCCCTCTGCAGTGAACAACAAAGACGCCACCCCAATAACCCCAGACCCAGGTGACCGACGGCAAGGACCGGACGCAGATGTTACAACAGAGGGGAACACAGATGGCAACTGAGGCTCCCCTACAGTTTCGGGACCCGGACGCAGCAACGGAGCTTGCAGACCGTCTAGAGGAATTAATGAACGAAATCAGTGAGCCAGTGAATGTGATGCACGTCTGTGGCTCGCACGAACAGGCTATCGCAAAATTTGGACTGCGTAGTCTGCTTCCTGACGGTCTCTCCGTTCGGATGGGGCCCGGTTGTCCTGTTTGCGTAACCAACATGCCAGAAGTCGATGAAGCAGTGTCACTGGCTGAGGACGGCGCGATTGTGGTAACGTATGGTGATATGTATCGCGTACCTGGAACCAGTAAAAGTCTCGCTGATGCAAGCGCCGAGGGTGCGGATGTCGAGATTATCTACTCCGTGAGTGAGGCCGTTGAGTTGGCTGAAGAACATCCAGAGCGCGAGGTGGTATTCTTCGCGACTGGCTTTGAAACGACCGCTGCACCAACGGCTGCTGTCCTCGCTGCAGGAGTTCCAGATAACTTCTCGGTGCTATCAGCACACAAATATGTGCCACCTGCAATGGAAGTCGTTGCAGCCCTTCCCGAGACCGATATCGACGGGTTTCTCGCTGCAGGCCATGCCGCAACAATAACTGGCTACGAGTTGTTTGAGGATTTCGTCGACGAATACCAGATCCCGGTCGTTGTCGGTGGGTTCGAACCGCTTGACGTCTTACTCGGCATAGAACGGCTACTCGAACTAATCCGAGACGAACGGGCTGGATTGGAAAACGCGTATCCACGGTGTGTGAGCGAAGAAGGGAATACCGCTGCCTTGGATATCCTGTGGGACGTATTCGAACCCACTGCAGGAGAGTGGCGAGGGATAGCGAACATCCCCGATGCGAATCTCATAATTCGCGAGCAGTATGCTGACTACGATGCCCGAAAGCGGTTTGATATCGAACCGGATACAGGTGCTGCTAACCCACTGACAGAGCAATGTCTCTGTGGCGACATAATGGCAGGAACAGCCGACCCTGATGAATGTGCGCTCTTTGGAGAGGAGTGTACACCCGCAAACCCTGTTGGTGCATGCATGGTAAGCAGTGAAGGAACTTGCAAAATCTGGCTCGAATATGGAGGGAGACCTGACCTTTGATATGACCACCAACAAACAAACATCGCAGAAAGACCACGAGACAGAAAGTCACCCAGAGGCAGATGAAGAGGTAATCACGCTTGCCCACGGCGCTGGTGGCGAAGCAATGCGTTCTCTCGTGAACGAACTGGCTATCAACCGGTTTGAAGAGAACACACCGTCGTCAGAGGGAACTGTCGGCTTATCGGCGCTGGATGACGGTTCAGCCCATCCCCTTCCTAACAGCGACTCATCACTGGTCGTTACGACTGATAGCCACGTGGTGAGTCCGCCAGTGTTTCCCGGTGGTGATATCGGACGACTCTCAGTCGCAGGTACGGTCAACGACCTTGCGGTAATGGGTGTCACTGACCCTATCGCTCTCACCTGCTCTTTAGTGATCGAAGAGGGAACTCAAAGGGCACAGTTGGATGAGATAATGGAGTCAATGCGAGAGACCTGCAAAGAAGCGGGAGTGAGTATTACGACCGGCGATACGAAGGTGATGGGTCGTGGAGAACTCGATGGCCCGGTGATAAACACCACTGGTGTCGGCGTGGTCAGCACTGAGACGGTCGTTGCCGATGCTGGACTCTCACCAGGTGACGCGATCATTGTCTCGGGAACGGTTGGCGACCACGGCATTGCACTCCTAGCTGAGCGTGAGGGTTTCGATTTTGGCGACAACCTCAAAAGTGATGTTGCACCAGTCAATGACATTGTAAGAGCGGCAACCGATGCCGGACGAATAACCGCGATGAAAGATCCAACTCGCGGTGGATTGGCGACGACTCTGAACGAAATGGCAGAAAAAGCAAACGTCGGCATCGAAATCAAACAGGACGATATCCCAGTCAATGATGCAATTGCCTCAGCAGGGGAAATACTTGGAATCGACCCCCTTTCAGTCGCCAACGAAGGGAAAGTCGTCTTTGGGGTTGACCCAGACGACAAAGAGGCAGTTCTCAGTGCGATACGTGCTCATCAAGGCGGGGAGGAAGCAGCAATTATCGGAACGGTCACCGAAGAGCAGGCTTCTAGAGTTGTCTTGGACACTGGGTTTGGAAGACGCTATCTGAGTGAGCCGACCGGAGAGACGTTACCACGAATTTGTTGAAAAACCATGCATGAACTCAGTATCGCGATGGGAATCGTTAACCGCGCCCTCGAGACAGCCGAGGAACACGGTGCAGAGACAGTAACAGCGCTCACCGTGGAACTTGGGTCGGCAACGCACGTTAACCCAGCTCAACTCAAATTCTGTATTGAAACAGCCGCCAAGGAAACACCTGTGGCAGAGGCGGTCGTGACAATTGAAGAGGTGACACCACTTGCCGAATGCGTTTGTGGCTGGGAGGGAACACCCGGAACTCTCGACCAGGCAATGGTGTATGCTCCAGATGTGACCTGCCCGGAATGCGGAGACCGGACGACACTGATACGCGGACGTGAATGTCGACTTGCTACTGTCGAGTTACCAGACGAACAATCACATCAGAAATCTGCGCAGGAGACACCAGCCCCGACCCAGAACAAACCTCCAGAAGAGAAACGCCTGCTACAGGATAACAAATCATGATTCACCACGTCCAGAAGACTATTCCGAACCCGATGAACAGCACAAGAAAAACACTCAAACGTATTGAGGACGCAGTCGGGCCAATCCGGTTACATCGGTTTGGACACGACCATGGGCATGCCCATGATGAGTCGGTAAGCGATGTCGAAGCTGACGTCCTCGCCGAAGTTCGAAAGCGGGCCGGAGAAATTCATGAACGGTTAGCTCACGAGCACGGCGTTTATTGCGTCGAGTTTGCCGGCTCAACCGGAGGTGGGAAAACCATGCTGATTGAGCGCTTACTTGAGCGTGCCTCCGAAGATGAGGTCATTGGCGCAGTTGTTGGAGATGTTGCCGGTGAAGATGACGCCAAACGCTTCCGAGCACATGGTATTCCAGTCGAAAACGTAAATACCGAAAAAGAATGCCATCTGGACCCGACGATGGTTTCAGAAGCGATTGAGTCGTTCGATTTAGAAGAGCTCGATACCCTGTACCTCGAAAATGTCGGTAACATGGTCTGTCCAGCAGATTTCCCGCTCGGTGCTAACCGACGTGTTCTCGTAGTGAGTACAACAGAAGGCGACGATGTCATCAGAAAACATCCAATGTTGGTGCAGACAGCAGATATCGTGGCAATTAACAAAATTGACGTGGCCGAGGCAGTTGGCACCGATGTTGACCGTATTTGTGATGATATCGAAGCAGTTGCTCCTGGCACACCGATTGTAGAAACAGATGCGAAAAACGATGTCGGGATTGACGAACTAGCCGCAGCACTTGAGCCTGATGGTACCCACGCCCACCACGGTGAGGCCCCTCATTCACACTAAGACATAACATCCAATTTAGGCGAACAGTCCAATAGTGACCCGTACGAGAACTAATACTGCCGGATGTAACTTCGTAAACGTACTCGCCACGCCGGGGTGGCGAGATGGTTTAAATGCTTACGTCCGGTAGTATAAGTGTCCCCAAAGGAGGCAGACGTGAATCAAACTAATACAACCCCAATTCGTGTCGAACTGACCGTGACCGGTGTGGTTCAAGCAGTTGGATTTCGACCGTTTGTCTACCGACGGGCAACAGCCCATGGGCTTGGTGGATCAGTCAAGAACACAGGCGATGCCGGGGTTGAAATCGTTTTGAAGGGTGACTCAACGGCTGTTGATGCGTTTCTTGAGGAGCTCCAAGAGAGCCCTCCACCCCTGTCCGTTGTGGAATCGGTAGATATTATTCGGCGTGAGCCACTTTCGGAGACGACAAATCAACAACAGGACAAATCGCGTCAGTTTACGATAGCCCAGTCCACTACAGATGAGAGTGGCTCTGGAACGATTCCACCTGACACTGGAATCTGTCAGGCGTGTCTTGAGGACGTTCGCGATACTGATTCGCGATATCACAACTACTGGGCAACTTCCTGTGTTGATTGTGGACCGAGATATACCGTGATTGAATCACTACCATATGACCGCCCGCAGACGACAATGGAGCCGTTCTCCTTGTGTGATGACTGCCAAGAGGAATATACTGACCCCCAAGATAGACGATATCACGCCCAAACGATTGCCTGCCCTGCGTGTGGACCGGAGCTGTCGCTTTTAAACCGTGACCGGGAGACACGTGCGAAGGGGCATGATGCAATTACTGAGGCGACTCACCGGCTTCGAAATGGCGATATCGTTGCAATTCGGGGCATCGGCGGAACACACTTAGCTTGTTTAGCAACCAACCAAGCAGCGGTCCAAACGCTACGGAATCGCACAACCCGACCTGGAAAACCGTTTGCCCTCATGGCCGAATCGACTGAGGTAATCGAGCAATTCGCCCGAGTCACTGAGAAAGAGCAGGCATTGCTCACTGACGTTCGGCGACCAATTGTCGCACTAGAAAGACTGACTGACCCTAAAAACGAATTCGAATGGCTAGATGCAGTGGCGCCCGGCCTCCACACTGTTGGAGTGATGCTCCCCTATGCAGGATTACACCATTTGCTGTTTGATGATATATCGAGCCCACTCGTAATGACGAGTGCAAATCACCCGGGAAAACCAATGGCAACCACCGTTGCTGACATTTATGACGATGTCGGCAACGTGATTGATGCTGCTCTGGCACATGATAGACGTATCGCCGCCCGATGTGATGACAGTGTTGTGCGCGTCGTCGATGGAACACGCCGGTTTCTCCGACGGTCTCGAGGCTGGGTGCCAAAACCATTGCCACGTCATGTTGACGGGCCGCCACTCCTCGCATTCGGCGCGGAGTTTGACAACACGATTGCCATTGCTCGTGATGACGAAGTAGTACTCTCACAGCACCTCGGTGATATCGATGGGCCTGAAACAGAGGCGTTTCTTAGGGCAACTCAGACACATCTCACCGAACTCTTAGGTGTTTCACCTGCGGTCGTCGCCTGTGACCGCCACCCACAGTTTGTCACTTCAGCGCTAGCCGAATCGTACGCAGACCGTCTCATAGACGAGACAGGAGCCAGTAAGCAGACAGAACCAGTTCGGGTTCAACATCACCACGCCCATGCAGCAGGGTTGCTTGGTGAACATAACAAGGAGCGTGCAATCGTTATAACGATCGATGGGACAGGATATGGTCCAGATGGAACAATCTGGGGAGGCGAAATACTGGACGCCACAAGAGAGAGTTTCGAACGAGTTGGCGGACTCAGTGAATTTACTCTCCCGGGCGGAGAGGCAGCTGTCCGAGAACCAACGCGCATCCTTGCAAGTTTGTTAGATAACCGCTCTGAAATTCTTCGTTTGCTTTCGACCCAGACTGCCCTTTCAACCGACGAAGCCGACACCGTGTACGAGAGTGCGAAAGCAGGTGTAAATGCCCCGGTGACGACCAGTGCGGGGAGATATCTCGATGCTGTGAGCGCCTTACTTGGCATTTGCACAGAGCGAACGTATCAAGGAGAACCAGCACTCCGGCTTGAGTCACGGGCAAGTAAAGCGGAATCGGTCCCTTTCAGTCACGGGTTCAGCCCTGACTGCGATGATGTTCGTAAGATGGTAACTGCGGGAACAAGCGAACTAACTGTCCCATACACCGAGCGTGAAGGGAAACCAGTTATCGATACACCTCGACTGGTGAACAAACTAAACGAACTCCGTGACGCTCATTCAACCGAAACGCTCGCTGCAACCGCACAGATGGCACTTGCCGAAGGGTTAGCTATTCTTGCAATCGAAATGGCGACTAGAAGAAATGTTTCAGAGATTGGCATCAGTGGCGGTGTGACATACAATGACGCCATTTCACAGCGAATTCGAGAACTAGTCGAAGCGACCGACTGCCGATTCCTTGCACCAACGCTGGTTCCTCCCGGTGATGCAGGGATATCGTATGGACAAGCGATTGTTGCGAGTGAGCTGTCGACACACAAGGCTAGCCACTCGGGCTCCTGATCATAATTTCACAGTCAAGGTTCGATGTCACTATGGTTCTAACAAGGCCTGTAAGTCTGGGTGGCTCTTTACAGACGTGCTCACCGTTTTGTCTCGCTGGAGTCTGTCTCGGATTTCTTGCCATCCAGCGTGACGACGGTGAATTACGACTGGAACGTGATCGAGATCAAGAATTTTTGCAATCGCCAGCCGATGTTGACCATACGTTCGCCAGTAGAACGTCCCGTCGCGACCAATGTCGACGTTGATTTCTCCATAAACGTGGGCTAACCGGGGTGTTTTCTCCTCGGCGAGTTCGACTTGGGTACGGTAGCCATGGGTTCGAATCGACTCGTAGAGCCGATCTATCTCTTGGCACCGAGCCTCGAAGCCCGCGATAGAATAATATCCCCAAGCATTTCCAAAGCGCCTGAGCTGGTCAGTGAACGCGTCAAACAGCGCAGTTTGTGCCCAAGGTTTGCCCTCTTCATAACGTTCGCATAAGCCCTGGTAGACTGGTCGCTGTCCAAACGGCTCCCATCGTTGGTCCCAGTCACCCCCAACCACCCGACCCCATTGTGGATGCTTTGGAATCCACTCTAAGACGCTTCTGTTGATTGAATCCGGGTCAACCCAAACGATAGCAAAGGGATCGGAATCGGTGTAGCGGTGAGAGAAGAGCCGGCGCCGCATGCGATGATAACGCCGACATAGTTCAAGAGGCGTCTTTGCGCCGATTGGTGCAATCAACCAGCGACGAGTCCCCACGATAAGCTTTCCGCGGAGAGACAACAGGAATGACCGAAAATCCGCTTGAGTGTCAAGATTCACGGCGATAAAGCACGGCGAGAATGACTACAAGGGCTACTTGTGCAGTCTTGTCGATGGCTTCTAACATGAGATCTGTACTACCGGGGTCGACCAGCAGCCAGAAGATGATTTGACTCCCTGTGTAGGGGATACCGATTAAATAGAGTAGTGGCCGCTGGACATTTGCAAGGAAGAGGAGCACCGCACAAACAAAACCCCCCGTCGATAGCAGAAAAAGAATACCCATCCAGTGGGGGAGCATCTCGAGACCCAGTATCAAGTGTACCGTTGCAGTAACGAGTGCCATTGCAATCGCGAACCAGTGCAACGGCGTTACCGACGACGTATCAAACTGAGTCCCCGACACGGTTACTATTGTATATGTTAACGCGAATAAAATCGTTTGCATACGAGCAAGACGGACGGTCTATAGTAGCCACTGACTGTGAGAATTGTATCAATCTGGCTTCTCAGCTTGCTGTTGAAATCCAGGCGGCAGACTGGCGTGTTCGATACCTGCCCAATCATCTATTCGAAATTCATAGAGACGTGTGCGTTCGGTTTCACTCGCCGTTTCGAAAAACTCTGGACGCCAACGCGGTTCCTGCTTACCCGTCAATTCTGCGCGCTTTTCAGCCGGAAGCTCCTCAACTGTCCCAGTCAAGCTCACACTTTGCCAGTTGAACATCGTTTCAGCAGCGTACACGAGGAAACTTACTGTCTCGGCCTGTTCCAATAACTTTACTTTCCGACTCTGGTCACTCACAATAAAATAGAAATATAGTCGTGCTCCACCATCGTAACCGTAAGACATTGGTAACAGGTACGGCTCATCTTCGGTCGGCAGTCCCAGAACGCCTAAACTATGACTCGAAAGAAACCGCTCCACTCTGTCGTCTTCCATTCGCTCCATGCCATATTCTTCGAGTTCTTCGACAGTCATTGTGTATGATTATTTGTTATCGAGTGGTATAATCAGGCTGATGAGTCTCACTTACTGGTAACGCTACTCCGCCGGTAACTCGTCAATAAGCACAGCAGCTTCGCCTTCGACCACTTTCTGACCATCTTCGTCGAAAACATCGGTTGTCAACTCGTATTTGTTTTGGCCGAACGTCCCGACGATTTCACAGGCAGCGGTGACTTGTTCCCCAATTTCGACCGGGGAGAGAAAGGAAAGGTCCTGTGAGACATAGATTGTCAGTCCCGGCAATCGAGCAAGTGCAGCACTGATAAGACCGCTCACGAGACTCCCATGGACGATACGCTTCCCGAATCTGGTTTCTTCGGCGTAGGCCTCCTCAAGATGTAGACGGTTCGTATCGCCGCTGACTTCGGCATATCTTTCGACATCGTGTTCGCTAAGTGTTTTGCTAAACTCAACTTTGTCACCAACTGTGGTATCGGTTTCCGAGAGTCGACTACATTCAAAGCTCCAATCATCTTTTTCATAGGCTGTCTCCGGGCGTGCCTGATAATACGAGTTACTCACAGCATCAGATTCTTCCTGTACTTCGTAGCGATGGAAAACCTGTGGCACGTATCGAATGATATCATCGGTACTGACGAGACCGACGAGTTCGTCATCGTCGAGGACCACGAGGCGTGCAATTTCGTGCCCCTGCATGGTTGCCACGGCTTGGCCAACCGGTGTCTCTGGGCTCGTCGTGATAGCAGGTGCAGACATTACTTCTCGAACGGGCTGTTGGCCAGGTTCATGTGTGGTCGCAAGCGCTTCAAGAAGGTCCATCCCAGTGACAATGCCAACTACGTCTTCATCCGTCACGACGAGCGAGCCAATGTCTTTTTCAAAACACTCCGCCGCCGCAACTGCAACCGTCTCATCCACATCAATTGTTTCCACTGGACTGCTCATAACGTCGGAAACTCGAATTGGAAAGGGCATGTTCGGTGCTACGAACGAGTACCAATTTAATGTATGGGTGGGCCTCGTTGGATGAGAATACCCCAATTAGCCTGTTGCAGACATTGAGAGGTCTTTGACACCACCCTTTCAGAGAGATTGCCTTGGTTGGTGGTTAATCTATAGAGAAAGCAGGCAGAGTGCCTCGGGGTCGGACGGAAATCAAAGATCTCCGCGATCTTCAAAAGACCCTGCTCTTTTGGACCTCGCGGAGCAAAGCTCCGCTCAGTGACGAAACACTCCGTGTTTCGAACCACTTGACCCCGAGGGTGAATGCCGTAAGCTCCACTAGACGTGTTCAGTGCGTTCGATATACTGCTCAATAGTCTGGCTTGATACCTCACCTGCCGTTTCGACGTAGTACGATTCTTCCCAGAAACCACCAGTTACAGTATCTGTTTCAAAGAGTCGAAGAATTCAATCAAGAAGCCCCACGACTCGGTGTGAACTCCGGTAAGGAGGGAACTAAAGTAGGCTACTCTATCGATTCGTATGTGACTTCACCATCGTCAACGATTGCAAGCAACGCGTTTCGAGCGAGTGTCGGGTTATGGCGGAGGTGATGTTCTGGAATCAGCGGCAGCGGGGCCGGTCTATATCCGTCAGCACGCATCTCAGTGACCGTTCCAAACTGGGCAACGAGACGTTCATCTCGAAATACCTGAAATTGTTTGTCAGAACGCTTGTACCGCACTGGGAACGCTGACGGCGTCGGACCGGGACAACTCAGCGACGCTATCGAATCGACCACTGCAATAATATCATCGTCAACGGTGAGCTGAATTGCTGGTGAGTCTGTTTCCGTACCTGGGTCAACCTCTGACCATTGGAGGCTCCCTCGGCTATCTATACATGCGAAGCTCCCGTCAGTTAATCTAATACGATCTTCAACCGCGTAGAACTGACGGCGTCCATCAATTATATCTTCAACCGCAATTGGAGATGACAGTATCTCTATTACGTCTGAGCGAGTGTGTCGGTCTGTAACGATCACTGGCAACTTCCCTTGACGTGTCGCATTCTCAACGGCGCTGACGACCGACAACGGTCGTCCGTCAAAAAGCGGAACAAAGGCGACCTGTTCGTCCAGTGTACTGATTTCAGCAGGAGGAGCAGGAACGGAAAGTCCCCAGTCGTGTGTCTTGACCTCAACCCCTCTGCTGATGAGATTATCATGTACAGAAGCCATTTGCCCCGACACTTGCCCTGTCATTGATTATTTTCAGTGAGGAGCGAATATAAACAAGTGGTCAAGCTGTTGTGGGAAGCCAGGTTGAGAGCATCTGGTCTGCTCGTGTGTAGGTGCAGTGATTGAATAGCACGCGTCGCTACTTTCTCCGAACAGTATATTCAGGACCAAGCTATTTTTATGATTCAAATCCTGAATGAGACCAGTGACAACGGAGTCTGACATTCCTGCCGACGTGCACACAGTGGTTGAACAATTGCTAGCAAGTTCCCATCAGGCGTTTGCAGAGGGGGATGTGTCAACTGGCCTGTCAGCAGTGAACACCATCTCAACAGTTGCCACGAACAAACTTTCAGAGGGCGAACTTCGTGAGTATCTCCTCCACGGTTGTGAACGCGTTATGATGGTCACGGAAACAGAATATGAAGGAAAAACCATTGCGATGGAGTATGTCGCCGCGATGACCCGGCAATTCGAAACGATGACTACTCAGTAAGTTTGTCAAGGCCAGTCGGAATCAACACCAACTAATTCAGCACTGATTTCCCACAGACTCTCTGCGTGTTCCCGCTTGCTCGCCTCTGCTGAAGGAGTCTCGATACCGTTTCCAGTGAGGTACACGCCGCTTTGCTCAGCAAATGTCGAATCTGTTGCTAATCGAAGGAGTCGCCGTGCTCCCTCTTGTTGTGTCGTTCCGACACCAGGAATGATCGCTGCACCTCGAATCAGGAAACGTGTCCAGAAAGGCGCATCCCGGAATAGATTCGTCGATGGAACAAACCCTGGGTGAAAACAGTTCGCAGTCACCTCAGTATCAGACAGGCGACTAGCCAGTTCCCTTGTGAACGCGATGTTCGCCAACTTTGAGTGCGAGTAGGCTTGAAGCCCATCATAATCGTTTGTGAACTGTAGATCATCAAAGTCGAACGTCGCTCTCCGGTGGATATCTGAAGCAGTGACGACTATTCTCGCCGGCGATGACTCTCTAAGACGATCCAACAGTTCGTGTGTCAGGAGATATGGTGCTAGGTGATTGACGGCAAACGTCAGTTCGAGACCATCCTCAGTTTCTGTTCGGCTATTTGCTGACAGTCCAGCATTATGAACGAGAACGTCTATCCGACTGTAATCGTCACAGAGGTCCGCTGCAAGCGTCCGAACGGTTGCCTGAGAACTCAGGTCCGCCTGGTAAAAATCAATGTCACCAGCAAGGCTTGTGGCCTCCTCTTGAAGAGACCGACCCCTGTGCTCATTTCGACCGATAACTGCGACGGTTATTCCTTCTGAGGCGAGTTCAACTGCTGCGATGCGACCGATTCCGCTTGTCCCACCAGTAAGGACGACGACTTTGTTGGTATCAATAGAGTCGCTCACGTATTGGTCATGTATTCTCCGGCCACAACCGAATTGATTTCGGTAAAATTAGTCCTGGTCCAGTTCATCCTCATCTGTTCCAAGGACTGGCTCATCGCGCTCAAAGCCACGGACAAGACCGAGCGCGATGGCTACATCGCGCAATTCGACTGGTCCGATAGCATTGTACTCACGGATGTACTCGTTTGCGTCCGTTCGTTTTGAATTCGCTAGGTCGGTATCACCGGTTGCTCGGGCATCGGATTCTGCAGCCATCGTACCAGTGAATCCAACCGCGGCGTCTGCCCGTGACTCAAGTTGCCCAAGTAACTCCCGAAGGTCATCGAGTGCCACCGTTTCGACACGTGGGTGCCCATCGAATTCATCTGTCCTCGCTACCGCATCCTCGAAGCTCTCGGTAATCTCCTGGTAGTCGTCACAAGCAGCACGAAATGCAGCCGAAGCCGCCTCATAGGAATCTTCCTGCCATTGACTGACAGCATGGTTGAACATCCGTATTGCTGCGGTTGTTCTCTCGTGGCCCTGCAAAACGCTTTCCCAAATTTCAATTCGTACGGCATAAAGGGGTATTCTGTCCTCTGGTTGGTTAGACATGATTTCCCGTGGGTCATCGTCGTGACCCAACCCAAGCACATGGCCAATCTCATGTTTTGTGGTGACGAGAATTTTTCCGAATGGTCGCGCACCAGCAACAACCCGCGTTGTCACTGGAAGGTTTGGCCGACTGCCTGGTTGCAGGACCGGCGCACAACCCAGAACTCGCTCACTAAATCCCTCGACGGCTTCACAGCCACTTGGGTCATCAGCATACGCGATGACCACCTCCGGGTCATCGGCTGAAACGACCTCGAATTCGATGTCAAATCCAACGTATTCCTGACTATTCTCTTCCCAGAACTCCAGCGCCTCACGAGCGTTTGCCTCTACGTCATGGTCAGTCTCGCTATTGTTATCGATACGGACAGCCACCGTCGAGTCAGCAAATGGATGTACTGGACTCCCTGAACCCGGATCCAGTGAAATACATCCCGCACTTGAACCCGCAACCCCCGTCACACTGGCTACAATAAACTGCCGGCGTCGCATGTAAGCCTCATTTTGCGGCGAGAGGTATAAAATAACGTGTTAAAAACAACAGGGAGTTACAGATGACTTCGATGCGCGAATGGAAATGCAATTATTACTTGTTAGTGGACAGACTAGTCCTAGCTGAAACGATATCCTTGTGCTATATGACAGTTGTTGAAGTGGGAAAATCCAGTACGGTTATTAAACAGGCACCAATGTGTTATACTACTAAATGCCCGTTCCTGAGCGTATCACTGTTCTTCATGTCGATGACGACCCGCATTTCAGTGAGTTGGGTAAAGCGATGCTCGAACGCGAGGACGACAGATTTGAAGTTATAACTGAAACGAATCCAGAGCACGTTGAGAACCATCTTGAGGAGCATGCTGTTGACTGTGTTGTAACAGACTATAACATGCCCGAGATGGATGGGATAGCGCTTCTTAAACGGATTCGGAGCCGCGACTCGAAATTACCAGTAATTTTGTTTACCGGGAAGGGCACTGAGGAAGTTGCAAGCCGTGCCATCTCTGCCGGTGTGACTGATTATCTTCAAAAGGAGGGTGAGACGGACCAGTTTACCGTTCTCGCCAATCGGATTCGGAATGCTGTCGAGCATAGAATGGACCAGCGAAAGCGTGAGCAGTACCAGACCGTTGTTGAAACGGCTGGAGACGCTATGTATGCCCTTGATGAAGACGGCTACATCGAAATTGTTAATCACGCACTTGAACAGATGTCTGGCTACGACAGGGAAGAGCTGATTGGAAAGCACGTCTCAGACCTTCTCCCGGTTGAGCAGGTGGAACAGGGGGAAAAAGCAATTCAATCATTACGAGAGGGAGATTCAAATGAGAGTGAACGCTTTACGTTCCGTCTCCAGCGCTCTGATGGCGAATCTAATCTGTACGAATTGACATTATCATTACTCAATAAGAACGAATTTGACGGCAGCGTTGGTATTATTCGTGATATTACCGAAGACCGGCGCAAAGATGAATTGCTCTCGGGATTATTCGAAAAATCAATTCATGGAATCAGTGTCATGGAAATCGTCACAGATGAGGACGGCGAACCTATCGACTACATTCACCAACGAGTGAATGAGAGATTTGAGGAACTGACTGGCCTGGATGCAGATGAAGTCGTTGGAAATCGGGCAACGGAGGTCATTGAAGGACTTGAAGAGACGCCTTTCATTGAGATATATGGCGAAGTTGCACGAGAAGGGACAACAGCACAGTTCGAACAATACTCTGCGCCCCTCGACAGACACTATGAAGTATCAGCTTTTTCACCGCGACCAGGCGAATGCATCAGCATCTTCGCTGATATCACCGACCGAAAAAAACACGAAGAGTCGCTTGAGCAATACAAACAACTGGTCGAGTACTCACCTGACCTATTAGTGCTGTTGAACGAGGATATGACCGTCAGGTACCAAAGCCTCCCATCGCCGCTTTTGGAGTGGGAGCCGAAAGACGTGACAGGTGAAAATCCGCTGGAACATATTCATCCTGATGATCATGAGAAAATCCTTCAACATTACACCCAACTATTCGAAAATCCAGGCCAAATTGCCACGACTGAGTTCCGTGCAAAGGATGCCAATGACCAGTGGCAATGGCTCGAAAGTCGAGGACAAAATCTGACCGATGACGATAGTATTAATGGCATTTTGGCTGCAATGCGTCGAATTACCAACCGGAAAGAGCAAGAACAACAACTCGAACGATACAGCGAAACATTAGAAGAGTTACAGCGGACAACACAGGCGCTAGTTGAGACCACAGATATTCAAACGGCAGGGAGGCAAGCAATCATTGCTTTTGAGAAAGTATTCGATTTCCATATTGCGGGGCTGTGGCTGAGCACACCAGAACGAGATGCGCTTGAGCCACTTGCTCTCTCAGAAAAGGGAAGTGATCTCATTGCTGACCCGCCAACATACTCTGCGGAAACACCGTCTCTCTCTTGGGATGTATATCAAGAACAGGAATCACGTTATATCCAAGATATGTCCGATTGCGAAAAACCGATTAACCAGGATACGCCGATTCAAAGCGAAGTTATCGTGCCACTTGGCCAATATGGATTGTTGAACATCGGGTCTTTGGAAGTGGATGCGTTCAGTGACCATGAGATCCGTCTCATTGAGTTATGGGCCGACACGTTGGCTGTGGTCTTCGCACAAGTTCTCCAGTTTGAGTTGTTAACAGAGCGAGAGACAGCGCTTCGACAACAACGGAACCGACTGGATGAGTTTGCAAGCGTCATCTCCCATGATTTACGAAATCCACTGAACGTTGCGACATTACGCACGGAACTTGCAAGCCGTGAGTGTGAGAGCGACCATTTAGCAGATGTATCGAAGGCACTATCTCGAATGGAGGAGTTAATTGATGACCTCTTGCTCTTAGCTCGACAGGGTGAAACCGTTGGAAAACGCGAGGAAATCAATCTTCACGATGTCGTTTCTACCTGCTGGCGTACCGTCGAAACTGGTGAGGCAACACTAACCATTGAAGACAAAGCAATCTTTAAAGCAGACCGGAGTCGATTGACGCAGGCGCTGGGGAATCTCTTTCGTAATGCGATTGAGCACGGTGGTGAGAATGTGACGGTCACCGTCGGCGTGACAGATGAAGAAAATGGGTTTTACGTTGCAGATGACGGGCCAGGTATCCCTGAGGAACACAGGAAAGACATCTTTGGAAGTGGTTTCACGAGAAAGTCTGACGGAACAGGATTTGGTCTGGCAATCGTCAAGCAAATTTGTTCGGCTCATGGTTGGGATATCACCGCTACCAAAAGTGAATCAGGTGGCGCGAGATTTGAAATTACAGGCATTGACTCAATCGACTGTTGAATACGCTGGTTGGGTCTGAATGCTTGGACAGAATTCCGATATTGACCAGAAAATGACATTGTCACCCAGAACACTCACACCCAAATTCTCTTACGCCTAGCTACTATCTCTCTGTGTCAGAAAAGCCGCTGCTTGACTGCGTCCACGGTCGAGTAGTTCGTCGATAAACTCCGGACTCCGGTCAGTTTTTGTCGAATAGTCATACCGCTTCCCCATCTGAATACGGTGAATTTCTGGCTGAGAGAAATCGTCAGGTGAGAGTTTCCCGTCGTCAATCCACTGGTTGACTTGCTCGACGAATCGCAGCTCCTGATTTAACGAGATATTTCCGGAGAGTTCGTTGCGGCGGTCGGCAATTTCTTCGAGCGTTTTTGGTTCCCCTTCGAGTTCTTGCGGGTTGATTTGGATGACCCAGAGTTCGTCCGGTTTGCGGTCTGGTGGCTGGTGCAGAAGGTCCTTGACTGGTGGATTTTGGGAAAACAGTCCGTCCCAGTGCAGATTGCCATCGACTTCGACGGCCTTGAACAGACTCGGAACAGCAGCGGACGCGAGAACCGCCTCCACAGTAACGTCTTCGTTCACGAATGTATCGAAGACTCCTGCATTGATGTCGACTGTCCCAACGACTAATTCCGGTGCGGTTCTTCGACAGTATCCCGGAATATCGTCGAATTCAATATGCCTTTCCAGTATCTCGGCAATTTTTTCTTTCCCAAGTTCTGACCCAGGGTTCTGATAGGGGCTTATCTGTGCAACGGGGAAGCCTGCGTTCTGAAGCCGTTGGTACGTCTGAAACCAGGCATTCGCTAGCTTGTCCGAATATTCCTTCGCCGCCAAGTCCTTCCAGATGCTGTTGACAAGTGCTGCAGCCTTTGCCTCGTCACCGGTGACAAGCCCGTACCATGCTGCAAGGGCATTGAATGCGCCACCTGACGTGCCGCTGATTCCGACGAGTTCGTGTTCATCATCCCAGTTCTCGAAGAGGTGTTCAAGTACACCGGCAGTAAAGGCTGTGTGACTTCCCCCTCCCTGACAGGCAATTGCAATGTTAGTGGTCATACGTTATGAAAAATGTTGATTACTCGTAGGTGTTTGTATATCCACCATCCCAGAGCAGGTCACCGCCGTTAAGATGCTTCCCGTGGCGAGAGAAGGCAAACGTAAACAGATTTGCCACTTCTGCGGGCGTCATCATCTCCTTGGTCCGTGCTTGCCCGAGCATGACATCTTCGACAACCTCCTCTTTTGAGATGCCCCGTTGGGCTGCCGTATCTGCAATCTGGTGTTCCATTAATGGCGTCAGGACGTATCCCACAGAGACTGAAAACCCTCTGAGAGTTCCGTCACCTTCGGCGGCAATCGACCGTGTCAGGCCGTTTACTGCGTGTTTCGCTGTAATGTATGCAGGCTTTCGCTGTGTGGCAAAGTGCCCATGAACCGAGGACATCGTTCCGATTGCACCGACTCCATCGTCGGTCGATTTAATGTGGGGAATCGCTTCCCTCGCTGTGAGAAACGGTGCCCGAACCATGATATCCTGTAAGAGGTCGTATTTTTCCATCGGATACTGCTCGATAGCGTCGATATGCTGCATTCCAGCAATATTGGCTACATATCGAAGCGTACCAATCTCAGCAGCGGTCTCGACAACCGCAGCAACCGCATCATCATCAGTCAGGTCAGTACCGACTGGTTCGATTGGCCCCTCCGCACCAATATCCGCAGCGATGTCGACCGTATTTTGGAGTCCTTCTTCATCAATGTCAGCGGCCACTACGGTCAATCCGTTCGCGGCCAGACCAACTGCAGTGGCCTGGCCGATACCAGACGCTGCACCGGAGACCAGTGCAACAGTTTGCTCAGTGAATCGGGGGTCATCGAGAAGGAGCAATGCATCACGAGTTAGTTCAGGAGAGTTCAACGAAACGGTATCAGACATAGAATAGTTTACACAAAGCAGGCTTATCAGTTGTTGGGAAACAGAATAATTCGACGCAATCCTGTTTGGCTGGTGAAAACATGCTACGACTAGAGCTGAAATTCGACAAGATAGTAGCCTCGTCCACCCAGGCGCGAGGTTAGCTTTTCACCAATGTTCCAATCTGTGCTGCGGGAACAAGCCGAAAAAGTACCTGATGTGTATGTGAGCATAGTAAAGGTTCAAGCAAATCTAATATACATGATGAGTTATACCCAACCCAACGGAAACACTGACGAACCGCTCAGGGGAGAACGTATTGCAGTCGTTGGTGCGGGCTTTGGCGGGCTTTCGGCAGCGTCATATCTCACTGATGCCGGCGCAGACGTGACGGTTTTTGAGCGAAACGAACACCCAGGCGGATATGCCGGCCGAATTGAACGTGATGGGTTCCGGATCGATACCGGGCCTTCTTGGTACCTGATGCCAGAAGTGTTCGATCGGTTTTTTCAGCACTTCGGTCGGGAAGTAGAGGAGTTCTACGAGCTGACCGAACTAGAGCCGCTGTACGAGATTTACTGGAAAGACGGTGATCATGCTGAGATACCATCCACGCGTCAAGGACAAAAGCAGCTGTTCGAATCGTACGAATCGGGCGCTGGCAGCAAGCTTGACGATTACCTTTCGGATGCAGCAGAGGCGTACGAACTGGGGATGGACCGGTTTGTCTATCCCAGTCGTTCGCGGCTACGGGACATGATGGACCTTGATATTATTCGGTCAGTACGTGCGCTACCGAAGTTACGGACAATGGATACGTACGTCAAGTCCTACTTCACACACCCGAAACTGCGACAGATTGCCGAGTACAAACTGGTGTTCCTCGGCGGCTCCCCGTACAACACGCCTGCGATATACACGCTGATGAGCCACGTGGATATGAACCTCGGCGTCTACCATCCGACGGGCGGGATTGCGAGTGTAATAGATGGGATGGTGACGCTTGCGACAGATCTTGGCGTTACAATCCATACTGATACGCCTGTAACATCGATTGAGCCTCTATCCCGAGCAGATGAGACCCGACAACAGTTTGATATTACGACCGGTAAGGGGCCAGACCGAAACACTGCTGAGACTGACGGCGGTCGGTTCGACCGAGTCGTTGCCAACGCGGCCCCGACCCACGTCGAGCGTGACCTCTTGCCGGAAGAATACGCAAACCGTGAAGCGTACTGGAACTCTCGGACGTACGCACCCTCGGCGTATCTCCTGTACCTCGGTGTAAACGGGGAAGTCGACGGCTTGGAACACCATTCACTTATACTACCAAATGACTGGCAGCCCCACTTCGATCGCATATTCGACGAGGCCGGGTGGCCGGATGACCCTGCATATTACGTCCACGTTCCGTCAAAAACCGACGATACGGTTGCCCCCGACGGCCACGAAGCCGTGGTCATCCTAGTGCCGCTCGCTCCCGGGCTCGAAGACGATACGGAGACGCTCGAGCAGTTTCGCAAACTGGTACTTGATGACCTCGCGGAGACCACAGGGGTTGAGTTCCGCGATCGAATCGTCCTTGAAGAATCGGCCTGTGTATCAACGTTTGCCGACCGGTTCAACGCTCCAGAAGGGACTGCACTCGCGCTGTCGCATACACTCGGTCAGACTGGCCCACTCAGACCGGCCCACCGTGCGCCAGGTGTCGACGGACTCTATTATGTCGGCGCCTACACGAACCCCGGAATCGGGATGCCCATGTGCCTTCTCAGCGGCGAACACGTAACGAACGCCATAATCGAAGATACTCGTAAAACGGGACTCCTCCCGCCTGTTGTGCCGACCTCGACGTTTCGGTGACCGGTCAAACTCCAAATGTATCAGGCCTTCAGTTTTGGAGACAGGTACCTGCTTGAAAGATGTAGATGTTGTAATACTGAGGACTTTATCCACGGTGGCACCATTACTCCCTGCGTACGGACGATCCACTGCTTACCGGTCCAGCTAATCTGAAAGAGGGCAAAATACTTTGCTGATGCCCACACAGCAGTTAGATAGAGGGCTGATTACCGTGGAAATCTCTCATAAACTACTCTGTCTGTTCAGTGCTACTATCTCGGAGTCGTCTGATAGCTACCGGATCGAAATTCCGAAACGGGAAATCGAAACAGGAACCGTAGAGCCCGGTGAAACCTATCGTGTTGCACTTATTTCTCCTGACGACGAGTCAGGAGCGGACACTACGGTCGACCGTTCGCGAAGCCCGGACGAACCACAACCACCCGTCGAACCCGGGGAAATCCGTTACGTCGAAATTGAAGACCTCGGTAAACAGGGTGACGGAATCGCCCGCGTCGAGCGGGGGTACGTCATTATCGTCCCAGAGACTGATGTTGGTGAACGGGTGAAAATTGAGGTTACGGAAGTGAAATCAAACTTCGCTGTAGGCCAGCGCGTCGAAGAGCCGGTGTAAAAAGTCGGCGTAAAGATTGGTCAGCAGTTGTTTCTGTGTTATACCAGTAGCGAACAGTCACGAGATGTCCATCGACCGGTAAAGTCAATAATACTGTTTTCTCAGCGTCTCTCCCGCGATTAACCGTCTGTACCAAACTCCCTATAAGTGTATTCTCGGTATGTGTTAGTATGAGCGCGACTGTCGAAACCAGCACTGATGCAATAGGACTCTCAGAAAAACAACGCTGTATCCTCGCCTTTCTGGAAGCGAACGTCGATGAACAAACCTATTTCAAATCACGCCTCATTGCTGACGAGGTTGGGATGTCCGCAAAAGAAGTTGGAACAAACATGACAGCTATCGCAGAGGGTGACGTTCCGATTTCCGTCGAAAAGTGGGGATATTCATCCAGTACGACATGGATGGTTACCGCTTAGGAACCGAACACGTAGAGAAACCAATCAGTATCACCTTTGCTCGTTGGCGCTGTAGAGACCATTATGCACGACCATTACGAAGAAGTCCCAGCAGGTGAGTCAATGGAATTGGGGACAATCAGCGTCACTAAAGAAGAAATCAAGGAATTCGCGGAGAAATTTGACCCACAATCGTTTCACCTCTCGGATGAATCGGATGGACCATTTGGCGGCATTATTGCAAGTGGCTGGCACACAGCATCGATGACAATGCGGTTATTGGTTGATGACTATCTCGGTACAGCAGGTGCGATAGGTTCGCCTGGACTGGCGGGTCTCGAATGGTCCCACCCAGTCCGTCCAGGTGATACGCTTGGTGCGAGGCTTACCTTTGGAAAAAAGGAGCCGTGGGACAAACGTCGAGGTGTAGTCCATTTAGAGGTTGAAACGGAGAACCAGAACGGAGAGCGTGTTCTCTGGATGGACTCGAAAGTACTCTATCCGCGAGGGGAGACAGGACAGTGACCGAACGGCCCACAAAAGCACAACTTGAATCGGCGTTTGCCCGACGGTTTGATGATTCTGAAGCGAAGCGAGTTGCTGTTGCTCGGCAGGCGGGTGACCTACTGGATTCAAAGCAACTCATCGATGACCTGGGCACGCAGCCAACCCCGGAACAGCTCTGTGAACATCTCTCTGATGCCCCGGATGGCTATACGCTCGCCGAGCGATGGAACTGGTGGATTGGCTCATTAGAACTCGCATTCGGTGGATATCTCGAATTCAGAGTTCACGGGGAGAGTGAATGAGAGCGTCTATACCGCAAAGTATCGGAAGTGGCGAGAGCTCAGGTAGTATCAAGCCAGCACGGCTGCGGCAGTCACAAGTATCGCCCCAACAATGATATAGAACAAGACAGGAATTAAATTAAGTCGGATAACGCGACCTTCTTTTCCAACCAGCCCGACGGTAGCGAGTGCAGCAATAACGTTATGTATGGCGATTACGTTGCCGATGGCACCACCAACCATCTGTGCGCCGACAATAACGTGTTCGGGGAGTCCTGCCTGCGTTGCCACCTCAAACTGCAATCCTGTGAATGTGATATTTGAGACAGTGATAGAACCAGTAATGAACGTTCCGAGGATACCGACTGGAACAGCAACAACCGTATAGAACTCACCAAACAGGGTTGCAGTGCCATCTGCGAGCACAACGAGCATACTATCGCCACCCGGTGCCTCCGGATACTGCCCAGATTCGAGCATAATCCCAACCATACCGATAACGAAAACGAGCGCAATAGCAGGAGTCCGAATGGTCTGTCCAGCCTCTCGCCACGCGCTGGTCACTTGTTGTTTTGTCATTCCGAACACCGGGATAGCAATGAGTGCGCTTGCGAGAAGCCACGTTCCTGGGACGTAAGCCCATTCAATACCCTGAACGATAGTCGTTCCAAGAATTCCATCCCATGTCGGGGCAAAAATCGGATGGTCCGTGAGCAGTTCACCGATTGGCGTAAAGTCACGAGTGATGATAAGCAATATGACAAGCAGAAGATACGGCGACCACGCACGAAGGAGCGACATAGAGCGCTGGTCGACAGTGACGGAGGATGTCGTCTGGTCGTCACTGCTCCCCCCAGGCTCTACTGAACCAACCCAGTAGTCCGGCCACTCATCCCGGTCAGGGAATGTCCAGTCCTCTTCAGGAACAAAGTACCCGGCTCGAAGCGTCGCGACAACAACCAGGATACCGACCATCGAACCGATTATCGATGGAAATTCTGGGCCGACAAAAACGGCGGTAAGGGTGAATGGAGCGACAAACGCGACGCCGGAAAAGAGACAGAGTGGCAGGACTTCCCAGACGGGTTCAAGTGACCGTTCGTCTGGGTCACCAAAGAAGTATACAACCATCCCAACGGTCAACAGAGGCATTGCAATACCAAAGACGGCTTGATACAATGCACCAGTGGCAGTTGCCTGAGCAACCAGTTCGGAGAGTTCCGTATCGGATAACGTCCCGACAGCGTCAATCGGTCCTCGAATGCCTGGGTTAACGGGAACCCCTACGGCACCGAAAGTGGTCGCTATCGAGTGTCCAACGAGTGCAGCGACAACAGCAGCCATCGCCGGAAACCCAAGCGCAAGCAACAGAGGGGCAACGACAGCCGCAGGCGTCCCGAACCCAGCGACACCTTCGAGAAACGTCGCCATGAAGAACCCAAGGAGAATAACCTGAATCCGGCGGTCCTCGCTGATAGCCGCAAAGCCCTCATTAATCTTGTCGATAGCACCGACTTGCATCAGTGTATAAAGTAGTACAAGTGCTCCAAAGACAATCCAGAGTATTTCGATAGCAAGCAAAACACCCCAGAGGCTAGTTGCGAACACCCACTCGATTGGCATACCCCAGACAGTCGCGCCAACAACGGCTGCCGTCGCCCAGGCCACTGGCATCGACTTGACCGCAGGCCAGAGCAGCCCAATGAGAAGGGTTGCAACAACAACCAACGGTGCGAGGGCTGCCAGGACGAGCGATGTCTCTACCATGTACCTTCCATAGCGCTTTGTTTATCAGAGCAAGTAGGTACCAGTCCGCCACGAGATTTATCCAATTGGTCAAAATCTGTGGGCATACTTATGGATGTGCTTCCACACGAAATAAATTCGTGGTTTTGTCGCTATTATACTGAATTAATCATTATTTTTAGAGGGATGAGGTATAAATTTATTAAGGTTTAAATTTTCAACACGGTAACAAGCCACAATAACTGAATTGGAACTTGGCCGTCTTTATCGGTAACATCCACAGCGTATTTTCTAGCTGAAAGAGGCTAGTGCATCACGGACAGTCAACCCCTCATCAACAATGTCCCGCCGATAATGCATATAAACTGCCCCAAGAGGTGGTTGCAGGACGTATGCAAGCGCAATTGGTAACACAGCAGTATCTGGGATTGTTGGTGCCGCGACGACGATTGCTACCGCTATCGAGAGATTGCGCATACTCGTTGCGTAGACGAGTGCCACACCGCTTTTTGTATCAAGGAGGAGCCGACCGAGTCCAGCGCCGACACCAAGTATCACGATGTAAAATAGTATCAGTGGAACGATGACAATCGCAGAGGCAATCGGGTCCGCCAGTATACTTTGAGAGCGCATCGCCATAGCGATGAATACGATTAACATCACCCCGAAAGAACTGAGGCCGCCAAACAATGGCTTCAGTCGTTTAAAACCATCCGGGCCATACTGTCGAAGCAGGATGCGTCGAGTAACGTTTCCAGCCACCATCGGCAATATGATAATCTGTGCTAGCTGCTGATAGAGGGCGCTGGGGTCGAATCCGACACTTGCTGGGATTAAAACAGAGAGATAGAGAGGCAAAATGGCCACTGCTAACAGAAGGTTAACTGCCATCGCAACAAGGGCAGAGCCAAGATCGCCGTTTGCGAGACCTGCCCACGCCGCCGTCATGCCCGACGTAGGGATTAACGCAATGAAATAGAGTCCAATCGCATACTCGATATTGCCTGCAAAAAACAATCGAGCAAGTCCCACCGCGACGAGCGGAGCCACAACAAAATTTACGAATACGCTCAAGAGTACCGTCCCAGCGTGGCTACGGACGTTGACGACCTCCTTCAGGTCTATGTTTATCATCATCGGATAAATCATAAGGAACAACACCGGGACAACTGCTGCCTGCAACAAATCCCGTGTCCCATCCCCGGCTACCTGGCCAAACGCCAAGCCGATCGCAAGCGAAGCGAGAACAACAAAGATGAGATTCGATTTCAATCCGAGTAGGAACCTACGTATCATAGTGTATAGTATTGTTATTACTATACAATAGTATTTCGGAAAGTATATTGTCCAACCCAGGACCGATCTTAGCTTTCAAAGCGGATCAAAACGGAGATTTAGCATCGTCAAGCGTTACCGGCTCTCCCGGAAAGGCCTTTTCCCCGGCCTCGATTCGTACGTCGAGCCAGTTTTCCATCGGAATGAGCGGGCAGTCATAGGCTTCGTTGTACGCACACGTTGGGTTGTACGCGAGATTGAAATCGACAACCCACCCATCTTCAGTTCGGTGCTGGGACTCGGAAAGGTCGAGATAACGCCCCGCACCGTACGTTTCTTCACCGTTGGTTTCGTCCCGAAATGGAACCCAGAGAGTGTCGCTGTCTGGTGAATCTCTGTACGCCTGTAGTGTGTACGAGTCGTCGCCATGTTCGAACGTGAATTCACCCCAACGGAGATACTCACGTTTTCCGTCAGCGGTCGTCTCAACTGTGATGGTCTCTTTAGTTTCGTGTTCAGACAACGGTACCTGAAACCAGTAGTCCGGGTCAACGGGAAAGTACGCCAGTCCGGGGAACGAATCACCTTGCTGTTCTCGCGCTAACGGAGAGCCGTCTCCCGACCGAAACTGTTTGTCTTTTTGTTCACGATACTGCTCAACATTCGCCACATATTCGTCTGTCATACCGTTTGGTAGGATTTCCGGACAAAAAACCCCTCGTCAGTGCTGACGTTTCTGACCCATTTCTCAAAATCGAGTTTACCACCCGTCCATTCGATTGCTGGCGCAACGGTGAGTTCGCTCAGTCAGACTTTTGCAAAATAGCAATTAATTACCTCGTGGAAAGTGACTGCATAGCTTTTCTCCGCTGCCAAAGATAGATAATCCCGACGACAATCGAAAGAAACCAGATGACGCCACCAACCACGTAGAGCCACTGATATTTCGGCCAACTGGTGTACTCACCGATGGTTTCCGTATCCCGATAGATAACAAACGGAAGCAATCCGGTGAGAATTAGAATTGCTATCCCAGCAAACGTTTCAGGGAGCATCTCCAGGGTTGCTATCACCAATATCCACGCGACAACCGACCCCGCAATAGCCCCTTCCCACTTTCGAGAGGGTGGCCCTGATACTTCATGCGGGTCAGCAGGCTCCTGGTTCTCAGCAGGTGCTGGCGCTTCTGGAGTGGCCTCTGTTGTCTGAACCGTATCAGCTTCAGCTGTCTCCTCAGCAAGAGCAAGAAAATCCAGATACTCAACGACGAGATCCCCCGCCTCATGTTCGTCAATGAGCGCAATGAGGTCGTCGCCGTTGATGAGTTTGACATTCAACCGTTCGGCCAGTTCCCGTGCCTGTTGTGTGAACTCATTTGTTGTCACAACAACCACCTTATCCACGCCGTCGTACTGATTTTTCAAACTGGCGTACTGCTGGATATCCGGCGAGCCAACGGTCGTATTTGGCCCATACCGTTTGGCCTGAATGAGTGTTAACTGGTCATACGGGAGACTTTTCCGCGCGGTGACGTCAACTCCCTGGTCCGCCGACTCCGTCGAGACTTCTGTCTCCCACCCCATCCGTTCCCACAGGTCCCCCACAAAATACTCAAACTCGTAGGGGTCCATCTGCTGAAGGGCTGCCTTGAGTTGTCCCGGTGTTTCTAACGGTTGCCCGTCATCCGGAAACTGGCTCATATCCAGCTCCGAGTAGCGTTCCCGAAGAGGACGCTCTTCTTCTGCCTTGTCGGGTTCTACCGGGTCACTGGAATCGTTGGAGGAATCCCTTCCGAGTTGACGGAGATACCGGTAGACTTCTCGGTAGAGAATATACCGAAAAAGCCGTTTCATATTCGTTCGTTTGGATGCCAGTTAGTTAGCAGTTTGGGCAAAAAAGGTGTCAGTCACGCTGTTCGACAGAAAAAATCATTCCGGCATCACGTAGCCGTTCGACGAGCGGCTGACCGATACCCGACGCAGGAGTGAGAATACCCCCTGACAGCGACGAGGTACACTCATTCCGGACCAGACACATCGCAGCCTCGCCGAGCATCTTTGCGGTTGCGCCATAGCCAGGGTCACGGTCCGCGCTAACCGTCCCCTGAATTTCGAAGGGCCCACTGGTGGCGATACCACGACCAATAAGCCGAATCGTAAAGTATCCGTTCTCTATCTGCTCTCTCGTTGGCCCTTCACCAGGGTCAGGAAAAACAAAGCGGCGTAGGGCCTCTCGAGTTGGTCCGAATCGCATCCCAGCGGTCGCAACCGCAAGCCCGGCTGAAGCCGCGCTGGCACCCACAAAGCCAAGTGGCCCACGTCCGGTTGTTGCAACTTCTCGGCACGTGAATTCCTGACCGTAAGGATACTCAAGAAGCGCGTTGCTCCGATGGATGACGCGCTCGTTAATGAGAGCCATCGGAGAGGGTGCCGTCCACGCGTTACGGAGTGGGTCGTATTTCGGACCAATCTGTGCTCCGGTATCGACACCACTGCGCTTTCCTTTTGGAGCAAGCGAATAGGGGTTCGATATCGTCTGTTTGGCAAGTGGGTCACGCGAGACTGCCTGAAACAACTCGACCATGCTGGCCATCGTGCCGCCACTAACCCCACCGCGTCCCTCCTCCAGATACAGGGTTACCATATCACAGGGAGCGTCAAACGTTTCGAGGGCGTATGACTGTACGAGCTGCGTTCCAAGGTCTGCAGGGATTGAATCAAAGCCACAGCTGTGCACGATGCGCGTGTGTGAGTCAACAGCCTGCTCGTGATACCGGTCAATCATCTCCCGGACCCAATTGATTTCCCCAGTGAGGTCACAATAATGGGTTCCGCCCTCGACACAGGCTTCAACCAGCGGCGTCCCATATTTCGTATACGGTCCGACCGTTGTACAGACAACACGGGTATCCTGGGCAATCGAACGGAGACTGTCTGGGTCAGTCGCATCACCGAGCACAAGCGGGATGTCCTCCCACCCCTGTTGTTCTGAAAGCAATGCCGACCGGATTTCATTTAATCGCCCTTCGTCCCGTCCACCGATCGCTAGCGAGAGCGAATCCGGCGTGTATCGTTCGGTGAGATGCTCGGCAACAAGGCGACCAGCCACGCCTGTTGCTCCCCATATGACAAGGTCGTACGGCCTATTATCGTATTTCATGATTCGTATTTGTATGCTGTGGACACAATGGTTTGTTTGTCACAATCATTATCCGCTTGTCAGCCCCAGTTTTGCCCGTGTTTCACGGAGTGACTGTGTTACCGCGAGTGGATGAGGCAATCCAAGCCGATATCTGAGCCGGTCCTGTTGTTTGAACGGGGCAAACAGGGCTGGTTCTTTGAGTTGATAAATCGATGCAGGTGACCCACCGTGTCGACTCATAATAGCATTCGCAGCCCGGCGACCCGCTTCGTTTGCCGATTCCATGGACGCCAAGTCACTGTTCGTCCGAACAAAATCTGCTGCGATTGTAAGATTCGCTACTGGGGTATCTGCTGGAGGTCGATACCGAAGCGAGTCGACCGTGTTGATGAGAAGTGGTGATGTGTTTTTCACCCCTTGCTCCGTCTCGACAATGGCAGGGTCAAGAAACCAGTCAACGAGTAACTCATCCCGAAGAACCGTCTCGTCAGTGTCGAGATGGCGTTTCAACTGCTCCCAAATTTCCTCAACAATCTCTTGTCTGGTACATCGGCGGGCAGGTTTGCCATGGACGATTCCCGGTGTATCCCAGTCTGAGGCGATGACTGAGAGGACACCTTCTATCTCAGCAGGTGCATTCTCTTCGAAGTCATACCGGTCCCAGAACTGTCGTTGCGAAATAGACGTCAGCGCCCATGGTGCGTCGGCGTACACCTGGTGGCCCGCAGAGAGTTGGATGTCTTCCCGTAAATAAAACTGAATGCCGTTCATCCAGGCGGTATCGAGGTTCCGTATGCCGGAAAGCTCGGAACTCTCGAGCGAATCCGGAATCAACGACGGAGCCACCTCGACAGGGACGGCAAG
>LFFM01000237.1_pt1 | contig 37193 bp, 35 predicted proteins | sample 643131 | NCBI WGS metagenome assembly LFFM01 (sample SAMN03777445, study PRJNA286221) | soda lake metagenome | biome: soda lake; feature: Kulunda steppe; material: water; isolation source: sample Tc-Br brine of Tanatar trona crystallizer | place: Russia: Kulunda steppe | collected 2011-07
CGAACAATCCCCTGTTCTACTTCGGCAGCATCGGCGCGCTCTCGACGACCGCCGGCGTCGTCATGGCCGCCTACGTGCTGTACCGGTGGATCGTCCGCGGCGTCGGCCACGAGATCATCGCGGTCGGCGCGGTCGGCGCGACGATCCTCGGGATCCAGCTGCTCATCTTCGGCGTGCTCGCCGACATGATCCTCACGCTTCACCGCGAACAGCTGGCCCACCGCGAACGCGTCTCCGACGGCGACTGAGTCCGCGACCGGGGCCGGACCGAGCCCGCGACCGGCGTCGGAACGTGGAGGCTCCGGTCTCCGTACCCGTTCGTCCCCATAGTTTATGTCGGATGGCGAACACGGCCAGGCATGGACGAGAAGCGTTTCGTGCTCACCCTTTTCGGGCTGGCGATCGCGACGATCGCCGGCTACGTCGTCTACCGGTTCGTCGCAGCCCTCACCGTCGCGGTGTTCCTCTACTACTCGACCCGTCGGTTCTACCACGGGCTCTCCAGGCTTCGACTGCCCGACCGGGTCCGCGCGGCGACGGCCATCTCGGTCATCGGCCTGCCGCTGATCCTCCTGTTGAGCTACACGCTGGTGCTGCTGATCCTCGAGGCCCGCCGGTTCATCGAACGGTACCCCGTCGCCGAGACGATCGGGGGCGAGGAGGCGTGGGTCGAGGGCCTGGCGAACCTCTCTGACCCCACGTTCAACGGGATGGTGCAGACGTACCGCTCGGGGGACTTCGACCCCCTCATCGAGATCTTCACCGAGCACGCAGCGCTGTTGACGAACACCGTGACTGGGTTCCTGTTGAACGTCCTGATCGCGGTCATCGTCACCTACTACCTGCTGTTGGACGGCTCGAAGGTCCACGACTGGCTGCTGTCGTTCGACGACGACGCGATCGTCCGCGAGTACCTCGAGGCCGCGGACGCCGAGCTCGAGGCGGTGTTGTACGGGAACCTGCTCAACGTCATCGCGATCTCGCTCATCGCGGTCGCGACGTACGCCGGCTACAACCTCGTCGCACCCGCGGGGGCCCAGGTCCCGTATCCGGCGCTCGCGGGCGCACTCACCGGGATCGCGAGCCTGATCCCAGTCATCGGGATGAAGATCGTCTACTTCCCGTTGGGTGCTGCGGCGGCGACGCCTGCCCTTCTCGACAACGAGCTCGGCCTGCTCGTGTACGTCACGGGGTTCCTCGTCGTCGCGGTCGTCGTCGTGGACACGATCCCCGACCTCGTGCTCCGGCCGTACTTCAGCGGCAAGGCCACGCACGTCGGGCTGTTGATGCTCGCGTACGTCTTCGGCCCGGTGGTGTTCGGGCTCCACGGGCTCTTCCTCGCGCCGATAATCCTCGTCCTCGCGCTCACCTTCGCGTACACCGCGCTCCCTCGGCTCCTCGGCGTCGAGCCCGCCGGCCCCGATCCGGTCCCCGCGGGTCAGCGCCGGCTCGACGAGTTCTGATCGGGTGCACGGGCACGCGGCTCGACGGCGTGTCGACGGCGTGTCGACCGCCGTCGGATCCCACCGTCGCCAGCAAGCCACTAGAAATTTATAAAAAAGAATAGTATAATATAGTATACCTTTCCAAACCAAACCATCGTCGACATGCGAATCGGCCCTGAACGAACCGATACCACTTCTAGAGCCTTTTGAGCGACATTAGGTTCGTCGTACGACCGCGGCCGTTCGGTTAGCAATACCGTCTTAACAGAAAAGAATACAGTACTGTTTTCCGCCTCTATCCGAGGTCCTCGATGTAGCTGTACTCCTCGGAGAGCCCGGCGGCGTCCTCCGGGAGCAGGGCGGCGACGAGGTAGTCCGCGTGGTCGCGGAAGTAGTCGACGACTCGGGCGATCCGGTCGGCGTCGATCGCCTCCAGCGAGTCGAGCACCACGAAGGGGACGACCTCGTGGACGTCGTGGACCAGGTAGCCGGCGAGCGCGAAGACGAGTCCCGTCACCTCCCGCTCGCTCTCCGAGAGGTGATCGACCGTGTCCTCGTACGCGCTCCCGTCCTCGTCGGTCCGGATGATGTGCAGGTCGAACCGCGTTCGAGACACCTTTCGACGCCCCTCCCGCACCTCGACGGTCCGCCGCTCGATCCAGATGCGGTCGAGGTTGTCGTAGCCGAGGATGTCGAGCACCGTCGCCATGTGCTCGTTGAACGCCTCGACCGCGCCCTCCTCGATCCGGTCGACGCGCGTCCGGAGCTCCGTGAGACGGTCAGCGAGCTCCTCGCGCTGGGCCTCCAGCTCCGTTCGGTCCTCGACGGCGGCCTCGCGCTCGGCGATCTCCTCGCCGATCTCCTCGAGCTCCGATTCGAGCTTCTCGACCCGCAGTTCGATCCCGTTCGCGCGACGGTGGAGGTCCAACACCGCGTCGTGGCCCTCGACGTCGATCGTCTCCGCCTCCGCCTCCAGCTCGGCGATCCGCTCCTCCTGTTCGGTCGCCGCCGACTCGAGGTCGTCGATGCGGCTCTCGGTCGTCTCGATCTCGGCGTCGACCTCCGAGCGGCGGCGCTCCGCGCGCTCCCGCTCGCTCCGACGCTGGCGAACGGCCGCCTGCTCGTCGGTCAGCTCGTCGATGCTCGACCGGACCTCCTTGCGCTCGTCCAGCAGGTCCGCCCTGAGGTCGCGGAGCCGGTCGACGGTCTCCTCGATGCGCGACTCGTCGACGTCGGAGCCACAGGTCCAACAGGTCGTCTCCCGCTCGGCGGCGAGCGCGTCCGTCGGGTCGTCCGCGCCGGCCGAGTCGATGGCGATCCCTTCCCCTTCCAACATCTCCTCGTTGAACCCGATTACGCTGCCGAGCTCGCTCGTTCGCTCGTCGAGCGACCGCTTGCGCTGGCGCAGTTCCTCGATCCGGCCCGCCAGCCAGTCCGGGTCGTTCTCGGGCTCCGACGCTTCCGAGAGCGTTTCGCTCAGCTTCTCGCGCTCCTCGCGGAGCTCCCGAAGGGTCGTCCGCTCGGTCTCCAGGTCGAACTCCACGTCCTCGAGCTCCGATCTGGCGTCACGAACCCGTTGAAACGCCGCCTCGAGCTCTTCCTTCCGGTCTCGGCTCTCCTCGACGCCCGCGTCGAGCTCCTCGATTTCCGCTTCGATCGTCGCGAGGTCCTCGCGCGCCTCCTCGAGTTCCGAACGCTTCTCCGTGCGCTTCGCCTCCAGCTCCGGCAGGTCGCGCTCGATGTCGTCGAGGCGCTCGATCTCCGCCTCGAGCGATTCGCGCTCGCGCTTGCACGACTCGATCTCGGCGTCGATCCGGTCCGTGTCGATCGGACGCATGATGACCTCGCGGAGGTCGTCCCCCCGGGCCACCGCGCGCCGCGCCTCGTTGTTCTCGAGGAGGAACGCGAACAGATCCGCGAGCTCCGGGTCGTCGAGGTAGGGGTCGCCGCCGAACGAGACCGTCGATCCCGTCCGTTGAAGGGTGCGCGTGTACGTCTCCTCGCCGATCTCGAGGGTGACCGATCCCTCGTCGGCGCTGCCCTTTAACGACGCGCGGTCGCTCCCCAGCCCGGCCATGACCGCCTGGAGGAACGACGTCCGATTCGTCGCGTTACGCCCGGTGAGGACGGAGACGCCGGGTTGCAACGTGACCTCCGCGTCGTCGATCCCGCCGACGTTCCGGGCCCGGACCCGGACGGTCGGCTTCGATAACTGATCGGCTGACATGCGATTCCATTGTCGCCGGGGTAATTAAATGATGTCCATTCACGGACGGCGCACGGGCGGTCATATCCGGCGACGGCGACGCCGTTACAACGTTATTTTTGTAATTCTTTACGGCCGCGATCGCGCCGTCCGTCGACGCCGCTCGTCGGGACCTTCGGTGTCGGAGAAGTGCGTGCGTGTGTATGTGTGTGTACGTGATGTGTGTGTACGTGATGTGTGTATGTGAATCGATTTTTCGTAACGGAGTGCTCGTACACCCCGATATGCAGTCCAACGACCGAGAACCGTCCGGTCTTCCGCGTGTGAACGGACCACGTCGTTTTTGCTCCACCGGTCCGAACGACGACCAATGACTCGACGGGACCCCCGATCACACAGGGGGCGGTTGCTCGCGACCCTCAGGCTCCAGTACCCCGACGCCCTCGACGATGCCGGGTTCCGCCTGCTGCACCCGGTGACCGGTGAACCGTACACCGACGATCGCCGACACCTCGTCGCGACCTGTCGCTCGGTGTCGAACTTCGCGACGGGCGTCGCCGCCGACGGTCCGGGCTGGTGTCTCGACGCGGCCGAACACGGGCTTCGGTTCCTCCGCGACGCACACGGAACGACGGCCGGCGACGGCTACCACCTCGTCGTCGACGCCGACGGCGACCCGCGGGACGCGACCCGAACGGCGTACGGTCACGCCTTCGTGTTGCTCGCGTACGCGCGGGCGACCGACGCCGGTATGGACGGGGCGGCCGCGGGGCTGGAGGCGACAGCGGACCTGCTCGTCGAGCGGTTCCACGACGGGACCGGCTGTCTCCGGAGCGACTGTGGACCGGAATGGGGGGAGCTGGAGGCGTATCGGGGACAGAACGCCAACATGCACGCGTGTGAGGCGTACCTCGCGGCCTACGAGGCGACCGCCGACCAGTCGTATCTGGAGCGCGCACGCCGGATCGCCGCGCGGATCACGATCGATCTGGCCGCCGAGACCGACGGCCTCCTGTGGGAACACTACACCGCCGACTGGGAACACGACTTCGGATACAACGCCGACGAGCCGCGTCACCAGTTCCGTCCTCCCGGGTATCAGCCCGGCCACCACCTCGAGTGGGCGAAGCTCCTCGCGCTGTTGGACCGGTACGACGCCGAGCCGCCGGCGGGAGGCGAGTGGTACGACCGCGGGCTCGAACTGTTCGACGACGCGGTCGATCGCGGTTGGGTCGGCGGGGGATTCGCGTACACCGTCGAGGCGGACGGCACGCCGATCGTCCCCGACCGGTACGGCTGGGCCCTCGCGGAGGGGATCGGCTCGGCCGCAGCGCTCGCGGAGCGGGCCGGCGCGAGGGATCAGGGGGACGCGGCGACCCGGCTCCGGGCGTGGCACGACCGGCTGCTCGACTGCGTCGCGGACTATCGAGGACCGGCCGGTCTCTGGTACGAAACGCGGCTCGCGGACGTCGACGGCGGCGATCCCGTTCCGCCCGAACCGCCCGGCGTCGAGCCCGATTACCATCCCGCGGGGGCGTTCTACGAGAGTTGGCGGTCCGCGCGGCTGGCGGCAAGCGACGACGGCGACACCTCCGGCCGAGGGATCGGAGGCGGGGACCGGTGAACGTCGCCGAACGGCTCGGATCGCACTGCGCGATCGCTCGCTTTTAAGGCGCCGACGAACGGGACCGCGAGGGTGCGATGGCCGGCGACATCGATACGGGGTGATGCTTCGCCATCGACTACTTCACGGGCCTCTTCGAGTGACGATAGTATCAACATTCAATACAAACATTCAAAATGGTGATTAATGTGGTCGTATCGGCGAGTGGCAACGAAGAAGAGATCGGTTCGCGATCGTCGAACACCTCGGCGAACGGGGTTACGAGACGCCGAACATCGCTCGCAAAAGCGGCTTAAAAGGGTCCGAGGGATCCGTTGAAACCCGCAGGAGGTGAGCTACCTCGATTCAGCTGCCGTCAGTACGGACAGCCCATTGAGCACTGTTAGTCCCGTCGAATAACGAAGACGAGGATACCGACGATGAGAAGGCCGATGCCCCAATACACGGATGGAAACGGTAGGTACGCGAGTAGAAGCGTTACGATGCCGGACGTGATGAGCGACCACCCTATCGTCGTTCGAATCGCCATATATCCCGGTCGGTGCCGACCGATATGGTTAGTAACCCGCTTCGGTTAGTACGCACTCTCTAGCCATCGACTGTCTCGAACCGACACGTCCCTTAAAAACGGGATCTCAACGGGTCGGCTCGGCGCGTCCGTGACGACGGACCTGCTCGGCTGGTGGCCTGATTCGGGCTGGCGGTCTGATCGGGGCTGCCGTCCCGATCGCAGCGGATAGGAGCTCGAGTAGCCATTTACATATAATGAATGCGATAGCTACTACAAATATAAAGAACACAGACATATAACAACGCTGGGTTTCGCGTCCATGACTGGGGCACGCTTCGCGCCGTCGTCGGGGGTACGCTTTTGTCGACGGCGCGTGCGGGTTGCGTATGCGAGTCTTCGTTTCGGTGGACATGGAGGGCGTCACGGGCGTCGCCGCGCCGACGGACGTGGTGAAAGGCGAGGCGGACTACGCGGCCGGCCGCGATCTGCTCGTCGGCGACGTCAACGCGGCCGTCGAGGGCGCGATCGCGGGCGGCGCGACCGACGTCCTCGTCAACGACTCCCACTCGTCGATGGCGAACCTCCCGCGGGGCGCGCTCCACGAGGACGCGCGGCTGATCCGCGGGCGGACCAAGCCGCGGTCGATGATGCAAGGGATCGACCCCGACCACGGCGTCGCGCTGTTCGTCGGCTACCACGCGATGGCGGGCACGCCCGGCGCGGTACTCAACCACACGTTCATCGGCCACGAACTGCTCCGCTTGCGCGTCGACGGGGCGGAGGCCGGCGAGCTGGGATGGAACGCCAGGCTCGCCGGTGCGCTCGGCGTCCCCGTCGGGCTGGTGACGGGCGACGACGCCACCGCGGCCGAGGCGCACGACGAGGTCGGCTCCGCGGTGCGGACCGCCGTGGTGAAAGGCGGGATCGACCGGTTCACCGCCGACTGTCACCCGCCGGCGGTCGCTCGCGACCGGATCCGGTCGGAGGCACAGCGCGCGGTCGAGGTCGCGGAGGCGGGCGGGCTGTCGCCGCTTTCCCCGACCGAGCCGACGACGATCGAGGCCGACTGGTCGGCGACGAACCAGGCCGCCCGCGCGGCGTCGATGCCCGGCGTCGACCGGGCCGGGCCCCGCACCACCGCGGTCGAGGCCGACACGTATCCGGCTGCCTTCGAGGCGACCGTCGGGATGCTGCGCGCCGGCGCGGCGGGGCGCGACGAGTTCTACGGCTGAATCGGGGAACGTCCCCCGCTCCCCGACCGCCGAGCGGTTTTTATCGCCCGCCGAAGAGGGTCCGACATGACGGAACGCGAACCGGACGACCGGCGACGTGAGCGGGAGCTCCTCCTCGGGCGGGCTCGGACGGCGATCGAGCGGACGCGAGCGGTCCGCGCGCCCGATGACCGGGTAGCCATGTTCGACCCCGCGGCCACGGTCGAGGACGGTCGCGTCGTGCTGTCCGGAGTGGTGCCGGACGACGCGACCCGCCGCGACCTCGAACGGTCCGTCTCGCGGGCGTGTGCCGGCGTCGGAATCGAGGTCGAAAGCGGGGCCGGAGGCGGGATACGGTCCCGCCTCCGGACCGTCTCGGCGGTCGCTGAGCCCCGAATCGCGGCGACCGTTGCCGCGCCCGTCCGATCGACGCCGGACCCGGACGGCGAGCAGGTCACCCAGGCGACGTACGGGACGACGGTCACGGCGATGGACCGCCGACGCGGCTGGCGGCGCGTTCGCACCGCCGACGGCTACGTCGGCTGGGTGCGCGGGGACGCGCTCGTCCCGCCGGCGTCGACGGTCGCCGATCGGACCGGCGGACGGGCCGCCGCCGTGGTCACGAACCGAGTAGCGGATCCCCGGTGGATCGGGGAAGAGGAGCGGTGTGAGGGGGCTCGACGCGACCGTGGGGACCCGGTCGGGCGCGGCGTCGACGCCACGCCGCCGGATCGGATCCCACGGGGGACGCCGTGTCGAATCGGCCGCCGAGCCGGGAACGACGAACGGGACCCGGACGACGAACGGCGAAGCGGGGACGACAAACGGCGAGTCGGCGACGAACGACGAGTCGGCGACGAACACCCTTCCGAGGGGAGCGTCCTCGTGCGCTTCGCGACGGGCGCGGCCGCGGAGCTGCCCGTCGGCTCGGTTACGGCGCTCGCGGACGCGCAGTCGGACCCCGCCGCCGCCGGCCGGGCGGTCGCCAAAATCGCCCGCGAGTTCCTCGGGACGCCCTACGAGTGGGGCGGGATGACCGGGTCGGGGATCGACTGTTCGGGACTCACGCTGGTGAGCTACGCTTGCCTCGGCGTCGACTTACCGCGTGACACTGACCAACAGGAACGGGTCGGCGTCGACGTGGACCGGGACGCGCTTCGGGCGGGCGATCTCCTGTTTTTCCCCGGCCACGTCGCGGTCGCTACCGACGGGAGCACCTACGTCCACGCGCACGGGGATACCGGCGCGGTGACGACGAACAGCCTCGACCCGGCTGACGAGCGGTACCACGCCGACCTCGACGATGCGATCAGCTCGCTGAAGCGACCGCTCGGACGGTAGGATCGTCGGATGCGAAGCTGGCTCAGCGGTGCTCGCGCCCGTCGGTGGATGCGTCGCACTCGGCGAGCCACTCGTTGGCCCACGACCCGATCTCCTCGAAGACGGGGGCGAGCGACTCGCCCTTCGCGGTGAGGCTGTAGTACGTCGCGACCGGCGAGTCCTCCTCCAGCCGGCGGTCGACGAACTCGGTCTCCTGGAGGTCGTCGAGGACGCGCGAGAGCGTTCGGGCGTTGGCGTCGGTGTCGCGCTTGAGCTCGTTGAACCGACGCTCGCCGTTTTGCAGCTCGTGGAGGACGACGAGCCGCCACTGCGAGCCGATCTGTTCGAGCGAGTCGACGACGGGACAGGCCGTCTCGGTCCCCGCGACCGACCCGTCGGTCGCGCCGTCCGGTTCCGCCTCCGCCCCGGTAAGGTCTGGCGATGACATCGATGTTACCTGCTTACCCTATTGTCCGGGAACCGATATATAGGTTGCGTCCATACACGTGGTTACACGATGATAGCTGAACTCACGACGCTACCGCTCCAGCTCGACACGCCGCTCGCCGGCGAGCTGTTCTTCCTCGGCCGCCTGCTGTTCGGCGGCGTTCTCGCATTCCTCGGGCTCAACCACTTCCTGAACACGGACGCGATGGCCGGCTACGCCGAGTTCAAAGGGCTCCCGGCCCCGCGCTTTGCCGTGGTCGCCTCCGGCGTCTTGCTCCTCCTTGGGGGCGTCGGGATCGTCGTCGGCGCGTTCCCCGTCGTCGCGGCGGGCGGGCTCGCCGTCTTCCTCCTCGCCTCCGCGGTCCTGATGCACGACTTCTGGACGGTCGACGACCCCGAGGAGAAGCAGTCGGAGATGAACGGCTTCCTGAAGAACGTCTACGGCGCGGGGGCCGCCCTCGCCCTGCTGGCCGTCGGCGGGGTTGCGTGGCCCTACTCGGTCGGCGTCGGGTTGTTCTAAGTCGCCGACGGAACGTCGCCAGCGTCGACACCAGTACTGCTAACTCACCGCACGCCGAACGGTTCGGCATCCCCATGACCGACGCGCCGCCGACCACCGGGCTGCACCACGTGACGAACGTCTGTACGGACATGGACGAGACCGTCGCCTTCTACGAGGACGTCCTCGGCTGGCACACCGTGAAACGGACCCAGAACTACGACGACCCGGGGACCCCGCACTACTACTTCTCGTCGACGCCCGCGGGCGAGCCGGGAACGAACGTCACCTACTTCGAGTATCCGGAGTCGCGGGGGACGCCCGGGGCGGGCGCGAGCCACCACTTCGCGTTCGGCGTCCCGGACGAGGCGACGCTTCACGAGTGGCGCGACCACCTGGAGTCACACGGGGTCGACGTGTCGCCGGTGAAAGACCGGACGTACTTCAAGAGCGTTTATTTCGCGGACCCCGACGGGCTCGTCTTCGAGCTGGCGACCGAGGGGCCCGGCTTCACGTACGACGAGGACGACCCCGGCAGCGAGGAGATCGACCCGTTCGAGCGCGGATACGAACGATAGGTCACGGGTCGATACCCGGTCCTCCAGCGGTTCGGTGTCACCCCCGAGTGATCACCCGCCGTCCGCAACCGGGTCGCTATCGCCCTCGACCAGCCGGACGAACCGGTCGAGCGCGCGCTCACAGGTCGGAACGTACGCCGCGGCGACGACCGGCACCTCGATAACGACGCGGCATCGGTCGGGGTCATCGACGTACGCGTCCACGCGATGGCCGGTCGCCGGCAACCCGGCGACCGTCCAGTCCCAGCGCCGGCCGTTGAAGCCGGTGACGCGGAACGGGAGCCACACGCCGCCGACTTCGACGCGTCCCCGCGTTCCCTCACGCACCCGGCGGTCATCGCTCTCGACCCCGTCGATCGTCGGGCTCCACGACGGCCACGTCCGAGTGTCTCGGAGCGCCGCCGCGGCGACTCCCGGGGAAACGGCGGCGTCGCGGCCGACCTCGAAGCGAAGCCCGCGCCGCACACACGTGGGTCGGCCCTCGGAGGCGGGTCGGCCCTCGGAGGCGGGTCGGCCCTCGGACGTCGTCGGTTCGCGGTCGGAGGTGGTCACGACCCCGGTACGGGCCGGACGCAAAAAAACCGGCCGCCGCCCGAACCTTATATGATATTAAGTGTCGTTATCACCCCTGCCGAAGCCTTCATACGCGGGTGGACGGTAGCGGCGTGCAAGATGACGAACGACGACGGCGACACGATGAAAGACGTCTCCCACACCGCACCGCACGACACCTCCGCGAAGGCGGTGTGGGAGCGAGGACGACGACCGATCGAAGAGGACGAAGAATAGGGCGAAAATAGGACGAAAATAGGACCCGATCCGCCGGCACGGACCTCGTTTTCCACGTGTTGAGCCCGTTTCCGAACCGCTACGGAGCCGCTTTCACGCCTTTTGAGTCGTTCTCGACGCTGATAGCCGCGGCCGGAGCTTTAACCCGCGGCGAGGTCACGCTCGCGTATGATCGAGGCGCGAGGGTTGGCGAAGACGTACGGCGACTTCGCGGCGGTCGTCGACAGCAGTTTTTCGGTCGACGACGGCGAGGTGTTCGGGATCGTCGGCCCGAACGGGGCCGGCAAGACGACGACGCTGAAAACGCTCGCCGGGCTCATCGAACCGACCGCTGGCGAGGCCCGCGTCGCCGGGTTCGACTGCGGAGACCCCGAGATGCGCCGCCGGCTCGGCTTCCTCCCGGAGGAGTCGCCGCTGTACGAGGGGATGACGCCGCTGTCGTACCTCCGCTTCTTCGCCGACCTGTACGACGTGCCGGGCGAGGTCGCCGACGAGCGCATCACGGCGGCGCTCGATCGGTTGTCCCTCGACCATCGGGAGCGTCGTCTCGGTGACCTCTCGAAGGGGATGAAACGGAAGGTCGCCATCGCGCGGTCGCTCGTCAACGACCCGGACGTGTTGATCTACGACGAGCCGGCCTCCGGGCTCGACCCGCTGACGACGAACGTCGTCCTGGAGTTCACTCGCGAGCTCAGCGCCGAGGGGAAGACGGTCGTCTTCTCCGCGCACAACCTGTACCACGTCGAGTCCGTCTGCGATCGGGTTATCATCATGAACGAGGGACGGATCGTCGCCCGCGGCAGCGTCGACGCGATCCGCGAGCGCCACGGCGAGACGACCTACCACGTCGACACCGACGTCCCGATCGACCTCCCGGAGGCCGCGGATGAGCGAACGAACCCGGGAACCGACGACGCGGGAACGAACGCGGGAACCGACGACACGGGAACGAACGCGGGAACCGACGACACGGGAACGAACGCAGGGGCCGCGGGCGACCGCTTCCGGACCGTCGTCGCGACGATGGACGCGGTCGAACGGGTCCGTGAACGCGCCGCCGCGAACGGCGGGAGGGTCGTCGACATCCGGACGGACGACCCGAGCCTCGAGGACGTCTTCCTCGACATCGTCGGGCAACCGATGCCGGGTCGGCGGCGGCGCGGCGAGACGGAGTCGCCGACGACGGACACCGACGAGGGACCGAGCGCGGCGGAGGGGACGGAGTGATCGGACGGCTCCGGCGGGTCCTCCGGATCGCCCGGTGGGAGGCGTCCGGCGTGACGGACGGGATCGACCGCGGGACCGCGGCCGCGGCGCTCGTGCTCCTGCTCGTCGCCGGCACCGTCGTCGGCGCGGGGCTCGCGGCGGGCGTCGCGGGCCTCGACGTCGACCGGGACGTCTACCGCGTCGGCGTCGACGCCGAGTCGCCGTACGCCGAGGCGGTCGCGGACGAGCCCGCCCTGACCCCCGTCGTGACCGACCGGGCGACGGCCGCGGGCGCGGGCGGCGGGAACGGGGAAGCGACCGACGGGAGCGCGAGCGGGAGCGACGGGACCGGGGACGCGGCCGGACCGACGCTCGGCGAGGACGTCGACCTGTTGGTCGTCCACGGCGACGCCGACCGAGTCGTCGTCCGGGCGGCCGACTCTCCGAAGGGCGAGGCCGCGGCCGCGACGTTCCGCGAGGCGGTCGAGTCGCACAACGAGCGACGGATGGCCGCGGAGGGGAACCGAACCGCCGCGTTCCCGGTGACCGTCACGCTCCAGTACGTCGGGCGCACGGGCGGGCAGACGGACGAGGGGACGCTCGGGGTCGCGGACGGGGCGGAAGGGGCGAACGGGGCAGAGGGTGCGGAGGGGATGGACGAAACAGACGAAGGAGGGGAGGATGGGAGCGAGGCGGGGGACGACGACGCGGATGACGACGCCGGCGGCGACGCGGACGACGACCTCCCGGTCCCGTCGGTCGGCGGCGGCGTCTTCGGGGCCGGATCCGTCGGATCGCCGGGATCGATCACGCCGCCGTTCCCGTTCGCCTCGCTCGTGTTGGCGTTCGCCTTCCTCGTCCCGATGAACTTCCTCATCCAGGCGTACGGGTCCTCGATGCTCAACGAGCGGATCAACCGCCGCGGCGAGCTGCTGTTGGTCGCGCCGCTCCCGCCCGTCGACGTCGTCGCCGGGAAGACGCTCCCGTACGTCGCGGCCGCCGCCGCGGTGACGACGGCGGTCGCGCTGGCCGTCGGCGGCGGGGTCGTCTCCGTCCTCGCGGTGTTACCGATCGCGGCGGCGTTCCTCGGCGCGACGTTCGTGGGCGCGATGTTCGCGCGGTCGTTCAAGGAGCTCACGTTCGTCACGGTCGCGGTGAGCGTCCTGTTGACGACGTACGCGTTCGTCCCCGCCGTGTTCACGGACGTGACCCCGGTGGCGCTCATCTCGCCGCTGACGCTCGTCGTCTTGGACCTGCAGGGCGAGGGCGTCTCGCTCGGCGCGTTCCTGTTCTCGACCGGCCCCGTCCTGCTGGCCGCCGGGCTGTTGTTCGCGCTCGGGGCCGGGGTGTACCGCGAGGAGGACCTGTTCACGCAGAAGCCGGTGCCACGGAAGCTCCTCGACGCGCTCGCCGTCCGGCTCCGACCGCTCCCGCCGCCGGGACGGTCGACGCTCGGGCCGGCTGAGGCGTCCGGCTCGAGCGACGCGAGGGGATCGACCGACGCGTCCGCTCGGACCCCGAACCGGCGCTCGTGGCTCCGAGGGTTCGCGACGGTCGCCGTCGTCACGGCGTGTACGATCCCGTTCGTCTTCGTCGCCGAGCTGCTTCTGGTCGCCGTCCTCTTCGCGCTGCCGGTCACCGTCTCGATCCCGACGCTGCTCGTCACGATCGCGTTCGTCGAGGAGGTCGCCAAGAGCCTCCACCTGTACGCGGGCTTCGAGCGCGGGGTGTTCGCCCGGACCGACCACGTTGCGATCGGCGTCGGGCTCGCGTCGGGGATCGGCTTCTTCCTCGCCGAGAAGGCGACCGCGGTCGTCCACGCGATCGGGCTCACGGAGTTGTACGTCGGCCGCGCCGCGTTCGGAGCCGTCGCCGGTCTCGACTCGCTCCCGCCCGCACTCGCGATCGGGCTGTTCCTCGCGCCGCTGGCCCTCCACGGCTTCGCCACCGTCGTCGCCGCGGTCGGCGCGAGCCGGGGCCGGACGTACTACGCGCTGACGCTCGCGGCGGCGACGGCGATCCACGCGGCGTACAACGTCGGGGTGGTGAGCCTCCATGGGTAGCCGATTGACGGTCGCGAAACGCGAGCTGGCGGGGCTCAGGGCCGAGAAGACGATCCTGTTGGCGGTCGGGATCCAGCTGTTCATCGCCGCGTTCTCGTCGTTCCTCGTGGTCGGGCTCGTCTCGATGTACGACCCGGCAGGGCTCGACGGCGCGGAGATCGAGATCGCCGGGGCGGGCGAGTCGATCGACGACCTCGAACGCGCCGCCGCCGACGTTCCCGGCGCGTCGGTGACGCCGTACGACGACGTCCCGGCCGCCCGGGCGACGTTCGAGAACCGCGCCGCCGACGCGGTGGTGGTCGCGAACCCCGACGACGGCGGCGGGGTGTCGGTGGTCGTCACCGCGCCCGACTCGAGCGTCGAGACGACCGTGATCGTCGTCCAGCTGCGGGAGGTGCTGCGGAGCTACGAGTCGAACGAACGGGCCGACCGGGCCGCGTACCTCTCCGAGACGCCCCTCCCGCTGCCCGACCGGACCGGGTCCAGCCCGTACTTCACGTTCACGTACACCGTCCTGATCCCGCTTTTGGTGTTCCTCCCGGTGTTCGTCTCCGGGTCGATCGCCGTCGACTCGATCACCGAGGAGGTCGACCGCGGCACCCTCGAATTGCTCCGCGTCGCGCCCGTGACCCTCGCGGAGATCGTCGACGGGAAGGCGATCGCGGCGGTCGTCATCGCCCCCGGACAGGCGCTGGCGTGGCTGCTCCTGTTGGGAGCGAACGGGACTCCCGTCGCCAACGTCGGGCCGATCCTCCTGCTGATGACGGCGTTCACGACGCTCGTCGTCGGGCTCGCAGTCGCCATCGCGCTCGTCTCGCCGGACCGACGGGCGGCACAGCTGCTGTACTCGATCGCCGTGCTCGCGCTGTTCGGCGGGGCGACCGCGATGGCCGGCGGCCCGACGAACACGGTCGCACGGCTGGCGATCGACAGCGCCGACGCCGCGACGTTCCTCACGGTCGGCGTCTACGTCGCGCTCGCGGCCGCCACGTACCTCGGCGTCCGTCGGTTCGTCTCCGCTGGCGGGCTCGGAAGCGAGGTCTGACGGTGCGCCAGCCCGATCAAACCCGGGCAGGATCGGGCAGGCCCATCAGGTCCGGTCGGCCCATCAGATCCGGTCATCGTGTCAGATCCGGTCAGCCTGTCAGATCCGGTCAGACCCCGTCGACGCCGGGGTGCCGGCCCTCCCGGTTCGAGCGGTGAGTGCTCGAACGACCGGGAACAACAGGAGGGCGATCAGGAACTCCAAGCCGCCGACGACGAGGAACGCCGGACGGTAGCCGAACGCGCCGGTCGCGCTCCCGCCGACGAGGAAGCCGGTGAGGAAGCCGAGCGAGCCGAACACGTTGAACAGTCCCATCGCCGCGCCGCGGGCGTCCGGGTCGACGAGGTCGGTGACGAGCGCCATCGTCGCCGGGGCCAGGAGCGCCCCGCACACCCCGACGAGCACCATCAACGCCGCCGCGAGGGGATAGATCGGGGCGAAGCCGACGCCGGCGATGACGACCCCGTACGCGAGCGACCCGACGACGACGGGGACGAAGCGGCCGATCCGGTCCGAGAGCGCGCCGAACGGGGCCTGCAGCAGCGCGAACGGGAGGAAGAACAGCGCGAGCGTCGCGCCCGCGCCCGTCGCCGAGAGTCCGAACGTGGCCGGGTCCTGGAAGTAGAACACCCCGACGAGCGAGAAGAACCCGGCGGTGAGCCGGTCGATGAACCCGAACGCGAAGGGAACGAGCAGCGACGGGGTCGCTCGAATCCGGGCGAGCACGTCGCGGAACCCGACCGTGGACCGGCCGGAACCTCCGCGCGGTCCCGCGCGGCGGTCGTCGATGGTCGCCGCGAGCGCCCCGGCCGCGAAGAGGACGACCGCGCCGGCGTAAACGGGGTACAGCGGGTCGAGGTCCGCGAGCACGCCCCCGACCACGGAGCCGACCGCCGCGCCGAGCCCGATCGCGAGGCCGGCGGCCCCCATGTTGCGCCCGTGGCCGCCGCCCAGATCCATCAGGGTCGTGATCCCGAGCGAGAACGCGCCGATCGTGAACGCCCCGCCGACCGCGCGGACGACGAGGGCGGCGTCGAACCCCGCGCCGACCGCCGGCAGCGCCGCGAGCGCGAGGTACGAACACGCGCCGCCGACCGCGCCGGCGACGACGAGGGGCACCCGTCGCCCGAGCGCGTCGCTCGCGGCCCCCCAGACGACGGCGAAGGCGACGAAGGCGGCGAACTCGGCGACGAGGAACCACATCCCGGCGTCGATGCCGGCCGGCGCGCCGAGCGCGACCGTGAGCCCCGGGACCCCGGGGTACAGGAGGACCTGTGAGACCAACACCGCGAGGACCACCGCCCCGAGCCGGCGACGGTCCCCCCGGTCGTCTCGTGTCATCGTCGAGACAACGGACACGGGCGGTGAAAAGGGACGCGCTCCGGTGCGACCGACGACGCGTCGTTTCGGGGTCGACGCGCGGCTACGACTGCGCGTCCGCGATCGCCGCGGCGACGGCGTCGGCGGACGCCCCGTCGACGGGGTCGCCGTTCACGTACACCGTCGGCGTGCTCTCCAGCCCGCGCGCGACGCCCTCCTCGCGGTCCGCGAGGACCGGACCCTCGTAGGGGACGAACTCGGCGTCCGCGATCGCGGCACACGGGTCCGCGCCGGCCGCCTCCGCTGCCGCCCCGATCGCGTCGTGGCTGTAGCTCCCGTGGAACTCGTACACCGCCGACGCGAACTCGAAGAACGCCTCGTCGCCCTCGCGGGCACCGACGCCGCGGGCCGCGCTCGCGACGGGCACCGCCCAGTCCTCGTCGACGGGGATCGGGAAGTCCCAGTGCTCGTACCGGACCTCGCCGGTGTCGACGTGGGCCTCCCGGATCGTCGGGAACTCCTCGGCTTTGAACGTCGCACAGCCGCCACAGGTGAAGTCCTCGAACGTCTGGACGAGCACGTCGGAGTCCGGGTCGCCGAGGACGGGCCGGAAGTCGGTGTCCGGCGGCTCCGGCTCGTCCCGGTCGCAGTCGTAATCGGGCGTGTCCGGCGCGTCGTCTCCGAGACAGCCGGCCGCGCCGACGACGCCGACGGCACCGACCCCCGCGAGCACCGCTCGCCGCGTGTGTTCCATGGCGCCGATCGGTTCGGACCGCACTTAACGACACCGAGACCGCGGACCGAACGTTTTTGACGGCGTGTGGTGACGCTCCGGTATGAGCGAGTGGGACCTCGACCTGCGGGATGCCGAAGAGCAGATGGAGGAGGCGTTCTCCGCGGGCGGCGACGTCGTTCTCGGCGTCCTCGACGGCACGACCGACCCCGAAGAGTGGGTCCGCAACGTCGACTACGGCAACACGCTCGTGTTGTCCATCGACGGCGACCTCAACGACCTCGCGGCGGGCTTCGCCCGCGAGGTGAAGGACATGGGCGGCGAGCTGATGCACTTCCGCGGCTTCCTCGTCGTCACGCCGCCGGGGACGCGGATCGACACCGACCGGCTGAACCGCTGACTGCCCCGCCGCTCACGGACGGCGGACCCGCGGGCGGTCGGCCCGCAACCGCGTCCGACCGGCGGGGAGGGTTGAAAGGCGTCCCGCCCGAACGGGGGACATGGCACTGAAGGAGGCCGGCGAGCCGGACGTATACGAGATCGATCGGTTCGACGGTGGCGTCGGCTGGATCGCCTACCCCGGGGAGACGATGGAGCGCGCGAGCCACGCGCTGGCCGTCCACAACGAGGAGGCCGACACCGACGACGTCTGGGTGATCGACCCCGTCGACGCGCCCGGGGTCGACGACCTGCTCGCGGAGCTCGGCGACGTCGCCGGCGTGGTCTGTGCGCTCGACCGCCACAAACGCGACTGCGCGGCGGTCGCGACCCGCCACGACGTCGCGGTCCACGTCCCGGAGTGGATGACTGGCGTCGCGGACGCGTTCGACGCGCCCGTCGAGCGGTTCGGCCGCCGGCTCGCGGACACGGGGTTTGAAACGATCCGGATCCGGAACTCGACGGTTCCGCCGTGGCAGGAGGTCGGGCTCTTCGACGGGGAGACGCTCGTCGTCCCCGAGTCGCTCGGCTCGGCCGCCTACTTCCGCGGGGAGCGCGAGCGGCTCGGCGTCCACCCGATGCTCCGGCTCACCCCGCCGCGGGCCGCGCTCTCGGGGCTGGGTCCCGAGCGCGTCCTCGTCGGCCACGGCGTCGGCGTCCTCGACGGCGCGGCCGCCGCTATCGAGGACGCGCTCGACGGCTCCCGCCGGAAGGCCCCCGGGCTCTACGCGAAGACCGTCCGCTCGATGATCGGGTTCTAGCGCGGCCGGCCCTTTTAAACGTCCATCACGTAGCAGCGACCGTGATACACGTCACGCGCGACCTGCTGACGGTGCTGCTCGAGCACGCCGCCGAGACGGATCCGAGCGCGGCGAACCTCCAGCTGTCGGCGACGCCGGCGGCCGAGTTCGACGCCGACCTCGGGCTCGACCCGGAAACGCCCGTGCTCACCCACTTCACGCTCGCCGACGTCGGCGGGTCGGTGAACGCGGTGTTCGGCGTCGACCTCGGCACCCCCGCGGGCCGCGGTCGCGCGCGGTTCCTCTCCCACCCCGACGGCCGGCTGGGGGTCACGAAGGCGGACGACCTCGCGGCCGTCGTGCTGGTGGCGGTCCCGCCGTACGACGACGACCACGTCGCGGCGTTCGACCGAGCCGGCGACGGGATCGAGCTGGTCGTCCTCGACGCGGTCCCGCCCGAGGAGTCGATCCCCGAGTAGCTTCCGGAGCGGTCCCGGGAGGGAGCGCCGACGAAGCGGCCCCGCACGCGCCCCGCACCCGCCCCGCCCCGCGAACAGGGGGTTAAAGGGCGACGGGGGTGTACGGGGCGTCGATGGCAGCACGGCCACCCGGTGGCGGCGGCGGTTCCTCGGAGCCGGAGGCGATCGAGTTCGGGATCGCGGCGCTCGACGCCCGGCTCGACGAGGCGGACGTGTCGTTCCCCGCGACGGGCGAGGAGATCCTCCGGGCGCTCGACGACCACACGGTCCCGTACGACTCGAAGGGACGGACCCTCGAACTCGACGCGGTGTTGGAGCGCGTCCCGCAGTCCGAGTTCGACAACGAGACCGCGTTCCTCGACGCGGTGTACCCGGCGTTCGACGAGGCGCGCCGCGAGAGCGGGAGCTTCCTCGACCGCCTGCGCGACGCGTTCCCTTTTTAAGCGGTCGTTCGGTGGTTCCCGATCCCTTATAAGGGTTCGTCCGGCCGTTCTCGATCCCTTATAAATGCCGTCGGGGACGGTTCCGGCACGCATGTGGGGACGACACAAGGGTTTTCCCCGGCCGCCGGGAGCGTCCCCCATGGCAGCACTCACCCTCACGGACGTGCTCGACGTGGCGTATCCCGGCCCCCCGGCGTGGTCCGCCGACGGCGACTTCCTCGCAGCGACGCTCTACGAGGACGACGGAAACGCGCTCGTCTTCGCGGACCGCGACGGCACGGTGCGGTGGCGGCTCCGACGGGAGTCGGGGGTCGACGCGCTCGCGTGGCGGCCCGACGGCCACGACTGTCTCGTCCGCGCCGGCGATCACACCCTGCTCGTCGACCCCGAAACCGAGTCCGTACGGACCCTCGCGGTCGCCGACGAGGAGGGACACGCGTGGTCGAACGACGGGGACCGGATCGCCTGCTACCGGGACGGCTCGCCGTGGGTTCTCGACGTGGAGTCGGGGACGGCGACCGCGCTCGACGGCCCCGACCGCGGGCCGTACCTCGCCGAGGCGCGGACGCTGGCGTGGTCCGACGACGACTCGCTGCTCGCGTATCGCTTCGTCGACGGCGACCGGAAGGGCGTGGCGGTCGTCGACGTGGCACGCCGCGAACTGGTCTACCGGACGTCGCCCGGGGAGGGCGGGTCCTGTCACACGCCGACGTGGCTCGGCGACGGACGGCTCTGTTACGAGCGCGTCGCGGAGCGGCGGACCGTCCGCGAGTTCCTCGTGGTCGACCCCGCGGGCGGCGAGCGCGAGGTCCTCTTTCGGGAGACCGACCCGGACCACGGGATCGTCTCGCGCGGCGCGCTGACCGTCGCACCCGACGGTGAGCGGCTCGCGGTCCCCCTCCCGCTCGACGGCTGGGATCACCTCTACGTGCTCGACGGCCACGGGGACCGCACGCGGCTGACGGCGGGCCCCTACGAGGACAAGGGCCTCGCCGACTCGACGCCGGAGTGGCTCGGCGACGACGCGCTCGTGTTCGCCTCGACCCGCCTCGGCCCCGAGGAGCGCGGGATCTACCGGGTCGACGCCGGTCCCGACGTCACGACCGGGGGGAAAAGACGGGACGGCACGAAGGTGACGCCGCTGGTGGAGACGCCCGGAACGAACGTCCACCCGACGGTCTCCCCGGACGGCGAGCGGCTGGCGTACGTCCACGCGGACCGGCAGCTATCGCCCGAACTTCGGGTCCGCGACCTCGATGCCGACCCCGCCGAACCGGGAACGGTCGTGACGCGGTCGGCCGTCGCCGACTGGGACGCCGACCCCGTCGAACCCCGGCGGATCGTCCTCCCGGTCGACGACTACGAGGTCCCCGCGTTCCTGATCGACCCGCGGGAGACCGACGCGGTTCCGGACGACGCGACGGACCTCCCCGCGGTCGTGTGGGTCCACGGCGGCCCTATGCGGCAGATGCGCGACGGCTGGCATCCGGGGCGGGCGTACGGGCTCGCGTACACCGTCCACCAGTACCTCGCCCGGAAGGGGTACGTCGGGCTGCTCGTCAACTATCGCGGCGGGATCGGGTACGGCAAGCGGTTCCGGCAGGCGATCGCCGACGATCCCGGCGCGGAGGTGGACGTCGACGTCGTCGCGGCCGCCGACCGGCTGAAGGACCTCCCGTACGTCGACTCCGACGCGGTCGCCGTCTGGGGGCTCTCCTACGGCGGGTTCGCGACCCTGCGCGTGCTCGGGACGGAGCCGGACGCGTACGACCTCGGGATCAGCCTCGCGGGCGTCGCCGACCGCCCCGCCTACGAGGTGTGGGCGACCGAGACCAAGTACTCGCCGCCGGAGTCGAGCCTCCCGTCGACGCTCGGGGGAACCCGCTGGGAGGCCCCGGAGGCGTGGGAGGCGATCAGCCCGTCGGCGACGTTCGACGCGATCGAGTCGCCGCTGTACAGCTTCCACGGGACCGGCGACCGGTACGTCGACGTCGGCCAACAGGACCTCCTCGTCGACGCCCTCGTGGGCTCCGACGTCGACTTCGAGTACGAGTACTACCCCGACGAGAACCACGTCTTCTCCGAGCGGCGCGTCTGGCGGCGGGTGTTGGAGCGGGTCGAGACGGCGCTCGGGACGGAGCTACACTGAACGAGGGGATCACTCCTCGGGGTCCGCCGGCGGGTCGCTCTGGAGCCGCCGGGCGATCACGGTGAACCCGCCGACGAGGACGAGGTACAGTCGCCACCCGCGGTTCGCGATCGGGAAGCGCCGGTCGATCGTCTCCTGCTCGGCGAGCTCCGCCGGCGACCCGGGCTCGACCGGGTTGTTCACGTGGACCGTCTCGGTGGTGCCGGAGCCGCCGGCGTCGACCCGTCGATCACCCGTCTCGGGGTCGACGTCGATATCGACGAACGTCTGGACGACGCCGTCGGCGGTCGACAGCAGGAGCTCCCCCTCCAACCGGAAGAACCGATCGTGAAGCGGCCAGAGGGCGTTGACGCCGTCCAGGTGCGCCCAGTCGAGGAAGACGTGTGCGAAACAGTGGACGAACAGCGCGACCCACGCGACCCGGACGCCGCGGTCGGCGAACCGCTCGCGGACGACCGAGACGTCCCGGACCCGCGTGTCGTAGTACAACAGGAGCCCGGCGGCCGCCGGCAGCACGAACGTGTGGCCCACCGTCCGGTGTGCGCCCGGCATCACCGGCCCGAGGAAGGAGTCGATCTCGGGGAGGACGACGACGAGCAGCACGACCGCGAGCGCCGGCCGGTCGTACGCGCCCTTCAGGAGGCCGGCCGCGAGCAGCAGTGCGAACCCGGCGTGGACGACCGTCGACGGCATTACTCGACCCCTCCGCGATCGGTGTCACGCCCGGAGGACCCTCCTGCTCGATCCGCCCGCCCCGTCCCGGTCCACCGGTCCCCGAGGAAACGGACCGCGAGCAGACAGGCGGCCGCGGCGACGACGACCGCCTGCCAGCCGCTCCGGACGAGGAACAGCTCGCGCTCGGCGTCGAGCGACGTCCCCGGCCGGCCGTCGGGATTGACCCAGGTGGGGACGACGTACGTCTCGGTCGTGCCGGGGCTCCGGAGCGGGAGGATTCCGGGGCCCTCGGCACCGACCGCGACGAACGTCTGGACGACGCCCTCCTGCGTCGAGAAGAGGAGCCGCCCGCGCACGAGGTAGTAGGCGTCGTGGACGGGGTACAACAGGTTCGCGCCGGCCAGCCCGAACAGCTCGGGCGCGATCCCCGCGACGATGAACGCCGCCAGCGACACCCAGGCGACGCGCACCCCGTACCAGCCGTAGCGGTCACGGAGCCGGGAGTTGGCGCGAACCGTCGTGTCCCAGTAGAGGACCGCCCCGACGGCGAGCGGCAGCCACAGGTTGTGGAGGAGCGCGTTCGTCGCGCCCGCCACGAGGAGGCTCGCGACCGCGTCGAGGTCCGGCAGGGTTGCGGCGAGGACGACGACCGCGACAGATCGGCGGTCGAACGCGGCACCGAGCAGCGCGGCCGCCAGCAACGCCCCGAGCGCGGCGTTGACGAGCGTCGGAGCCATACCGACCCCCTGCCCGCGGGCACGCATAAGTTCTCCGTCGGTCCCGGGGACAACCTCTTCGGGCGTCGCGCCCGAACGCTCGCACATGACCGACGCGACGACGCTCGGGCTGATCGCGGACGTGCACGCGAACCTGCCGGCGCTGGAGGCGGTTCTCGAGGACATGCCGCCGGTCGACGCGGTCGTCTGTGCGGGCGACGTCGTCGGCTACAACCCGTGGCCGGCCGCCTGCGTCGAGCGCGTGCGCGAGGTCGCGTCGGTGACCGTCCGGGGGAACCACGACGGGACCGTCGAGACGCCCGAGCGGTACCGGGGGAACCGGATGGCCGAGGCCGGGCTCGAACACGCGCTGGCGACCCTGTCGGGGCGGGACCTCGCGTGGCTCCGAGGGCTTCCGCGGACCGCGAGGATCGCCGACGGGCGGTTCCTGCTCGTCCACTCGCACCCCTCGCCCGAGCGGGAGGACGCGTACGTCTACCCCGAGGAGTTCGCGGCGCTCGACCGTCACCTCGAGGCGGTCGAGGGCGTCGACGACCGTGGCGGCCTCGACGGCGCGGTCCTCGGACACACCCACGTACAGGCCGCCCGGCGGACCCGCGGCGGTCGACTCGTGATCAACCCCGGCAGCGTCGGACAGCCCCGCGACGGCGACCCGGACGCCGCGTACGCGGTGCTCACCGTGGGTGATGATCCCGAGGGCGTCGCGGACGGTGATCCCGAGGGCGTCGCGGGTGATGATCCCGAGGGCATCGTGGGTGATGATCGAGACGGATCCGAACGGTCGACGAGGGCGGCGGACGCCGCCGTCGACCTCCGGCGCGTCGCTTACGACGTCGACCGCGTCGCCCGGGCGGTCGCGGACGCGGGGCTCCCCGAACGGACCGCCGCGCGGCTGTACGAGGGGGAGTGAGGGGGACCCGGCGCGCCTCGCGTTCACTCCGTGTCGGGCTTTTTCAGTGAGAGGGCGGTCCGGTCGAACTCGCAGACGAGCACGTCGTCGCCGTCGTCGACGAGCTTGAACGCCTCGACGTGCATCGTGACGATCCCACGCTCGCCGTCGCTGGTCTCGCGTTTGTCGGTCACCGTCGACCGGGCGCGGATCGTGTCGCCGTGGAACACCGGGTTCGGGTGTTCGACCGAGTCGTACGAGAGGTTGGCGACGATGGTCCCGTCGGTCGTCTCCGGGATGGAGACGCCGACCGCCAACGACAGCGTGTAGAGCCCGTTGACCAGCCGCTCGCCGAACGGCGTGTCCGACGCGAACGCCGCGTCGAGGTGGAGCGGCTGCTGGTTCATCGTCATGTCACAGAAGCGCTGGTTGTCGGCCTCGCTGACGGTCCGCCTGCGGGCGTGCTCGATCGTCTCGCCGACCGTGAACTCCTCGTAGTACAGGCCTGTCACGTCTGTGACTCCCGCAGTCGGCGCAAAAACCTGTCGGCGGCGGGCGGGCGCAGGAAGCGGCGACCGAGCGCGGGAAGCGGGAATCGAGCGCGGGAAGCGGCGATCGAGCGCGAGCGGCGATCCCGCCCGCCGTTTATAAGCTCGCGCCGAATAGTGGCGGGTATGACGCGACGAAGCCTGCTGTTCACGCCCGGCGATCGCCCGGAGCTGCTGTGGAAGGCGGCCGGGTCCGGCGCGGACGTCCTCTGTTTCGACCTGGAGGACGCGGTCGCGCCCGACCGGAAGGCCGAGGCCCGCGCCACCGTCGCCGACGTCCTGGCGGACCCCGGCTTCGACCCCGACGCCGAGGTGTCCGTCCGGCTCACCGCCGGGGAGACGGCGGCCGACCTCGACGCGCTCGTGACCGACGGCCCGCTCCGCCTCGACGCCGTGATGCTCCCGAAGGTCGAGACCGGAAAACGGGTCGAGACGGTCGCCGCGATGTGTGCCGAGCGCGACCTCGACGTCGCGGTCCTCGCGCTGATCGAGACGGCCGAGGGGGTGTTGTCCGCCCGCGAGGTGGCGGGGGCGGAGCCGACCGACGCGGTGTTGTTCGGCGCGGAGGACCTCGCCGCCGACATCGGGGCGACGCGGACCGCGGGGGGGACGGAGGTGCTGTACGCGCGCGAGCACGTCGTGATCGCCGCGAGCGCGGCCGGCGTCGACGCCATCGACACCGTGTACACGGACTTCTCCGACGAGGACGGGCTCCGCGAGGAGGCGGCGTTCGCGGTCGAGCTCGGCTACGACGGGAAGATGGCGATCCACCCGGCGCAGGTCCCGGTCATCAACGACGCGTACACGCCGGCACCCGAGCGGATCGAGTGGGCCGAGTCCGTGCTCGACGCCCGGGACGCGGCGGCCGCCGACGGCCGCGGGGTGTTCCAGGTCGACGGCGAGATGATCGACGCCCCGCTCATCGCGCAGGCCGAACGGGTGCTCGAACGGGCGCGGGCGGCCGGCCAGCGGTGAGTCGCTCGTCGGTCCGCGGTGAGTCGCTCGCCCGCCAGCGGTGAGCGGATCGGCCGACCCGGGGCACGGATCGACACCCTTCCGACACAGTTAACCGGGTTCGTGCGGCCAGTTCTCATATGTCGGGAGAGGCCAATCCGTTCGAGAGTTTACAGGAGCAGGTCGACGACGCGGCGGCGTACCTCGACGCCGACGCCGGCGTCATCGAGCGCCTGAAGAACCCCGAGCGGGTGTTGGAGACGAACCTCACGTTCGAGCGTGACGACGGCTCCTTGGAGACCGTCCGGGCGTACCGGTCGCAGTTCAACGGCGACCGTGGCCCGTACAAGGGCGGGATCCGCTACCACCCGGGCGTCACCCGGGACGAGGTCAAGGCGCTGTCGGGCTGGATGGTGTACAAGTGCGCGGTCGTCGACGTCCCGTACGGCGGCGGGAAGGGGGGTATCGTCATCGACCCCACGGACTACTCCGAGTCGGAGCTGGAACGGCTCACGCGGTCGTTCGCGAAGGAGCTCCGCCCCATGATCGGCGAGGACATCGACATCCCCGCGCCCGACGTGAACACCGGGCAGCGCGAGATGAACTGGATCAAAGACACCTACGAGACGCTCGAGAACACGACCGCGCCGGGCGTGATCACGGGCAAGGCGCTCGACTCCGGCGGCAGCGAGGGTCGCGTCGAGGCGACCGGCCGATCGACCGCGCTCGCGGCCCGCGAGACGTTCGACTGGCTCGGCGACTCGATCGAGGGCAAAACGGTCGCCGTCCAGGGGTACGGCAACGCGGGCTCCGTCGCGGCCGCGCTGATCGAGGACCTCGGCGGGCGCGTCGTCGCCGTCTCCGACTCCTCCGGCGGCGTGCACGACCCGGACGGGATCGACGCGCGCGACGCGAAGGCCCACAAGCAGACGACGGGGACCGTCTCCGGCTACGGGAGTACGGAGCCGCTCACCAACGAGGAACTGTTGACGCTCGACGTCGACCTCCTCGTGCCCGCCGCGTTGGAGAACGCGATCGATGCAGATCTCGCCGCGGACGTCCGCGCCGACGTGATCGTCGAGGCCGCGAACGGGCCGCTCACGCCCGACGCGGACGCGGTCCTCACGGATCGCGGCGTCCGGGTCGTCCCCGACATCTTCGCGAACGCGGGCGGCGTCACCGTCTCGTACTTCGAGTGGGTGCAGAACCGACAGCGGTTCCACTGGACGGAGACCCGCGTCAACGAGGAGCTCGAGCGCGTGATCACGGAGGCGTTCGACGGCATCGTCGACGCACACGAGTCGTACGACACCCCGAACCTCCGGACCGCGGCCTACGTGGTCGCCATCGAGCGGGTCGTCGACGCGTACGAGCAGGCCGGGAACTGGCCCTGAGCGGAGTTAAAAGGGATTGTGAAGGGTAGAGCGGAATTGAGAAGGGTAGAGAGGGGCTTGAAAAAGGTAGAGGGGGCGTGAGACGGGTCGAACGCCGTCACGGGACGGTCGAACCGTTCCGGTTTTTCAAACGGTCGCTTCGATGTCGGCGAGTTCCCGCGCGAGGAACGCCGCGATCGGCTCGTCGGCGTCCTCGACGAACCGCGCCAGCTCCTCGCCGGCGGGCGTCTCGACCACGACGGTCGGGATCAGGTCGATCCCGTACGCCTCGACGCCGGAGCCTTCCTTCCCTTCCGGGGTCTTCGTCACGGGGTAGTGTTCGATCCGGTCGTCGGGGACGCCCGCGGCGGCGAGCGCGGCGGCGAACGCCGGGAGCTGCTGTTTGCAGTCGATACACCAGTCCCCGCCCCACACCTTGAAGACGTAGCCGTCCGCGCCGAGGGCGGCGAGCGTCTCCTCGTCGAAGTCGTCGGCGTCGAGGTCCGGGTCGGGCGTGAGCGTGTCGAGCGTCATGGCTCCCCGTACGCCGCCGTCGGTGTTAAACGGACCGTCGGTGGCAACGTCGGAGCCCGGTCCACACGCCGGGTGCGTCCCGCGCGACGGTTGCCGGAGTCCGTCGGGCCTTTGCATCGGCGTCCCCTCGTCCTCCGTAATGGACGACGACATCCTCGACGGGCTGGGCTCGCCGCTCGTCCGGGTCGACTCACCGACCGGGACGACGGTCGCCGCGAAGGTCGAGTCACGGAACCCGGGCGGGTCGGCGAAGGACCGGCCGGCACGGTACATGGTCGCGGCGGCGGAGCGGCGGGGCGAGCTGGAGCCGGGCGACGCCATCGTCGAGCCGACCTCCGGCAACACCGGGATCGGGCTCGCGATGGTCGGGGCGGTGAAGGGATACGACGTGACGCTCGTGATGCCCTCGTCGAAGTCGCCGGAGCGACGGCGGATCATGGCGGCGTACGGGGCCGACATCGAGCTCGTCGACGGCGACATCTCGGCGGCGAAGGACCGCGCGGACGAGCTGGAGCGCGAGGCCGGAGCGGTGCAGCTCCGGCAGTTCGAGAACCCCGCGAATCCGCGCGCCCACTACGAGACGACGGGGGCGGAGGTCCTCGAACAGGTCGGGGATCGGACCGTCGACGCGGTCGTGGCGGGCGTCGGGACCGGCGGGACGCTCACCGGCGTGGGCCGTCGCCTCCGGGAGGCGTTCCCGGACGTCCGGATCGACGCCGTCGAGCCCGTCGACAACGCCGTCCTCTCGGGCGAGGAACCCGGTGACGACGGTTTTCAGGGGATGGGGCCGGGGTTCGTCTCGCCGAACCTCGACGTCGACCTGCTCGACGACGTCCACGTCGCCGACCTCGACGACGCGGAGGCCGAGTGCCGGCGGCTGGCCCGCGAGGAGGGGATCCTGGTCGGCCAGTCGTCGGGCGCGTCGAACCTCGCCGCGAAGGACGTGGCCGCGGAGCTCCGGGAGTCGGGCGCGTACGCCGGAGCCGAGCCGCTCGTCGTCACCGTCTTCTGGGACAGCGGCGAGCGCTACCTCTCGACCGGGCTGTTCGACTGAGGCGGTCGGATACGCCGTCGCGATCCGCTCCTCCTCGCGGTCCGCCGACGGACTACCCGCCGAACTCCTCCTCGCTCACCCGGACGACCACGGTGTCCTCGACGTCGCGGAGGTCGTACTCTGGCACCGACCCCTGCGTCCGGCGGACGAACATCGGTTCGACGAGCGCGCCGTCGACCAGGCCGAACACCTTCAGTCGTTGGTCGGTCTCCTCGGGCGGGACGTCGCCGTCGCGGACCTCCCGGGCGAGCCCGCGGGAGAGCCACTCGTCGGTCGACACCGACGGCTCCAACACGAGCGGCTCCGCGACGAACCGGACGAGGTACCAATTGAGGTCGTTCAACAGCGCGACCGCCGCCCCGAGGCTCACGGTGTCGACGGCGACGCTGTTCGCGAACGGCTCGTCGATCTCGTAGGTCGCCAGCGCGTCGCGCGCGGTCTCCCGTGAGAGCAGCTCGTACGTCAGGTTCACCTCGGGGTCGCCGACGAGACACACCCGCGTCATGTCCGTACGGTCCCAGCCGTCGTGCAAAGCGGTTGTGATCGACTTGAGCGGTCGCCTCCCGTGGCTTAAAAGGGGCTTTGCGACGGGTGGGCAGGTGTTACCTGATTGGAACCGCGGAAGACCTGCGGGGAGCGTCGAGAACGCTTTTAACGGGCTCCGTTGGAGCCATCGGTGGCAGAAATATCCGGGCCCGCATGCGGTCAGTACAGAGGATTCACCTATCGTTCAGTACAGGACAAGCGGGTAACGGAAGACGGCCAATCATCTGATAACTGTTCAAAACCGCTGCTGAATATAGCGGATGCATTCGGCGAACGCTCAATACCGCGTATCGACTGATCGATTCTTGATCTGAAAGATCCGATTCAGGTCGAACCGTTCCGGTTAGCTCCCGACCCGTTCCACGGTAGTCAAGGCATTGATATGGCCAGCACCGAACTCGGGATCACTCCTGCCCGTGGCTCCCTCGGCACCTTGCATAATTGCATCCATGACGCGGCGCGGGTTCATGTCCGGTTCGAGTTCTCTGACGAGGGCCACCAGACCAGCAACGTGTGGAGCCGCGAACGACGTTCCAGCGTTCCACTCGTATCCGTGCTCTCCAGTGGCGGGATCATGGAAGGTCGTGAGAATTGCGTTGAGTGGGAACGGGTACTCGGATGTCGTACACGAGAAGCACTCGGCACCCGGAACGTCCGGTGGAACCAGTATCGGAAACACGTCGTCCGGCTCCAGGAAGCACACCTGGGTCTCCTCGCCCGGGTCGGCGATCCTTCCTTCGAGGAAAAATTCCAAGATGCCACAGTAACTCTCGACGCGGTCAACCATCCCGCCACCGGGGGCAGCGACATCGATCACATTCGTTCCGTAATTCGAATAGAACGTCAGTAGCTCATCAACTCCCGTTGCACTCACGGCGACCGTCCCTGCCATACTGGCTCCGAACACGACCTGGCCACCTTGCTGTAAGTTCGTAGCGGAGTTCCCGGCCGCGTACACGACGGCCGTCCCGTCTCTGACGGCGTGATTAGCGACACGCTCCTCGGCCGCCCTGATACCGCCTGCATTCACCTGCGGCGGTAATGGAACCGTCCCAAGGCTGAGGTTTGCGACATCGGCACCGATGTCTGCCGCGTACTCCGTTGCGAGCAGGACGTCCGCGAACGTAGTGGTACCTGCCGGCGAAAACACGCGTATTGATATCAGTTCCGCGTCCGGGGCGGTACCGAGGATGCCGTTTCCTCGCGCGGCAGCGATCCCGGCAACCATCGTTCCATGGCTGAACACGCTAGCATCGACTGGTTCACCGGCATCGATTCGTTCCCCTTCGATGAAGGCGACGCTCTCGTCTTCGTTGAGATTCTCGAGATCGGGATGTCCCGGTTGAATCCCGGTATCGATAATGGCGATCTTCGTTCCCGCACCGGTTGCAATGTCATGGACCTCCGGAATACCGATCCGTGGTTTCTCCCACTGAAAGTCCCACAACGTCGGCGGTGTCCCGGCTCCCCCGCCGCTCACCGGTGATCTACTATCGAATTCGATGCCGCTGGCAATGGTGTCTCCAAGCTCCATGCTGAAGTCCAGAGCAACGCCCCGAACGCCGTTGACATTCGTGAGCGCATCTCGCTCGTCTTCAGCTCCGACCACGATCAACACTGTTTCGTCCGCAAGCGAGTGTGTGACTTCGAACCCCACATCCTCGATTCTTCTGGCAACGCCACGGTTCGTGTGAAGGATATACCGTTGCTCACCGCTCTCGGCTTTGGCTACCCCCGCGAACGATACCACACCGCCAGCGAGCGCACCCCCTGCTGTCATCCGCAATATTGTTCTGCGCGATACGCCATCGTGCCGGTTGCTTCCGTTACTCATGTCTTGTTGTCGTTTTCCGGTGTCGGACAGGTGTTTCGCACTACCTGCTCGAGACGTTCGATGCCGGCTGACCCCGGCATTCAGCGTTACCTCTCAGTCGTCGCCCGCCGCCTCGGCAGGCGTCTTGATGGTCATATCGACGTCCTGGGCGAGCGAGACGAACGTGTAGACGGGCGCCCGCCGCGCCCATTCGTCGATCAGGTCTCGTTCGAGATCCGCGCCGGCGATCTCGACCTCAACGGTGAGGTTCTCGAAGACCGAGTCGGCCGTTTTGAGTTCCTTGAGACTGAAGAGGACCGCTGGATCGAAATCGGTCCGGACGCGTGTCTGGAGGTGGTCGATGTCCACGCCGTTTGCGGCGGCATTGATCGTGATGCCGACGTTGATACAGGCGGCCAGCGCCGATAGCGCCGCTTCGACCGGTTCGAGCCGGTCAGTCCCGCCGACCCACCCCCCCGCGTCCAATACTTCCTTCCAAGCGCCGTAGGGAACGGTGTATCCCCGCGTTTCACGGGCGATGGTCTCGCCACCGAGCTCGTAGCTATCGACTTTCGCCAGGCTGTGTGCAGCCGTCCCCTCGTAGGTTGCTGACGCTCCGAGGCCGAGCAGGACAGCTTCGGGGTTCTCTCCTGCGTGGGCTGTGAATCCTTCGAGTGTTTCGAGATCGATACCGTGCGACAATCGTCGTTCTCCCGTCATGGTGTTATCTCCCGCCGGGCAGAGCAACGTCCGTTGCTCCTGTCGGCGAACGAGGCGACGACGGCGAGGATATTGTAGCTAATCCGTGGTATTTCGTCAGTGAGAGCCGTTCTCGCAGCCATTGCAAAAGAACCAACAGCTGCAATTTGGTGCCCGTTTGGTCCGGTACCACCTCCTGGATACACGCTGCATTTCCGGACGACGATCAGTAGGATGTAGCCGGTCGAACCGTGGCGTTGGTAACTTCACTCGACGCTCTGTTGCGGTGCAAGGCGGTGTGCACTGGATCTGTGGGCCTCGTAGACAGCGTTCGCCCACTCACGGACCGTCGGCGCCTCTGTGTCGATTATCGCATGCACAGTTCCGCTGTCTTCCTCATAAAAACTGATCGTAACGCATTCGTCGTGCAAGCAAACGCCGTATGGCGGGAAGTCGTCGTCTTCCAAAACGGTGAAATTATCCCGCTGTATCAGTTCCGAACTTCGGTTCGGGTACTCCGATAAAAAGTACGCGTGACATTCCGGTCGGTCGATCAACGTCATGTCAACGCCTTCGGCGACCAGTTGGTAGAGCAGGTCGAAACACAGATCCATCAACCCGACTTCCGGGTGCAGAAACCGGACGGTGGTAGTCTCTTGGAGAAGTGACTTGAACCGTCCTACCGGACGATATGGGGCATCCGGATCGGCAATGGTTATCGTCAACTCCGGCCACGTTTCGACCGGAAGATCGCTGATCGCATCGGGGATCAAGCCCCAGACGGACCGCAGACTTCGCTCGGTTTCGACTCGGTCGATCAGATCACGCATCCCGGATGCGATGGCCTCTCCAAGGCGTGTTGCCACGTACTGGTACCCGTCTTTGCGGATCCAAAACCGGTCGTCGAATTCGTTCAGCGTCCGGCGCATCGTGGACGACGAAACCCCAGCCAGCTCACAGAGTTCGGAGCGGCTCCGAGGACGTTCCGTCAGGGCGACGAGCGTCGAAACGCGATGTTCGGACCGCACAAGATACGCGACGTCGACGAGTGGTGAGTCCCCAGTACGGTGTTTCATGTTAACTCACATCAATGATGGGTGTACGTTAAGCACCAACATAATCGTTGTGTCCTCATATGTGAACCGCTACGGTGAGCCGCTGAGGTCGCTGAACCGCGATACTACAGCCGGAAGGCGGCTCCCTACGGTTCGTCTCAGCACAACGGAACCTGCGGACTATGCGCCCTCTACTCAGCACGCCTCCCCAAACGCATTAATTAGCTGGTGGAAATGCTCGTGTTGGGTTCACACGCTTCGGCGAACGGCTGTTTCGTGTAAGAACCCGTCCGAAGGAGAGGATTCAACAGCGCCACTCAAGGGTATTCAACAGTGCCGTTTAAGACCTTAAAAGGGCCCGTGGAGCCCCGGACGACTGCTTAAAAGGTCGAGACGTCGCCCTCGATCACCTTGCGGGTGATCCCGGTGACGTCGGCGAGCTCGGCGTCGATGATCTCGACGATCCGGGGCTCGATGTCGGCGAGGTCGACGTCGTCCTCCGTGACGATCTGTGCGTCGGCGACGTGTGGCTCGTCGATCGGGCGACCGATCTGCGAGAGCAGCCGGACCTGCAGGTCGCGGATGCCGTCGACCTCCGCGGTGACGGACTCGGCGATCGACGTCGACAGCAGGTTGTAGATCTTCCCGATGTGGTTGACGGGGTTCTTCCCGGAGGTCGCCTCCATCGACATGGGGCGGTTCGGCGTGATGAGCCCGTTGGCGCGGTTGCCGCGGCCGACGGAGCCGTCGTCGCCCTGCTCGGCGGAGGTGCCGGTGACGGTGAGGTAGATCGAGCCCTCCTCGTAGTCGTCGGCGGTGTTGACGTCGACGTTCACCTCGCGGTCCGTGTACTCGGTCGCGAGCCCGGAGACGAACTCGCGGACGTCGCCGACGGCGGCGTCGTACCCGTCGAGGTCGTCGATGTAGGCGTCGACCATCGCGGCCGCGACGGTGATGTCGATCCGGTCGCCCTCGCGTTTGCCCATGATCTTCACGTCCGGCCCGAGCTCGGGGTGGTCGTCGTAGTAGGTCGTGTTGAGCGCGCGCTCGGCCTCGTAGACGATCGTCTCGGTTTCGGTGAGCGGGGCGTGGCCGACGCCGAAGGAGGTGTCGTTCGCCATCGGGACCTCCTGGGTCTCCTCGCCGAAGACGTCCTGGAGGTCGCCGGACCCCTCGCCGAGGCGGGCGTCGACGACGACGTCGGTGCCGTACTGCAGCTCGGGGACCGCCTCGTCGAGGTAGTCACGGGCCGCCGCGAGCGCCGTGGAGTCGACGGGGAGCTGTTCGCCGTCGTACTCCTTCGTGGCGCGGCCGACGATGAGGACGTAGATCGGCTCGACGACCTCACCGCCGCCGAACGAGGGCGCGGCGCGGCCGGCGACGATCTGCGTCTCGTCGGTGTTGTAGTGGAGGACCTTCCCGACGCGGTCGAGATACAGCTGGGAGAGCGCCCGGGAGACGGACTCCGCGATGCCGTCGCTGATCGAGTCCGGATGCCCGACGCCCTTCCGCTCGACGATCTCGACCTCCTGGTCCTCGACCGCCTGGCGGTCGAGGCGGCTGACCTGAATGTTCCGACTCATTACCCTCCCGTACCTCCCCGGTCGCAGTATAACTTGCGGAAACCTCCCGCGAGGGATTCATGCTCCTAAGTAATTATTTGGAGATACTTGCCGGACCTCGTCGCCGCGGCGGTGGCTGTTACCCAGCGTCACCGCGGCGGGAAACGATCACTCCCCGTGTTCGAGCGACCGGTGTCGGGCCACGTTGACGACCGCGAACAGGACCATCGTCGCCGGAACGGCGACCGAGACGCCGAGGACGACCGCCGTCCCCGGCATCAGCGTCGTCTCGACGAGGAAGAAGGCGGTCGCGCCGGCAGTGGCGACGACCAACACGAGCACCCACAGCGACTGCCGGGTGAGCAGGTCCTGTGGGTCGCGGTCGAAGAGGAGCCGATCGGCGACCACCGCTATCAGGGCGACCCCCGTCACGACGGCCCCGAGCCCGAGCGAGAGCGTCGGAAGCCCCGTCGTCGCCGGCAGCGCGTCGACGGCGCGAAAGAGGACGTAGAAGCCGGCCGAGACCCCGAGGTACAGCGCCGACCAGAGGGCGGCGGCCGTTCGGAGCGACCCGGCGTCGTCGACGTCGGTCATCGTGCGGTGTCGGGTCGAAAGCCGCTTAGGTGTTTCCCTCGTCCGCCTCGCTTGCGGGTTCCCGCGTCAGCTGACCGCCCGGTAGGCGTCGGCCATGGCCGCGATCGCCTCGCGGAGCTCCTCCTCGCTCGTCGCGTAGGAGATCCGGGCGTAGCCCGCGCCGTGCTCGCCGAACGCGTCGCCCGGCACGACGACGACCCCGCGGTCGAGACACGCCTCGACGAACCCGTCCGGGACCTTCGGCATCGCGTAGAACGCGCCGCGAGGAGTCGGACAGTCGATGCCCGCGTCGGAGAGCCCCTCCAGGAGGAGGTCGCGACGCCGCTCGTAGGAGTCGGTCATCTCGTCGATGAACCCGCGATCGCCGGTGAGCGCCGCCGTCGCGGCGTACTGGGCGGGGGCGGACGCACACGCCTGTGCGTACTGGTGGACGCGCACCATCCGGTCGACGCGGTCGGCGGCACCGTACACCCAGCCGAGCCGCCAGCCGGTCATCGAGAACAGCTTCGAGGCGGAGTTGACGACGACGACGTTGTCCGTCTCCGCGAACTCGATGGGCGAGCGGTGCTCGCCCTCGAAGACGGTGTACTCGTACACCTCGTCGGAGAGACAGAGCACGCCGTGTTCGTCGGCGATCCGCGCGAACTCGCGGACGTCCTCCTCGGGGGAGACCGCGCCGGTCGGGTTGCCGGGGGAGTTGACGATGAACGCCGCAGTGTCCTCGGTGATCGCGTCCTCGATCGCGGCCGGGTCGATCGTGAGGTCCTCGCGGAGCGGGACGGGGACGGGCTCGGCGTCGGCCAGCTTGGTCAGCGCGTCGTAGGAGACGAACCCGGGATCCGGAATGATCACCTCGTCGCCCGCGCTCACGTGCGCCTCGATGGCGATGTGGAGCGCCTCGCTGGCCCCCGCGGTGGCGACGACGTTTCCGGGGTCGAGGTCGATCCCCTGATCGCGGCGGTGTTTCTCGGCGATCGCCTCCCGCAGCGGGGCGATCCCCTTGTTCGCGGTGTACGCGTCGGTCTTCCCGCTCCGGATCGCGTCGACCGCGGCCTCGCGGGCGTGTTCCGGCGTCGGGAAGTCGGGCTGGCCCAGCCCGAGGTTGATCGCGTCGTCGCCGGCCGCCTCGAACACCTCGCGGATCCCGCTGACGGCGATCCGCTCGACTCGCTCGGAGAACTTCCTCATGCGAGTGGGCGCGTGCCCCCGCGAGTTAGTTCTTGTTACGTCGGGGCGAGCGCGACGGGCAGCGCGACGGCGACGACGTCCGCCCGACGACCGCGACAGCGACGACGTCCGCCCGACGACCGCGACGGCGACGACGCCCGCCCGACGACCGCGACGGCGACGGCGATCGGTACCACCGGTAGTTCCTTGCCGTTCGGTCGAGAGGCCTCGCCATGGACACCCTCGTCACCGACACCCTCCTGGTCACGATGGATCCCGACACGCCGGGCGGGAGCGGCGACCTCGGGATCGTCGAGCGCGGCGCGGTCGGCTGGACGGACGGCGAGATCGTCTACGTCGGACCCGCCGACGGGGTCGATCCCGCAGATGCCGAGCGCACGATCGACGGCGACGGTCGCCTCACCTGCCCCGGGTTCGTGAACGTCCACGTCCACGGCCGACACTCGATCGTCCGGGGAGCGGCCCAGGACGTCCCGGAGATCGAGTGGATGGACCGCGCGCTCGGCCCGATCGTCGACCACGTGACGCCGGCCGACGGCGTGGTCGGCGCGCGGCTCACGGCGCTCGAAGCGATCGCCTCCGGCACGACGACGATCGGCGAGTACGCGACCGACGTCGCCGCCCTCGTCGACGAGGTGTACCGCCCGCTCGGGCTCCGGGTCGTCGCGACCGAGACGATAAACGAGCTCCCCGACACGCCCGACGTTCGAGACTCCGATGACTCCGACGACTCCGACGAGTCCGACGGCCTCGACGACTCCAACGACTCCGGCGTCGGGGACCCCGACGAGCCCGTTCCGTTCGATCGGGAGCGCGGGGCCGCCGCGCTGGGCCGCGCGGAGGCGCTCTTCGAGCGGTACGCCGACGATCCCCTCGTCGAGCCGGCGTACGGGCCCCAAGCGCTGGACATGGTGTCGATGGACCGGCTCCGCGAGGTCGTCGACCGGGCCCGCGCGGCCGACCGGACGGTCCACATGCACGTCGCACAGGGCGACCGGGAGCGTCGCGGGATCGAGGCTCGGTACGGCGACGGCGAGACGACCGTCGGCGTCCTCGACGACGCGGGGCTCCTCGGCGACCACCTGCTCGCGGCCCACCTACACGGCGCGACGGTCGACGAACGCGCGCGCCTCGCCGACGCGGGCGTCCGGATGGTCGGCTGCCCCTCGTCGATCACGGCGATCGACGGGATCGTGCCCCCGATCGTCGAGTACCGCGAGCACGGCGGCGACGTCGGGATCGGCACCGACCAAGCGCCCGGCCCGGGCGGGCACCACGCGCTCCGGGAGCTCCGGACGGCGGCCCTGCTCGCGAAGGCCGACCGCGGCGACCCGACCGCGCTCGACGCGGCCGGCGCGCTGGAGATCGCGACGATCGGCGGGGCCCGGGCGCTCGGCATCGACGACCGCGTCGGGTCGCTGTCGCCCGGGAAGCGGGCGGACGTCGCCGTCTACGACCTCGGGTCGGTGGGGGTCGCGCCGACGGTGGACGACCCGTTCCACACCGCGATCCCGAACCTGGTGTACGGGGCCGTCGGGAACGAGCTCGAGGCCGCCTTCGTCGACGGCGTCCAGCTCGTCTCCGCCGGCGGGATAGTGGGACTCGACGCCGACGCGGTCGTCGCCGAGGCGAACGAGCGGGCCGAGCGGATCTTCGCCGACGCCGCGGCCGACTGGCGGGCCGCGGGCTCGACGCTCGTCGACGACGTCGACGCGGGGCGGCTGTA
>LFFM01000238.1_pt1 | contig 37138 bp, 38 predicted proteins | sample 643131 | NCBI WGS metagenome assembly LFFM01 (sample SAMN03777445, study PRJNA286221) | soda lake metagenome | biome: soda lake; feature: Kulunda steppe; material: water; isolation source: sample Tc-Br brine of Tanatar trona crystallizer | place: Russia: Kulunda steppe | collected 2011-07
CCGACCTCGAGGGTCTCGAGTCGGACGTCGATCGTCTCGCGCCGGGAGAGGTCGCGGGCGATGTTGGCGTCCATCTCCCGCTGGTCGGCGACGACCTGGACGGTGTCCGTTTCGGGGTCGGTGCTGGGGACGGGCGCGGATTCCGGTTCGGTGTCTGCGTCGCCGTCAATGTCGGATTCGGGATCCGAATCGACGTCGTCGTCGGACTCGACAGCCCCACTCGAGGCGTCACTGTCGTCATCGGCGTCAGTGGCATCCGAGACGCCGGCGAAGTCCTGTAACCCCGGCTGTTCACGAACCCCCTCGCTTCCACTCGAACGCCCGCCCGCTGCTTGCGGTTTGTCGTCCCCTCGGTCCACTTTCGCTCCGGTGTCGAACGCCGCCAGCGACTGCTGGCTGTCGTCGAGTTCGGCCTCGAGGTCGCTGGCCATGCCCTTGAGTTCCCGGAGTTCGCTCTCCATCTCCTTCTCGCGGCGACGTGAGATCCAGAAGTACGCCTCGTCGCGGGTGTCCTCGGCCATGAGGACGACGACGCGACCCGCCGATTGTCGACCGGTGCGGCCCTTCCGTTGAATGGAGCGAATCGCCGTCGGGACGGGCTCGTAAAACAGAACGAGGTCGACCTCGGGGACGTCGAGTCCCTCCTCGGCCACGCTCGTCGACACCAGGACCTCGAAGGCGCCTGCTCTGAAATCGTCGAGGACGTCCTGTTGTTGGGTCTGGGTCATCCCGTCGGAGCCCTCGCGATCGCCCTGCCCCACGAACCGACGGGCGTCGAAACTCGTGTTCAGGAAGTCGGTGAGCGCCTCCGCCGTGTCCCGCGATTCCGTGAAGACGATCACGCGCTCGCCACCCTCGAGCCCCAGCGTCTCCGCGAGCAGCATCCGCGCCTTGCGGTACTTGGGGTGGAGGTCGTCGTAGGATTCGGCGCGTCGCATCGCCTCCCTGACCCGGGGGTCACTCACCAGCCGCTGGCTGGCCTTCGAGGCCCCCGACGAGCGAGCCTGGTTGCGCTGGCGCTCGAAGTACCGCCGCAGGGCCTCGACGCTCTGGGTCTCGACGAGGGTGACCGCCTGGCGGAGTTTCATCACCTCGGCGTGGACGGACATCCCCTTGAACCCCTCCGACTGGTCGTTGTTGATCAGTTGCTGTAACTCCGCCCGCATCCGGTTCAGGTCCTGCTGGGACTGGTCGGGCTGGGTCGAGCGCGCGACGCCCAGTTCCTTCAGTTTCTCGAGGCGCTCGGTGATCACCTCGTTGAGCGCGTCACGGATCTCCAGGACGTCCGCCGGGAGGTCGATGCGTTCCCACTCGACGTCCGTCTCGTGGGTGAACTCGGCGACGTCGGCGTCGTCCTCGGTCATCACCTCGACCTCCCGCAAACCCAGGTTGGCACAGACCTCGAGGATCGCCTCCTCGTCCCCGCCAGGCGAGGCGGACATCCCGGTGACGAGGGGCTGCTGGGCGTCGGCGTGGTACCGTTCGGCGATGTAGTTGTAGGCGTAGTTGCCGGTCGCCCGGTGACACTCGTCGAAGGTGATGTGGGTGACGTCGGCCAGCGAGATGCGCGAGCCCACGAGGTCGTTCTCGATCACCTGTGGGGTCGCCATGACGACCGTCGCCTCTTGCCAGAGGGCCGCTCGATCGTCCGGACTCACGTCGCCGGTGAAGACGACGATCTCCTCGTCCGGAATCCGGAGCGCCTCCCGGTAGAAGTCGGCGTGTTGCTGGACGAGTGGTTTCGTGGGCGCGAGCATCAACGATTTCCCACCGATCTCCTCGAGCCGTCGCGCGGTCACCAGCAGGCTGACGGTCGTCTTCCCCAGTCCCGTGGGGAGACAGACCAGCGTGTGGTCGTTCGCCGCCGTCCCCGCGAGTTTCAGCTGATAGAGCCGTCGCTCGAGGAAGTCCGACTCGAGCAGCGGGTGTTCGATCGACGGGGACGTCTCGTCCGTCGCGGCCATTGTCAGGGCTTCGGCGTGCGATCGGTTAAGCGTTGGTGAATCGAGGTGAAAGTGAAGCCGGGGCCAAGCGCCCCCGAACAGGCACGTGTTCCGGCGGAGTGGTCCCGAAGAGGTGTAGGGGTTGCGTGTCCATGCGCAGGCACGTGCTCTCGCCAGAAGAGGCCGCGAACAGGCGCGTGCTTCGATCGAGAGCCCCCGCCGTTTTGTCTATCGGTCCCCAACGGGATACATGAAAGCGCTCACCGCCTTTCGCTCGAGACTGCCACCCCGAAGCGCCCTGCTCGAGGCGGGGGCGGTCGTCCTCACGATCAACGTCGTCGGGGCCGTGCCCGCAGTCGTCGCCGGCCCCGACAGCGCCTGGTTTCGCGGCCTCGAACAACCCTGGTTCTACCCGCCCGAAATCGCTTTCCCGATCGTCTGGACGCTGCTCTTTACCCTCATGGGCATCGCACTCTGGCTCGTCTGGCGGACACCGAAGGTAGGTCGCTCACGAACCGTGGCCCTCGGGCTGTTCGTCGCCCAGATGGGGTTCAACGTCGCCTGGACGCCCGCCTTCTTCGGCCTCGAGAACTTGCTGGCCGGCCTCGCCGTGATCGTCGTGCTCTGGGTGCTGATCGTCGCCACCATCGCCGCGTTCGAGCGGGTCGACAGACGGGCGGCCCTCCTGCTCGTTCCCTATCTGTGCTGGGTGTCGTTCGCGACCGTGTTGAACTATCGACTGTGGCAACTCAACGCCTGATCGGCGACGGAGCCGTCTCTTCACTGGCTACTGTATTCGTCCACGGACTCGAGATCCAGGTCGGCCGGCCGATCCTCGGCCGCCGAAACGCGGACCCGGTCGGTGGCATAGGCGAGGGCATCGTCGAAGGCATCTGGGCCATCGTACTGGGCCTCGAAAAGCGTCATGAACCGGCGAGCGAGTTCGTCACAGCGTTCGAATCGGAGGACGTACCGGATGGTCGCTGACTCGGCGAACTCGAGCCCCGGAAAGGCCGTGGTGGTGATCGCGTACCCGGGTCGGTCCTCGCCGTCGATCGAGGCCGGGGCGACACGAACCCGCAGGTCACCGGATTCGTGGCGGTAGGCCACGTACTCCATCTCCCGTGAGCGGTCAGCCGGCGTGTATCGACTGCGGCGCTCGACCGACCACCCCTCCGGGGCCTCGACAACGTCGGCATCGATCTCGTCTCCGACCATTGGGAGTTCATTGACCAGGGAGCGTTACGCGCGTATCGGCTCGAGCAATATTTCCGGACGAGCGGTCGCTTATTCGGCTATCGTCCGGTTTTCGGCCCACTGGTGGGTCGATTCGTGGACGAACAGTGACACAGTGCGGGGACGACCGACCGAAAGCCCGAGCGTTATCCCAATCGACCGCATACGCGAGGGCATGACCGGCGAGGACCACGCCGATCCGAACCACTCGGGCCGAAGGACCCAACGGCGGATCCGCCAGGCGAACGTCACGGACGCGCTCGTGGTGCGCCGACTCGTCGACGGCGCGATGCTCGAGATCGCCGACCTCGAGGCCCGCATCGATGCCGGTGACGTCCTCGTCTCGACCGCTCCGCGTCCGACCGAACCCGGTCGGCGACCCGTGGGAGTGATCGTCCTGGAGACCTCGCCGAGCCACGTAACCGGCGAAGCCGAGGGCGTTCCCGAGTCCCCGGGCGCACACGTCGCAGCCATTACCGTCCAGCGTCGCCGCCGCGGACAGGGCATCGGTCGCGACCTGATCGAGGCCGCCCTCGATCGCGAGGGGCGACTCACCGCCAACTTCGACGCATCGGTCCGCCCGTTTTACGAGGCGCTCGCCTTCGAGATCGAGCCCCTCACTGACGGGCGCTTCCGGGGAGCCCGCACGCGTGAGGAGCCGTCGTGAGCGCGACCCAGCGGGGCCCGCAGCGCTCGAGACTTGGGTGGCGGTTTTATGCCGTCGTTCGTGGTAGGAGGCCCCCGCGATGAATCTTCAACGACTCCTCACCGGTGATCCGGGTCGCAGTGCCTGGCTGTACCTCGGCATTGGCGGCCTCTCGCTCGTGAAAGCACTCGCCGTTCGCAAGGATCGAACGCGATTCCGTCGCGAACTGCTCGATGCCGGGCTCTTTCTCGCCGTTGGGCTCGCACTCCGGAAGTACAGCACGGTCAAAAGTGAGAAGCGGGAGGAAATACGTGAGACGGCACCCGACTGGCTGTTCGAGGCCCTCGACGACGACACGCAAACGAAACTCGCCAGCGCCGCGATGGAGCGCTTCGGCCGCAGCGACCCCGAACCGGAGCCCGAGCCCTCGATCCGAGCGCGGGCGAGGGGCGTCCTCGCCGACTGAGAGGGATCATCGGTTCGACGCGAAGAACAGAGAGACAGTGCCGAAAGCGAGGGTTCGAACCCCCCAGTCGGCGACGACAATCCCTACGCGAGTGGGTGCGGTCGAATCGACCACCGGAGGGTCAACCCGACACCGGCTCGAGTTCCGCCGTGAAGTGACGCAGTTCCGCCACCTCGGGTTCGGTCCTGATCTCGAGCCCCGTCACCTCGTCGGCGCGCTCTAAGGCGGCGGCGGCCGTGTCGGCAACGTGTTCGAAGTGCTCGCGGTGGTAGGTGCGCCGCGGAATCGCCAACCGCACGAGTTCCGGGCGGTCGGTCCCCGGGAAGGCGAAACTCCCGAGTTCGACCCCGCGGACGCCACCCTCCCGGTAAAGTTCACAGACGAGCACCTGTCCCGGGAACGCACTGGAAGCGAGGTGGGGGAAACAGGCTTCGGCATCCAGGTAGACCGCGTGGCCGCCTGTCGGCGTGTAGACCGGGACGTTCCGCGCCTCGAGGAGCGAGGCGAGCGTTCGGACCTGCGCGATTCGGTCCTCGACGTAGCCGGGTTCGACGGCCTCGCGCAGGCCCACCGCGAGGGCCTCCATGTCCCGTCCGGCCATCCCGCCGTACGTCGGAAAGCCCTCGTAGAGGATCGCCCGCTGCCGGCACCGATCGGCTAACTCGGGGTCGTCGGTGGCGACGAAGCCGCCGACGTTCGAGAGGCCGTCCTTCTTGCCGCTCATGACAATGGCGTCGGCCAGCTCGAGTTGTTCGCGGGCGACCTCGGCGACGGTCGACCCACCGTATCCGGATTCGCGCTCGGTCACGAAGTGGGCGTTCTCGGCGAAGCGGCAGGCGTCGATGACGAAGGTGGCGTCGATCTCGGCGGCGAATTCGGCGACGGCCCGGGTGTTTTCGACGCTGACCGGCTGGCCCGCCGCCGAGTTGTTGGTGATCGTCTGGATCACGACGGGGATGCGGTCCTCGCCGACCGCCGAAACGACCTCGCGGCCCCGCTCGAGCGAGAAGTCGCCTTTGAAATCGCCCTGTGCCCGCGGGTCTGGGGCCCCTGGGATCTGGCAGTCGACCGGGTCTGCCCCCTGGTTGGCGACGTGGGCCCGCGTCGTGTCGAAGTGGGTGTTGTTGAGGGCGACGTCGTCCGCCTCGAGCAGGGTGCCGTAGAGCACGTTCTCGGCGCCGCGGCCCTGATGGGCGGGGATCACGTGGGGGAATCCCATCACGTCAGCGACAGCCGATTCGAGACGGTCGAAACTCGTGGCCCCGGCGTATGACTCATCGCCCCGGATCAGGGCGGCCCACTGGTCCTGGCTCATCGTGCCGGTGCCGCTGTCGGTGAGGAGGTCGACGAAGACGTCCTCGGCGTCGAGATTGAAGACGTTGTAGCCGGCGTCCTCGATGGCGCGCTCGCGGTCCTCACGGGGCGGGAGGTGGATGCGCTCGACCATCTTCGCCTTGTAGGTGACCATGCTGGCATTCGTCTCCGTCGCGTGTTCAATGATGGTGCGGGTTTCTGGCCGTCACTCGACCGGTTCGTACATCGGTGGACGAAGACCGTGATCGATGTGTGGGCGGGGGACACTCGGTGACGAATATAGCGAGCGGGATATTCACCCCGAGACCGCGAGTCCAGAGCGTGCGCTTTTCATACTCGAGGTGCGGACTAGTGAGCATGCGAACGAAAGGGACGGTCACGCTGGCGACGCGAGGGTCCGACCTCGCCCGCCAGCAGGCGAAGCTCGTGGGCGAAGCCCTCGAGAATCGCCGCCTTGAGGCACAGTTAGAGACCGTCGACACCACGGGCGACCAGCTCCGCGACGAGCTGATCCACCGACTCGGAACGACCGGCGCGTTCGTCCGCGAACTCGACGAGCGCGTCCTCGATGGGAGCGTCGACGGAGCCGTCCACTCGATGAAGGACATGCCGACCGAACAGCCCGACGACCTCGTGACGGCGGCCGTCCCCGAGCGCGCCCAGCCCGGCGACGTGCTCGTGACGCCCGACGGCACGAGCCTCGAGGATCTGTCCGAGGGGGCCGTCGTCGGCACCGCGAGCCTGCGCCGGCGCGCGCAGGTCCTCGCCAGGCGACCGGACCTGACAGTCGAACCGATCCGAGGTAACGTCGACACGCGGGTCGAGAAGGTCCTCGCCCCCGCGCTGGTCGCCGAACTCGAGGATCGACGGGCGGCCGACGCCGAACGTCGCGGTGACGCGAGCGAGCCGGACAAGCCGACGGACGACGACAACGACGCGGTGGCTGCGGGCGAGGACGCGCCGTCAGACGACTCCGGGAACGACCACCGCACCGTCGACGACTGGCACGCGAATCTCTCGGGCCTCGAGACCCGCGCCCTCGACCGCGGACGGCAGCCAGCGGACGACGCTGTGGCGTACGACGCCCTCGTCATGGCCGAGGCGGGCATCCGCCGGGCCGGCCTGGACGAGTATGTCGAGTGCGAACGGCTCCCCCTCACCGAGTTCGTGCCGGCACCAGGACAGGGTGCGCTGGCGGTGACCGCCGCCGACGGCGAGACGGCTCGCCAGCTACACGAGGTACTCGATCATCCACGCAGCCGCGTGGAGACGACGGTCGAACGGACCATTCTCGCGGAGCTGGGTGGGGGCTGTATCGCACCGATCGGGATCTACGCCGTCGTCCAGGGCGAGTACGTTCACGTCCGCGTGCAGGTGTTCGACCGAGATGGCGAGACGTCGGTGACCGGAACGCGTGACGTCCCGATCGAGCGCCACGCCAGCGAAGCTCGCGAGTTTGCCCGGACCCTCGCCGACCGAGGGGCCGCGGAGCTGATCGCCGAGGCCCGACGAGCGGACGCAGGGGTGGAAGCCGACGGGCAGGAGACGGCAGACGAGCAACCAGCTGCCCGAGACACGGAAGACGAGACGGAGGACACCGATGCGTAACGAGGGACCCGACACTCGGACCACTGGGACCGTCTACCTGATCGGCAGCGGTCCGGGCGATCCCGAGCTCATGACCGTCAAGGCCACCCGCCTGCTCGAGGACTGTGACGTCGTCCTCCACGACAAACTTCCCGGACCGAAAATCCTCGAGTCCCTGCCCGAGGACGCCGAAGACGTGGGCAAGCGTGCCGGTGGCGAGCGAACCTCCCAGGCCGAGACCAACGACCGACTCGTGACCCTCGCTCGCGAGGGCAAGGACGTCGCCAGGCTCAAGGGCGGCGACCCGTTCGTCTTCGGCCGCGGTGGGGAGGAAGCCGAGCACCTGGCCGACCACGGGATCCCCTTCGAGGTCGTCCCTGCCGTGACGTCGGCCGTGGCGGCCCCCGCGGTGGCTGGCATTCCGGTCACCCACCGGGACCACGCCTCCTCGGTCTCGTTCGTGACGGGCCACGAGGACCCCACCAAGGACGAATCGGCCGTCGACTGGGACGCCCTCGCCGCAACCGGTGGCACCATCGTGGTCCTGATGGGCGTCGGTCGACTCCCCGGATACACCCAGGCGCTGCTCGAGGCCGGCATGGCCCCCGAGACGCCCGTGGCCCTGATCGAGCGGGGCACCTGGCCCGGCCAGCAGGTGGCGGCGGGAACCCTCGAGACCATCGTCGAGGCTCGCGACGAGGCCGATATCTCCCCGCCTGCGGTGACCGTGATCGGCGACGTCGCGGCCTCGAGAGCGCACGTCCTCGAGTTCCTGCAGAACGCCTACGAGGGCGAGGGCGATATCGACATGGAGGGCTGAATCGTGCGGGATCTGTCCGTCGCGGTGTTCCGACCGGACGACGACCGACTCCTCGAGGCTGTCGACCTGATCGATTCCCTCGGGGCGACGGCGGTGGCGGACCCAATGCTCGCCATCGAGGCAACCGGCGCGGTTCCGCGTGAGGACGCCGAGTTCGTGGTGTTGACGAGCAAGACCGGGGCGGAGCTCGTCGCAAACGCCGGCTGGGAGCCCGGGGGGGCGACCGTCTGTGCCATCGGGCCGAAAACCGCCGAGGCGCTCCGCGAGGTCGGCTACGCGGTCGACGTCGTCCCCGAAACCTACACCTCGAGTGGGCTGGTCGCCGAACTCGAGGGCGAAGTCGAGGGGGCCCGCGTCGAGGTCGCCCGGAGCGATCACGGCTCTCCCGTGTTGCTCGAGGGGCTCGAGGCCGCGGGCGCCTACATCCACGAAACCGTCTGCTACCGACTCGTGCGACCGCCCGAAAGCGGTGTGTCGGTGAGACGAGCGGTCGACGGGGAACTGGACGCCGCCTGCTTCACCTCCTCGCTCACCGTTGCCCACTGGCTCGAGGCCGCCACGGAATTGGGCATCCGCGAGGCGGCGGTGGACGGCCTCGCCGCGGCCACCGTTGGCGTCATCGGGGAACCGACGGCCGAAACCGCTCGCGAGGCGGGCCTCGAGGTGGATCTGGTCGCGAGCGAGGCCACCTTCGAGACCCTGGCCTGTGAGACGGTGGAGGCGGCGGCTCCGACGTACCACGAGTAGTCGCGAGCATTACCCCGGTCGACGCGGCGGGCAGCCGAATTGCCGGCGGTGACTGAGCTGGAGAGCCACTCCAACACCCATGCCGAGGCGCAGGTTTATACTGCAAGCCGACCCAACCACCGACAGCATGGCAGGCCCGATTCCAGCCCTCGAGGAACGCGCAACCGCCTGTGCAGCGTTTCTTCACGATCAAGGTAGCGTCCTCCTCGCGTCCCACATCGACGCTGACGGGCTCACGAGCGCCGCCATCGCGGCCTGCGCGCTCGAGCGCGCAGGCATCGAATTCGAGACGGTTTTCGAGAAACAGCTCGACGAGGCCGCCATCGCGGCCATCGCCGACACCGAGTACGACACCGTCCTGTTCACCGACTTCGGCAGTGGTCAGCTGGACGTCATCGCCGCCCACGAGGACGCAGGCGAGTTCACGCCCGTGATCGCCGACCACCACCAGCCGGCCGACCGCGACACGACCTACCATCTGAACCCCCTGCTGTTCGGGATCAACGGGGCCTCGGAACTCTCCGGAGCCGGCGCGAGTTACGTGCTCGCGCGGGCACTCGCCGAAACCGGTGACGGCATCGTCGACGCCGGCGACGAGCCAGGCCACGAGCACGCGACCCCCGACGGCGGGACGACGACCGACCCCGAGTCGCCGGGAAGCCACTCCCCTCGGCTCGGGACAGCCACAGCCACGGCACCCTTGAGCCGACCCACCGGCAACTCCCCGCGGGCGGACAACCGCGACCTCGCCGCCCTCGCCGTCGTCGGGGCCGTCGGCGACATGCAGGCCTCCGGCGGCGAACTCCACGGCGCGAACGAGGCGATCGTGACCGAGGGCGTCGAGGCCGGCGTCCTCGAGACCGCCACCGACCTCGCGCTCTACGGGAAACAGACTCGTCCGCTGCCCAAACTGCTCGAGTACGCAAGCGACGTGCAGATTCCGGGCATCTCGAACGACGCCAACGGCTCGCTGCGATTTCTCGACGACCTCGACCTCGAGTTGCGTCGCGACGGGGAGTGGCGCCCCTGGGCCGACCTCACCGGGGAGGAAAAACAGGTCGTCGCGAGTGCCCTCGTCCAGCGGGCCGTCACGAGCGGCGTCCCCCCGCACAAGATCGACGACCTGGTAGGGACGAGTTACGTCCTCGCGACGGAGGCGGTTGGCACCGAACTCCGGGATGCGAGCGAGTTCTCGACGCTCCTGAACGCCACCGCCCGCTACGAACGCGCCGACGTCGGCCTGGCGGTCTGCCTCGGGAACCGGGCCGGCGCACTCGAGCGGGCCCGCCAACTGCTCCGGGAGCATCGCCGCAATCTCTCGAGCGGTATCGATCTGGTCACCGAGGAGGGAGTGACGAGCGAGGCCCACGTCCAGTGGTTCCACGCGGGTGACCGCATCCGAGAAACCATCGTCGGCATCGTCGCCGGGATGGCGCTGGGCAACGCCGGCATCTCCCGCTCGAAGCCGATCATCGCCTTTGCGAACAAGGACGAAGAGGCGGTGAAAGCCTCCGCCAGGGGAACCCACAGCCTCGTCCGACAGGGGCTGGATCTCTCCGCGGTGATGGGGGAGGCCGCCCGCGCCGTCGACGGGGACGGCGGGGGCCACGACGTCGCCGCGGGGGCCACGGTTCCGGCGGGTCGCGAGGCTGCCTTTCTCGAGTTCGCCGACGAACTGGTCGGCGAGCAATTGTCCTGACCCGAGCGTGCCCGACGGCGGGCGCGGTCACCGGCTGCGCACGAACGCGTGCTGGTACGGGAACTCGGAGGACGATCCGGTCACGTCGACTGTGGGCGGCCGCCGCCGAATCGAGGGCCAGGACGTGTACGGCTACGCGGTGCGCAACCGAGAGCCGTCGAGTGCGACCAGCATGGCGGTCGCCCGGTTGGTGACGCTGTATTTGCGCCACTTCCCGTCCTTTCGCCGGTCGACGAGCCCGGCGTCCGTGAGCTGGGTGAGGGCGTGGCTGATCGCACTATCGCTCACCGGCAGCAGTGGCGCGAACTCACAGACACACAGCTCCTCATCGGCTGTGTGGAGGATGCGAATGATCTTGTATCGGGTTTCGTTGGCCAGCGCCGACAGGACGTCGACATCCGATTCGAGGTCGGGTCCGCCAACGGCCGCTTCCAACTCCTCGAGTTCCTCGAGTCGCTCCCTGAGTGTCTCGTTCGTGCAACTCCCAAGTTCGTCGCTGAGATACCGCTCGAGCCGATCGCTCGCTGACATAAGGATGCTTGATCGACACATAAATTAACTCTTTTGCAGCGAGCCGCCACTCACCCCGCACCCACCACAGCAGAACAATTTAGTGTTTGTTAATCCTATAGTGGACATGGCTATCCGCACAGTACAGCGAAAGACGAGCCGGCCAGCGAGGCGACCGGCGACACAAATACCGGCATGCCCATCGACGACGGGCGAGCCCGACGCGATGGAGTGGATCTAATGTCGTACACGCGAATCAACTACACCGACATCGAACCGGTCTCAGGCGCGATGCACAATTTGAGTGAGCCCCTCGATAGCAAGGAGGTCGGTGTCACGATCGCCCGCTGTGAACCCGGCTGGCGGAACCGCCCACACAACCACGCCGATAACGACCACGAGGAGATCTACATCCTCATCGACGGCCACGCAACGGTCCTCGTGGATGACGAACCTGTCGAGATGGAAGGCGGCGATGCGATCCGAATTTCGCCGGAGTCGACCCGCCAGATCAGAAACGGGGAGTCAGAAAGCGCGTTCGTGCTGGTCAGCGCGCCCGCATCCCGATGTCTCACCACCACTGGAATGGGCGAAGACGGGGACTCGTGGGCCGCAGACGGCTTTGTCGGCTGAACCGGACAGTCGAGAGTCGGTTTAGCGATACTCGAAACGTTTAGGTTTACAGTTCACGTTTTGCTCAACTGAGTTCGAGACGAGACGGCTTCGAATCGCGGTAGACGACTTCACTCAGTCGAGATTTGTTTGACCAACGATCGAACAAATCATGATCCAAATCCAACTCTACGAAGAAGCGATGTGTTGTTCCACGGGCGTCTGTGGACCCGATCCGGACGACGAACTCGTCCAGCTGAGCGCTGCACTCGACCAACTCGCGGACGAATTCGAAACGGTCGATATTTCAGCGCAAACATCCAGCACAACATCGACCAGTTCCTCGACACCCAGGCGATCTACGACCTCGTACAAGAAAACGGTCCGGAGGTCCTCCCCATCACCGTCGTTGACGGCGCGATTGTCGCCACGGAAGTGTAGCTTTCCTACGACGAACTGGCAGCCGAAATCCGTGCCCGACAACCCGAGCCACAGGAGGTCTAGGGAATGGCAACAACCCAACCGACGACGGACGCCCGAGCAATCGTGGAACCAAGCGGCGAGGAAACCCAGTTCCTCTTTTTCAGTGGCAAAGGCGGCGTCGGCAAGAGCACCATTGCCGCGACCTCGGCCACCAAACTCGCCGAGGCGGGCTACGAGACGCTCGTCGTCACGACGGATCCAGCAGCACACGTCGAGGACATCTTTGGCGAGCCCGTCGGCCACGAGCCGACCTCGGTGAGTCAGACCAACCTCCATGCGGCCCGCATCGACCAGGAGAAGGCACTCGAGGAGTACCGCGAACAGGTCCTCGACCACGTCACCGAGATGTACGATGCAAGGGAGGACACGAAGATCGACGTCGAGGCCGCCATCGCCAACGTCGAAGAGGAACTCGAATCCCCCTGTGCAGAGGAGATGGCCGCCCTCGAAAAGTTCGTGAGCTACTTCGAGGCGGATGGCTACGACATCGTCGTCTTCGACACCGCCCCGACGGGCCACACGCTCCGACTCCTCGAACTCCCATCCGACTGGAAGGGGTTCATGGACCTCGGCTCGCTGACGAAGGGGGCCACACCCCCAAACGGCGGGAAGTACGACATGGTCATCGAGACGATGCAGAACCCAGAGAAAAGCTCCTTCGCCTTCGTCATGTATCCCGAGTACACCCCCATGATGGAGGCCCACCGGGCTGCCGAGGACCTCAAGGACCAGGTCGGCATCGAGACCGCCTTCGTCGTCGCCAACTACCTGTTGCCCGAGGAGTACGGCGACAACGCCTTCTTCGCCAACCGGCGCGCCCAACAGCAGCAGTATCTCGGCGACATCAAGGATCGCTTCGAGACACCGATGATGCTCGCGCCGCTTCGTCGGGACGAGCCGATCGGGCTCGACGAACTCAGCGCGTTCGCTGAGGCAGTGAGTGGGCTGGACGCCCCCGACCAGCAGGTTCCGGAGGTGCGACCGCGATGAGCGACGCCCAGCCCACCCAGAAGATCGAGGAGGGCGTCGCACAGTCGCTCCAGGCGTTCGTTGACGCCATCGAGGACAGCGAGACTTAGCGGGAGTTCGTGGCCGCAAACGAACAGCTCGAAGCCGATCCCGAGGCCACGGCGTTACTCGAGGAGTACCGACAGATCCAGCTCGCGTTCGATCAGTCGCTGCTGGCCGAGTTACGAAAAATTCGAGGCGGAAGCCTCGCTTCAGGGGCATGACGAGAGCGGAGCTCTCGCTGTCGTTCGAAAGCCGTACGTCTTTCGTGATGACGAGGCGCGGAGCGCCTCGAACCACAACCGAAAAGCTTCGCTTTTCGAGGACGGGGATGAAGCCGACCAACAGTATTCAACCGTTAACGATGGCGTGAAGTACCCCGCGCACGGTGGCGCGGGGCGTCCGTGTTTAATCTTGCACTGCTGAGGCAACGGACTTTACTTCCTCTCGCACTCGACTCTCGCCTTGTGCCGACGTTCCGTTGCCGGTAACACCCGAACACAAATCGTGTCCGTGAGAGTCGGGGCCTCCACCAGCCCCCGATGCCGCCCGTCTCACCTTCCGAACTCGTGGAACCACGCAATTGGTATAGCGGCATGCGCTATACATCAGGCATCCCTGTGAGCAGTCGACCCCGGTAACAAGACTCGAGTGTCGACCCCTCGAGCGACTCATCGCGGTGGACCCCCTCCACGAGCCGCCGTGGCGCCAGTCCGCGAACCCTCCCCCACTCGACCCCAGATCCCGTTGGCCCGAGCGCAGGGCTCGCGTGTGCGTGCTCTGGATGCTGCCAACGTTTGCACAACTGCCCAGCAGAGCAATGGAGCGGGACTGAATCACTCCGTCATCGAGTACCCAGATGGCAAGGACGGGTGCTGGGACCAGTTAGGACCGCTCCGAGCGTCGACGGGCTGGGGGTGTCCCGCCGCTGGGACGGACACTCCCTCGAGCCCCCAACCCGACGTGGCGATACGGAATCACACCCGCGTCCCAACCGATGACCCACCCACGGCCAACGGCGCAGTGTGGAGTGATGTCCATCGTCCCCCTTCCTCCGTTCGCCGCCCCACCCTCCCCAGTCACCGACTGCACACGTGGGATTCGTAGCCGGCTCGAGCGAAGCCGAAGGCTGAGCCAGCGAAGGCACCCAGTACACGGAGACCGCGCTCGACCCTATTATAAATTGTATAGCGGTATACAGAATGTGTCCACCGACCCCAACCCGTCCACGGCGCGCCACACCGGCGCCGGCAGCCACATGCATGCAGCCCAGGAGTATATAGTCATATATAGCAAGATATAGATGTGGTCGGCAACCTCTATCCGACACGAGAGACGCGGAGTAGCCGTCCCCTCACCGCGAGCCGAACCATGAGAGAGCCAGCCGATCCAATTGCGACGACCGGTCGACTCGGCCAGGACCAGTCCCAACCAGCCCCGGTCTGCCGATCCACTCGGGTCATCGAGCAAAACCGCCCCGAGCAGTACCCACCACGCCACAAGCGGGATCAGGACGAATCCAGGCCGATCCAGGAGGTGGGCTCGTGATCGAGTTCGAGCCGGCCGCCCACCTCGAGGAGGAGGTCGTCAAACTCGTCATCGCCACCCTCCTCGGGATGTTCCTCGGCCTCGAACGCGAGTGGTCCCAGAAGTCGGCGGGAATCCGGACGTTCGCGCTGATTAGCCTACTCGCTGCAGTGTTCACCATCCTCGAGGAGCCGGGGCTCTTGCTGGTCGGTGGCGTGTTGATTATCGCCCACGCGGTCTTGCTCGCGGTCCAGAGCTTCATCGAAGCGGAGATCGAGGGGCTGTCCCTGACGACGTCGGTATCGATGCTGGTCGCCTACAGCATCGGCGCGCTGGTTGCCAACGGCTTCTTCCTCGAATCGGTGACCGTCGCCGTTCTCTCCTCGCTTTTGCTCGTGTTGAAGCGCGAACTCCACGAGTTCGCCTGGGGGCTCTCCCGCGAGGAAATGCGCAGCGCCGTCGAGTTCGTCATCCTCGCGTTCGTCATCTTCCCCCTGTTGCCCGAAGGGACGATCGACCCGTGGGGGGCGATTCCGCCCAGACTCATCTGGTCGCTGGTGATCGCCATCAGCGCCATCGGCTTCGTGAACTACGTGCTCGTGAAGCAGTACCAGGGCCGGGGCATCGCCGTCACCGGGTTCTTCGGCGGCCTCGTCAACTCCACGGCCGTCGTCGCAGAGATGGGCAAGCGGGCCACGACCCAGCAGGGGATGCTCGGCCTCGCAATCGGGGCAATCCTGCTCGCGAACGCCGCGATGGCCTTCAGAAATGCCGTCCTGGTCATCGTTTTCGTGCCCGAAGCCGCCCTCGTGATCGGTGCGCCACTCGGGGCGATCACGGTGGCGGGCATCGCTGCCGCCGTCTGGCGAAGCGACTGGCGCACGAACTTCGAGGCCGACCTGACCTCGCCGTTCAGCCTGCGAAACGCCCTGACCTTCGGTGGGCTGTTCCTGATCGTGCTCGTCGTGTCCGTCGGAGCCGAACAGACCTTCGGGACGACCGGCTTTCTCGCGACGGCGTTCTTCGCGGGGCTGGTCTCGAGCGGGTCGGCCACCACGACGGCCGTCACCCTGGCGAGTACGGACCAGATCACGACCGAGACCGCAGTGGCGGGGGTCATCGCCGGCACCGCAGCGAGCATCCTCGTGAAGACCCTGTTCGCGGCGGCGATCTCCCGGGAACTCGTTCGGCCCGTGTTGCTCTGGAATCTTGCGCTGATCGCCGTCGGCGCAAGCGTTGGTGCGGTCGTCTTACTTCGGTGACATCCTCCGCGCCGTGAACGGCGCGGCTTCCCGGCATGGGAATACCAGCTAAGTTTCGCTGTTGCTGGCAGAGGGTTCCGACCCGTGGAAAGTCGAGAGAGTCATCTGCGAGGGTTCCTCGCTCGTCTCTCGGTGGGTCGTGGCGCTGTCACAGGCGCTCCCATCCCGTGAGATGTCATCGTCCGCCGGTTTCAGCGGCAGGCTCTCACCCCACGGGTCATGGCGGCCAGCGATGTTGACCGCCGCGTTGATGTCTGCGTGGTACTCCGATACCCAACACTCGTCGTTCTGGCACCGGAACACGTCACCGTTCCGGTGCCCGACGTGATCGCACTCGTGACACGTCTGACTCGTGTACTCTGGTCGGACGTATTCGACCGGAAGCCCTGTCTCTCGTGCCTTGTCATCGATGCGCTGTTGAAGCCGAGCGAACGCCCATGCGTGGAGCCGTCGGTTCATCCACTCACCGTAATCGAGGTCTTCACGGATGTCCGAAAGATCTTCCAGCACAAGCACTGGCTTCTCGAATCGACAAGCATACTCGACAGCACGTCGAGACGCCTTCTCGATGATGTCTGTGAGTGCGTTCTGGTAGTGATCGAATCGCTCGTCTATCCGCCACTGTGAGGCGTCACGCTCTTGCAGTCGCTTGAGCGTCGTGAACATCCCTTTGCGAAGGTGACGAGCGCGACCACCATTGATGAGCAGTGGGTCACTCGGAGTGCCCTGCTCGCAGGCACAGCCCGCGAGCAGGTGTGCTTCGCCAATGTCGAAGCCGACTGGTGTTACATCGTCGTCTGTCGGTTCGTAGTCCGGTTGTTCGACCGGAAACTCGACGGTGACGTGGAGTGTCCACGACGTGCGGTGGCGTTGCAGTCGGAGTTGTCCCGCCGAAGCGTCACCGTGTACGAGGTCGTGCCACAGACCGTCTTGTTCGGGGTTGATACGAAGCGGTATCCAGAAATTCGTCCCGCGACCGGGTTGCGGTGCCCACCATGTAAACTCGTAGTCACGCGCCGCCGAGTGGTCAAACTCGGCGGCTTGGTTGGTGAGCCGAACCGGGTGGTCGTCGTCCAACTCCTGTGCGTTGTAGATGTCGTGAAGTTGTGGAACGTAGTTGCACAAAGCCGCTTTCGCCTGATACGGGAGGTCGTAGGGCGTCACTACGTCGCTGGTTGCGCTCATCGTGTCACACCCGGCTTCGAACGCTTCGTGAAGCCCCTCACGGTAGGTTTCGAGCAGGTCACACAGTTTCTGCTCTTTGTGTGCTGTCGGCGGGGCGAGCGTGGCTTCCAGCGTTTTCGTGGCTGTTGCGGTCATGCTACTGGTCGTCCACGTAGTCCATCAGCACGTCAATACTCACTTGGCCGGTCGTGGCGAGGAAGTACCCCGGTTGCCAGAACGCATCTTCGAGCGTTTGTGTTACTTCGGGATACTCCGACCGAATCCGGCGGGACGTGACGCCTTTGAGCGAGTTGATGAACTTCGTGAGGTCTGTGGTTGGTTTGGTCCGAAACAGGATGTGAACGTGGTCAGTTCCGCCATCCACGTTCTTGATGTCGGCCTCGAAGTCATCTGCAATGTTGTGGGCGATTTCAGCGACACGCTCCAGCCGCTCATCCGTGAGAATATCAGCACGGTACTTCGTGACGGTCACGAAGTGATACTGAAGCGCGTAAACTGTGTGCGACCCGGTTTGCAGATGATATTCCATTTGGCCTTACCAGATACGAGACACCCAAGTCAAATAACTCTTGTGACGTGAGGTATTCAGCAGGGAGAAACCGAGTCGTTTGTTGCACAGAGCTTACGCGATTCACTCCCGCCCTGTTCGCTCCTCGGTTCCGACTGAGCGTCGGAACACTCGTCACTCACGGGAAGGGCGGGATTCTCTCGCTGAATCAAGATAGCTCGGGGAGACACCCGACGAGATCGAGGTCCTCGAGCGCGGCCTGTACGCCCAGTGGATCCGAGGCATCCTCGACGCATTCGTGAATGTGATGCATGCACGCGAGCAGGCCACGGACGGCCGCCCGACGCGTCGGGACGTGATCGACGGTTTCACAGACCGGGAGTTCGCCGACCTGGAGGCGATACTTGACAGCCCAGCAGCGACCGATACCCAACCCGGGGTGGGCCTGATCGTGCCCGGTCTGTTCTCCGAGGAGTTCGAGGGCGGGTGAGCGGCGTCGGTACACCAGTCGGTCGGCGTCGACATCAGCCAGACCCCAGCCAGGTGGAAGCGATTCTGGTGGAATCGGGTGCTGATCGGCCTGCATGGTTACGGGGTGGCCGCTCGCGGATAACACCGTTGACCTTGCACCTGCAGCCACCCCATTAGGGACACCATACCGGTTCATCGTGCTGAACAGTCACGAGCGAAAGCACACCGATCGGCCGATTTTTACTCGCCGAGGCCAATCCACCACCATGACCGAGTTCGATCCCGAGCAGTTCGAGGACAAGTACGCCAACTACTTTCCCGAGTTACAGCAAGCCTACAAGAACGCGTTCACCCGGATCAACGAGCGCTACGACTCCACCCTGGTCCACGGCATCGACCAGCAGGTACTCAACGAGAGCGAACCGTTCTACGACGAAGAAACGGGATTCTGGGTCGAGCTCCCGGCGGACCCCTACGAGCGATTGACCGGCGTGGCGGTCGACCGTGACCGTTTTGAAACAGTCCTCGAGGCCCACGTCGAAGCCATCGAGGCCGAACTCGAGCGCGTGTTCGACGTCTGATACGCTTTCGGGTCGTCGCTTCCCGGTGAGTGCCCGTGTCGGATCGGCACTCACCGGTGAGAAGTAGAGGGAACCGTACGAGAGAGGCCGTCGTTTACCAAAGAGGGCTGACCGTATGGGTTGTTGTCACCATGGTATTGGCACCGGCACCTCCGATGGTTGCGTGCTGGGTCACCAACCCGAGGCGGCGACCCTCAGCGGCACCATAATCCCGTTTCGGCGGGTCTCAGGTGGGCTACAACGGAGTCACGTTGGCTATCCAGCGGGTGAGCACTCCCCGTCGCGATGACTGGCCGAACCAGCACCCCTCGAAATCACTCCCGTCGCCGAAGCGCCTCGATATCGGCCGCGTGGGCCTCGAGCAGTCGCCCGAACGCCGTCGCCTCGCGGCGTTCCTGAGCGCCCCGCCCGTCGGTATCCCGCAGCCGCGTTTTCAACACCGAGAGGGCGTCCCGTGGCCGTTCGGCGACCGTCTCGGCCACCGCCCGGGGATCCGACTCGAGCCGCGAGACGAGTCCCATCCGTCGTGCCGTCTCGGCGTCGACGACGCGACCGGTGCAGGCAAGATCGAGGGCGTTTCCCTCGCCGACGATGCGGGGCAACCGGTGGGTGCCACCCCAGGCACCGAACAGCCCGAACGTGACTCCCGGTTCACCGAACGTGGCGTCCGGGGTCGCCACCCGCAGATCACACGCCAGCGCCAACTCGAGGCCGCCACCCCGAGCTGGCCCGTCGATTCCGGCGACGGTGACCAGCGGCGTTTCCGCGAGGGCGTTGGCGACCCGCTGACCCAGGCGGGCGAACGCCTCGGCCCCCTCTCGATCGAGAGCGGCGACAACGTCGAGATCGGCGCCGGCGCAAAACGCCGACCCGGCACCCTCGAGGTAGCAGACGGTAGGGGGTGTGTGGTCGGTAGGTGGTTCCGAGCGCTCGAGATCGAATTCCCCCGCCCTATCGGCCGATGGCGCCTCGAACCGACACTCCTCGCCGACTCGAGCGCTCTCGAGCGTTCGAGCCGCGCGCCCGAGCGCCTCGAGGCCCTCCGTTGTCAGCGCGTTGCGAGCAGCCGGCCGATCGAGCCGGATCGTCACTACGTCACCGGTTCGGGTTCGTTCGATCATCAGGCACCCCCGACGAGCGGTGATTGCCCACCCCTCGATGCGAATTTCAAGTGGGTTGTCGAGCGAGTCGCGATCATGACAGGCGTCGGTGACGGCTTTCCAAAGGTCTTTGCCTACTCCGCCGTAATCACGGCATGATGTATCGGGTCGACACCTGTCGAACCGCCGCCCGGGACGCCGTCGCAGACGTCGAACCGACGGCACTCCACGACCTCATTACCGACCGGCTCGAGGCCGCGTCGATGGCCCCGGGGGTCTTCACCCTCGCCTGTGCGGCCGCCCTCGATGCGGCTCGAGTCAGCGCTCAGAACGGGCGCTCGAACGGGAGCGGTGACGGCGACGGGACGAACTCCAGAAACGGCGACGGCGACGGCATACCCACCGATCGTCGGATCGCTGACGATACTGACACCGACCCCCAGGCCGATACCGACAGGCAACCCGAGACCCAGTTCGATCTCGACGCCATCGCCCACCACGCCGCCGGCGTCCAGCTCATCTACGAGGGGCTCAGACTCACCCGCACCCTCGCCCACGAAGAGCCCTGGGCCTCCACCGCCGGCGACGGGCGCGCCGACCTCGAGATCCTGGCCGCCGATATCATGGTCGCCCGGGGGTTCTACCTCCTGGCGCGCACCGAGGCCGCCGAGAGCGCCGTCCGCACCGTCCGTCGGTTCGGTCGCGATCAGACGCTCCGTGCCGCCGAGGGGATCGATCCCGAGTCCCAGGCCACGCTCGACGACAACCTCGAGCGTGACGTCCTCGTTCTCGCGGTTCACACTGGCGCGACAGCGGTCGATGCCCACAGTCCTGCCGCGCTCCTCGGCGTCGCGAGCGACGTCGCCGACGAGGCGGCAATCGGCACCGCCGGCGGCTTTCCGCCGGTTGCGGAGTGTCTGCCCGCACTCGCTGGCGACGCCGAGGGAGTCGCGCTCGAGGCCGTGGCCGATCTTGGGGTTGACGTGGACGCGGAACTGGAACTCGAGGGCGATACCGGGGAGCGATCACCGGAACGACCACCGGCAGAGGTGTCGACCGATCGGGCGACCTCGGCTGGGGATCCCTGACTTCACAGGACCAACTGCAGCGAGTTACACGGCGGGCGCCGACACGGCTGGTGGTCAGATGTGCAATGATCAGGAGTGGTGACGGCGTATGATGGTAGCTACAGCGCGATGACAGGCGACCGAACGCATGCTGGCGAATCGAAACCCATAAAGACGGCTCCGGTCAACTGATGAATGCCTGCCTGGGTAGCTTAGCGGTAAAGCGCGTCCTTGGTAAGGACGAGAGCCCGGGTTCAAATCCCGGCCTAGGCTTCCTGTGACGAACGTCGTGACATGACCGACAGTCTCGAGACACTCGAGCGGGCAACGTAAACTGGGCCCCAGCAAGGCGACGGCAGTGACACCGGACTTGTCTGACAGCTCGACAGTGCCCACGAGGTGACACGTTGTCGAAGGGCGTGCACACGCTTTTGTCGATTGCGTCCGCGACGTGAGCTATGCGAGTATTCATTTCGGCGGACATGGAGGGGGTCACCGGTATCGCGACACCCGAAGACGTCGTCAGCGGCGAGGAGGAGTATCCTCGTGGGCGGGAGTTGCTGGTCGGCGACGTGAACGCAGCGGTCGAGGGCGCACGTGCCGGCGGTGCCGACACCGTCCTCGTCAATGACGCTCACTCGACGATGACGAACATTCCACGGGGAGAACTTCACGAGGGGGCGGGGCTAATCCGGGGCAACACCAAACCGCGATCGATGATGCAGGGGCTCGACCCGGACCACGACGTGGCGCTGTTCGTCGGCTACCACGCCATGGCCGGCACCGCCGAGGCGGTGTTGAACCACACGTTCGTCGGCCACGAACTGCTTCGACTCCGCGTGAACGGGGCCGAGGTGGGCGAGCTGGGGTGGAACGCCCGTCTCGCAGGGGCCGAAGGGGTGCCGGTCGGACTGGTCACCGGCGACGACGCGACTGTAGCCGAGGCGAGCGCGGAACTCGGGGCGTCGACGCCCACGGTCGCCGTCAAACGCGGCATCGACCGATTCAGCGCGGACTGTCGCCCGCCGGCGGTCACAAGGGAGGCGATTCGCGAGGGAGCGATGCGTGCCCTCGAGCGTGTGGCTTCGGGTGCCCTCCGGGCGATGTCCCCGACGGAGCCGACCCGGATCGAGGCCGACTGGTCGGCGACGAACCACGCTGTGGCGGCCGCATCGATGCCGGGCGTCGAGCGTGCAGGCTCGCGCACGACAGCGGTGGCGGCCACCACGTACCCAGGCGCTTTCGAGGCGAGTGTGGGGATGCTCCGCGCGGGCGTTGCCGGCAGAAACGAGTGCTACGGCTGACCGAGTACACACAGCCGACCGGTGTGTTCGCCTGAGAGCGGCCGACGATTGCACACCCACGGGATCGACCCTCGGCGGGCCTGAAGATATCGATGCCACTCAGTTGGCCCGATAAAGCGAGACGTTCGCCGGAGAACAAAAGGGTATATCGGTGCGACTGTGGGTACTGTATGAGTGACTCGAACGATTTCCCAGGAGCGCTATCTCGAGGCGAAACGGACGGTCGACGACCGATCGCTGAACCGGACTGTCATCGACGAGTTGGCACCGATACTCGCCGATTCGACTGAAATCGTCGAGATCGGTGCCGGGATCGGCACGATGGTCCAGCGCCTGCTCGAGTGGGAGTTACTCCCAGACCGGCTGACGTACACACTGGTCGACGTCGATGGAGACGCAATCGAGAGCGCACGGGAGCGTCTGCCCTCGTGGGCTGCCTCGGCGGGCTACACCGTCCAGGAGGACGGCGCGATCACCCTGCGCCGTGAGGGCCAGGCGGTCCGCATCGAGACCGCGGTGATGGACGCGACCACCCATCTTGCCACGGCGACGCCGGATCTGGTCATCGGCTCAGCGTTTCTCGACTTGCTGACGCCGGTCGAGGTCGACGAACTGTTCGCGCACCTGCCCGAGGGCTGTCACTGCTACTTCCCGATCACGTTCGATGGCGGGACGACGTTCCAGCCGGCTGTCTTCCCGGCGTTCGACGAGCACGTCGTCGATCGGTATCACGAGAACATGCACCGCCGCGAGAATCCTGGCGATCCACACGCGGGGCGGCACCTGCTCGCACGCGCGGCGAACGATCACACGCTGCTCGCCGCAGGCGCATCGGACTGGGTCGTCGCCCCCAATGACGGGGGCTACCGGGCCGACGAAGCTGACTTCCTGCATCACCTCGTCGGGACAGTGACGTCGGCGCTCGCGGAGAGCCCCATGGTCGACGACGATCGGCTGAAGAGCTGGGGGGACCACCGCCACGAACAGATCGATCGCAACGAGCTCGTCTACATCGCCCACCAGCTAGACGTGCTGCTGACCGTCTGAACACCGCTCGAGGAACGATCGGACCTCGCTCATCGTCTCCGCCCACGTCGGCTGTGCGTCGGCCGTCACGAGCGCGTTCTGGCCCAGTCGAGCCAGTCGGGCCCGGTCGTCGTCGAGGGACCGAAGGTGGGTGGCGATCTCCCGGTCATCTCCCGGCTCGACGACGAATCCGTTGTGGCCGTGCTCGACGAACTCGGTTGCGCCACCGACGGTTCCGGCGATCGGCACGACACCGTACTCCATCGCCTCGAGATAGACCATTCCGAACGCCTCGTACTGTGAGGGGACACAGCAGACGTGGCTCCGCTCGAGGATGGTCTCCAGTTCGGGTGTCTCTATCTCCCCGGTGAACGTTACCCGATCGGCAAGCCCACGTGCCGTGGCCGCTGTGACGACCGACGCCGCGTACTCGGGATCGGCATCGTGACTGCCGACGACCGTTAGTTCCCAGTCCCGCTTCGGTCCTCTTCGGGCGAACGCGCGCAGGAGCGTCTTCGGGTCCTTTCGCGGAATCAGGTTCCCGATGTACACGATCCGGAGCGGCTCCCGCTTGGCTCGCTCCCTGACGTGCGCCGGCGGTACCCCGCTGCCTTCGGTCCGGCCAGCCGGGGGCGCGACGAGGCTGGGCGTCCCGCTCGTCCGAGGCGCTCGCTCGCGTGCACGGCGTTCGGTGAACTGGCTGGTACTGATCGTGGCGTCGACCGATTCGAGAAACCGCCGCTCGAACGGGTGGACGACGGACGAAAACCGTTCGCTCGGGTCGTCAGACCGGAGGTGATGGACGAGTGCGACGGTCGTTCCCGGCGCGGACAGGCCGTGGTTCTGTCGCCACAGCGACGGATGACAGAGCCCGTCCTGCACGAGCACGTCGACGGGCCGTTCTAGCCTCGATCGGATCGACGGGGAAACGCCATCGACGAGCGCTCGCGGGTACGAACGCCACGGGAGCGAGATCACCTCGACGGTGTCGCCACACTCGCGGAGATGCGAGACGAGCTTCCGATCGTATCGAAAGCCGCCGGACGTCGCATCCAAATCGCCGTAGATCACCACCCCAACGTGCATCGCCGTATTCTCGCTCACGCTCGTGCTCAGAGCGTCCGTTCGTGGGTGACGCTCGCGACGTCGTCTTCCTGCAGTTCCACCCGCAATCGCGTCGCCGCCTCGGGTTGGAGCCGCGTCAGGAGGCTGTCACCGAAGATTCGGGCGAAGTGTTCGGCGCTCGGGTTCCGTCCCTCGAACGCCGGCAACTCGTTGAGCGTCTCGTCCCGGAACGCCGCGACTGTCGTCTCTAGGGCTTCGAGAACGGCGTCGATATCGACGAGATAGCCGTACTGGTTCAACTCAGGACCCTCGAAGGTCACTTCGACGGTGAAGTGATGGGAGTGTACCGTCCCCTCCGGCCCCGGGTCAGGAACCGTCAGCCAGTGCTGTGCGACGAACGACCGAGTAACCGAGACCGCATACATGTTTTTTTCTTTGACTGCGTGTTATTAAGTGGATCCCCTGTGTGGCTGTCGGGGCCACCGTCCGTCTGTGGCTCCGATGGGGTCGATCGACCGGGCCGAGTCGCGACGCCGTTATGTCGACCCGTCGAGTCGTCCGGAGACGACGAGCCAGTCCCGCGTGAAATTGAGGAGGAACGGCACCAGTACCAGCCAGGCGAGCAATCGAGACAGCGACGCACCCGGAACGGGCAACAGCGCGAGCCAGATGACGACCATCGCGGCCCCACCGAGTGCCCGCCGGAGATCACTCGGATCGAGTTCGTACACGTCGCTGCCGCGACGGCGGCGGTACTTGATGCCCGCGACGAAGAGGTACCGGGCGAGTCCGACGAGTACGAAGACCGCGGGGGCGACGCCGTACCGAACGGCGAGGAGGGCCCCCACGAAGACCGTAAGGGCGTCGACTTCTACGTCGAGGCGCTCGCCCCGTTTCGATTCACAATCCAGCCTGCGGGCGATCGCCCCATCGGCGGCGTCCACCGCAGCCGCGAGCGCGAACAGGACACCGGGTGCCCACGCGATCGCGCCGTCGGGTTTCGGAACCACCAGAAATCCCATGAGCAACACCAGTGCACCCCCTCTGGCGATCGTTACCCAGGTCGCAACCGTGATCCGTTCCGGGCCGACTTCGGCCAGCGCGAGTTGAAACGTCCGCCATGTCGTCGCCGACACGACGGCGAATCCCGCGAGTGTTCCGAGGAGGTACGGGTCGGTCGGACCGCTCTCCCACGCGAACGCGAGTCCGCTTCCACCGATGACGACGAGGAGTGCCGTTACTCCCGTCGCAACCACCCAGTGGTGGCGGTGTCCCGTCATCGCTGATGCTTGCTCAATCGTCATTCCGCACCCACCCCGACGAGATCGTACAGGTCAGGATGCTCGCGATACGCAGCATCAACGGCAGTCAGGCCCCCGTCCCGCACCCGGTCGCGGACGCGCTGCCACTCGCGATGGCGACGCTGGACGACCACGGGTACCGCCTCGAGGTCGAGCAACTTCGCGATAGCGAGCCGGTGTTGGCCGTAGGTCCGCCAGTAGATCGTCCCGTTGTGGCCGATATCGACGTTGATCTCGTCCGCTCGAGCCCCGAGCGTCGCCCCACAGTCGCGCAGTTCGGCTTGCTCCCGGTAGCCGTCCCGTTCGATCGACCGGTAGAGTCGTTCGATCTCCCGACACCGCCGCTCGAAGTCGTCGATCGAAGTGTACTCCCAGGCGTTGCCAAACCGCTTCAACTGGTCGACGTACGCGTCGTAGAGGGCGGTCTCCGCCCACGGGATGTCCGCGAGGAATCGCTGTTCGAGGCCTCGAGGGACTCGCCGGTCGTCGAACGGTTCCCACGCCTGCTCCCACGCGCCGCCGACGACACGCCCCCACTGCGGTCGCCCCGGCGCGGCCTCCAGCAGGCTCCGGTTGATCCGGCACGGGTCGATCTCGCGCAGGGCGAGTGGGTCGGCGTCAGTGTACCGGCGGGGCCAGAGCCGTCGCCGGAGGCGATGCCACCGTCTCAGCAACGAAAGCGGGATCCGCCGGCTCACCGGGTTCGCCACGCCACGTCGAATCGCGACGACGCTCCGCCCACGAAGCCGCCTGAACCGTGAGATCGGTTCGTGGCTCACGACTCGCGTCGATAGAGCAGCACTAACACGATGATCAGGACGACCTGTGCGACTTTGTCGGCAATCTCCGCGGTACCGAGTGCTGAGAGACTGTCGGGCTGGTTGACCACGTACCAGCCACCGATCTGTACGAGGGTGAACGGGATCCCGGCGAGGTAGACGAGCGTGCGTCGGTAATCGATCAGCACAAGCACGACAGCACCGACGAAGCCGCCCGTCGCGAGCAAAAAGAGCACGCCCATATAGTGCGGAAAGAACCCGATGCCGAGCACGAGGTGGACGAGCGCACTCACGAGGGCCATCGCGATTCCGACCCAGTGCAGCGGGGTCAGTGAACCGAGGGCGAGGACGCGGTCCGTGGAACTCATCGACTGTGTGTTTTCGTACTGTCATAAATGTGTTTGCATAGCGGCACTCGAGCGGGGTCGACGTTCTCACGTCCCCCGAGGGACGGGCGCGAGCCACGCGAAAGTGCCGTAACGGTTTGGATTGCTGCGTTGAATATCCTGCCGTGCAGTCATCGGTGGATAGCGTCATCCAGTGACGGCGCGTATCTCCGCCCCGAAGGGCGGGGGGTTTGCGCCTGCTCATCCCATAACAGACCGCATCAGTAGGTGAACACGACCTGCAGCACCGATTCGACGCGATCGTCGAGCAGTTCGTAGGCTCGCTCGGCCTCCTCGAAGGGGATTCCGTGGCTGATGAGCGCCGCCGTCTCGATCCGCTCGAGCCACTTCAGTGCCGTACCCAAGCGTCGGTCGGTATCCCACCTGCCACGGAGTTCGGGGGCGATGGTACTGACCTGACTGGAGACGAGGTCGATCCGGTTACGGTGGAACCGCCCACCGAGATCGATCGGTGCTCGTTTGGTCCCGTACCAGGAGCCGACGATAACCCGGCCATCGTAGCCGACGATCTCGATGGCGTCGTCGAGCACGGCTGGCTGTCCCGATAGCTCGACGACGGCGTCGACCTCGCTTGCATGTTCGTCGAGTCGGTCCGGATGACAGACCGCATCGGCTCCAAGCTCCGCGGCGAGCGTCCGGCGGTTCTCGATCGGGTCGACGACGACGAGTCGATCGAGCGGAAACTCGGACAGCAGTCGCGCTGTACACAGACCGACGACTCCGGCACCGAAGACGACGAGTTCCTCACCCAGGCGGGGTTCGGTGTCGAGCGTCAGGTTCGCCGCCGTCTCGACGGTCGGCAGTAACGTCGCGTGTTTGGCCGAGAGGGTCTCGGGGACCTCGATGACGTCGTCCAGGCGGGCAGTGAATCGCGTCTGGTGTGGGCTGAACGCAAAGACGCGCGTCCCGATCCGATCGCTCCCGACGTCACACCCGACAGCGACCACCGTGCCGACGGCAGCGTAGCCGTACTGCAACGGGTACGAGAAGGCACCGTCGAGGCTCGCGATCGTCTCGTCGACGGCCATTGCCGACGGCATCTCGTCACGGTAGACGAGCATCTCGGTGCCCGCACTCACCGCCGAAAATTCGGTCTCTATCAGCAGTTCCCCAGGCCCCGGATCCTCGACCGCGATCGGTCGGGTTTCGACGGTCCGTTCGCCGGTGAAGTACAGCGCTTTCGGGCTCATCGATCGATGGTCGCCTGTGGGCCGAACCGATCGATCCGCCGACCCGTTTCTCGACACTCCTCGAGCGCCAGTTTCGCCCGGTATCCGGCCTCGTGTGGGGTTTCGCCCTCGCCGACTCCCACCTGGAGCGGAATGCCAGTCGTCGCCTGTACGTGCGCTGTGGCAGCCTCGAACGCTTCCTCCTCGAGTGATGGACAGAGCGCAATGATGTTGTCGCCCCCGACAAATCGAGCCATACCCTCGTGTTCTTCGCGGAGATAGGACGCAAGTGACACGGTCGCCCGCTGGATCGCAAGCGAGGTCTCCCCAGCGCCTTTTTGATCGGTGAACTCGCCCGTGACGTCGATCACGTCGAAGTGGGCGACGGTGAGCGAGCCGCTGGTCTCCCCCACTGGCCCGGCCGTCGCGAGACGTGCGGTTCGCTCGGCGTCCTGTGCGCTTCCTTCCGCCTGGAGCACTCGTGAGGCAGTTTCGAGCGCCGCCGTCGGCGTCTCGCCGACGCCAACTCCGATGCTTATCGTCACCGGATACTGGTTCCTGATCCGTTCCTGAAGTCGTTCGTGGTCCGCGACGGTCATCCCGTCGGTGACGGCGATCATGTTGTCGATCCGATCGAGGAAGGCGTAGCCGTCGTGGCCCCCCACGAAATCGGCGAGCGTTGCGTATAGCCGAGCCTGTAGCGCTTGCAGATCCGTCTCCCGACGGGGTGACGGGGTCACCGTCCACGGCCCGTAGTTGTCCAGTTGGACGAGCGAGAGCTGGACTGCATCCCGTGTGTTGCTCACGGATTCATACAAGATTTCCCGGATAATAATCGGTCGTGTTACGGCAACTGGATCGTTGACCCGACAGGATGGGGCGTACTGAACCCGGGGACACCGGACGGATAGACACCAAGTGACAGTGACGAGGACGGGGCCGGGGGTGAACTGCCAACGACTCGGGACACCAGCGGACCGCGCGACAGACGGCATGTCACGGGTCACTGGCGACTGGTTACACTCGCGTTCGGAGCCGGTGGGCAGTCGCTGACCGGAACCCCAAGTCTCGAACATGGCCTCGACGGTGCACTGGCCGGCTCGAGCGAGGGGGAATCCTCGTGGGACTCTAGGGCTACCTCACCGCTTCCCGGAGCGTACTCGCCCGGGTCGACACTACCTGTCAAACGTACAGGAAACCGTATCAGACGAACGATATCGCCGCCTCGAGTTCCAGGGGAACCGACCCCTTCCGATACCCTTCCACACGACCGTCGGGTCGGGCGCGATAGACGACGGCCGGTCGGTGGCGGACGTCGGGTTGCTCCCCGCGAACCATCCGCCAGGCGTCGTCGGGGAAACTCGAGCAGTCGACGAAGAGGGTCGCGCCGCCGCCGTGCTCGGCGAGTTGCCCGCTCGTCTTCGTTTCGGCGGTGTCCCGAACGGCGGCGACGGGCCCGGGGGCGGCACGGTTGGCAGGAGGCTGGGGGCGGGTCACCTCGACGAGGACGTTCGTATCGCCGTTGCGGGCCCGGTAATCCAGCGAATGCCCGGTCGTCACCTCGATTTCGGGCGTCACGTCGTAGCCCGCGTCGACGAGAATCTTGGCGGCGATGAACTCGGCCATGGCGGCACTCATGCGCACGCGATCGACGTGGGAACTGGTGCCGAGTTTGCCGGCCATCACGTCCCGGTAGTCGTCCAGAGCACCGGTCTCGAGGATCCCCTCGATGAAGGCCGTCGTTTCCCGGCGGGAGGCGTCGGGGAAGCCGGCGGCGTGTTCGCGAAAGAACGCGCGGGTGGATTCCCGGCCGTCTTTGGACATGAACACGGGGAGGAAAAACCACGAGAGGTAGGGATAATCCGCGAGCCAGGGCTCTCGGTCGTGCAGGGTCGCGAGAAGTTCGCGCTGGGCCCACCGGGAAACGGGGTACGGGACCGCCTCCCAGGGAACCTTGTCGGTCCGCCAGAGCGAGGAGGGCGTTTCGGTGTTGCCCATCCAGTAGGCGTCGTCGCTCGAGCGGGCGAACAGGGCGACGTCGCCGTTCGCCATCTCGAAACGATGGGTCTTCCAGGTGCCAGAAATGGCGTACCACGGCCCGGCATCGGTGGCCCCGAGGTTGCTATCGAGGGGCGTGAAGATCTCTCGGTGGACACGATCGTCGGTCCACGTCTGGGGCGAGTATCGAAAGCGAAGGGGCCGGGCCACGCTGGTGGATTGGCGGTCGGTGGGCATACGTCTATCCTTTCTTTCAGCCCCGAGTGTATGAACGACCGTTACATTCATATGCGACAGGAGCCTACGATGTCGGTACTTGCCATGTCAATGGGTGCCTATGACGAAGACGAACACGAGCGCCGCGAACGCCAGGCGTCCAAAGTCGACACCGACTTCGACGACGAGCGGACGATCCATCACGGCACGATCGAGTACGATTCCGGCGAGTCCGCAGACGATCTGCTCGATCAGTTCCGGGAAATCAAATCCAACTGACTGCTTCTTCGACGAGCTACCGGAATCGATGACGGGACCATGCCGTCTCGAGTGACGGCTACTCCCACCCTGGTGTCTCGGGGGCGCCACGCTCGCGTTCGACCTCACGAGCCAGGGTCGCCGAATCGAGTGACTCGAGTGGATCGCCCCACTCCGTTCCTGGTGGGGCACGCTGTGTCCATTCGTCGGCTGCACCGCCAGCCCACGACGCTGCCTCGAGGACTTGCTGGTGGGCACGTTCGCGATGGGGTTCGGAAATCGAGAGCGTCCCCGGCGCTGAGGCGGCCGCTACGGCGACGAACGCTGCCCGATCCTCGGCGCTGAGTGCGTCCGCCGCGAGTCCCTCGAGTCGACCCTCGAGGTCGTCGGGATCGGGATGGACGAAGACCTTCTGGCCGACAGCCTGGGGCCCCAGCAGGAGCGACCCGTCGGGGTCGGTGTCGACCTCGATCGCCGGACCGGGTCCCGGTGGCGCGTCGTCGTCGCGGCGTATTCGCGTCCCCTCGACCCGATCGCACTCGGTTTCGGCCTCGAGGGCGACGTTGTGACCGGGATAGGCTTCACACTCCTCGGGATAGCAGTCCTCGTCGTGAACGCGACACTGGAGCGTGCCGGGGTCGAGAAAGACACAGGCGGGCAGCCATGTCCGGGCCGAGCGACCGAACGGGGCGACCGGTTTGGGCACCTTTCTCAGGCCGACAAAAAAGACGGGACGGCCGGCGATAGCCGCGATCTCGTAACCGTCGATGGTGATCGCGTCGTCGTCGGCGTCGGCCTCCCACAGTCGAGGGACGAGGACGTCGCCCAGCCCCGCCTCGAGGAACGTCCGGACATCGTCTCGGGTGAGGGGCACGAGATTGTACACGTCGTCGATGGCCGTTCGGCGGGTTCGTCGGGCCGCTGTAGTGGGGCCCTGGTCGGCGCTGGGAACGGCGTCGGTTCCACCTGGTGACGCCGTGCTGGCGTCGTCATCGCCGGGGTCGTTACCGCGAGCGTCACTCGAGTCCCCGTCGACCCCCGCGACCGTGGTCGACGACGCCAGGAGCGGTCGCCAGTCGAGACAACACCCGGCACAGCCCTGACAGTGGACTTTCATCGATCCCAATACGGGGCACAGGTGCTTGAATCACGGGCCGGTCAGGGAGGGTGGAGCCGCTGTATTCGGGAGCTGCGGCAGCGCTGCACTCGGGCCACCCCTCGGTGACGATTCATCCAGAAATTACGCCACGACAACGATTTTCAGCCTCGAGAACCGAGAATCGGTATGGCCCGGACCACGTGCGATGGCTGTGACAGCCCCGTTTCGGCGGCCGGCAGCGCAGCCAACCTCTGGACGTTCGGCGACCGCGACGGGAGCGAGGGGTCCGCGATGACGCTCGAACTCCAGGACGGATCGACGCACCTGCTCTGTTATCCTTGTATCGCGGCCCTGCCGGACGGGCCGACGACCGACGACATCGCGGCGCTGTCGGTCGACGATCACGACGACCGTCCAGTCGATGAGGACGGTCCCGGGACCGCTACGGAGTGATGGGACTCTCGAGTGCAGCGAACGCGAACCGGGGCGAATTCCAGTGGAGCGAACACGAACCGAAGCTGAGAGTCACCGCAGCCGGGCGTGAATCAGTTCGAATCGGCCCCCGGATAGTCGTGCCCGATGACAAAGGCCACCACGTTGATCGCGACCAGCACGAAAAAGAGGCCGAGTCTGGTCGCCGAATCCATCCCGGTCAGAAACACCGGCACGTAGACGAACGGCAACAGGGTGGCGAGCCAAAAACCGATGGCGGTGATGGGCTGTCCGAGCGACATTTACGGACCTCTCGAGGTGGTGGGTGCCGGGACACTGTCGGAGCCCCCGAGCCCCGGATACGATCCCCTTACTCGGCGGTGTGCGGACGAACGACGATCGGCCTGCCAGCAGTGGGAGGGCATACCTGTGACGGTCGGTCAGACGCGGACCCGCCCCATTGTTATTCGAGGACTACTGCGATCCAGCCCAGGGTCGGCGGTGACTACTCGTTGTGCTCGTGACCCCACGTCGAATCTCGTGACGATCACGAGCGGCGACCAATAATGGCGTCCATACCGTTCCGGGTGAGAGTCATCAAAACCAGCGCGTCACTCAAAACGGATCGGTGCCCGGGTCCGGGCGCTCACCGAGCGTGAGGTCGACCGTGACTTCCTCGCCCTCGCGCCCCACGGTGATCGCGATGGTGTCACCGGGGTCGGTCTCGAGGGCGAGATACGTCGACATCGCGTGGTTGTCGGGGATCGGTTCGTCGTCGAGCGCCCGGATCACGTCCCCACCAACGGGAATCCCCTGGCCCGTCGACTCGCTGGGCTCGAGGACGCCCTCGGCTGGACCGCCGACGTCGACGACGAGGATGCCCGTCGGCTCCTCGAGGTCGTTGGCCTCGGCGATGGTGGGGTCGACGGGAACCTGGCTGATGCCCATAAACGAGTGGCGGAACTCCCCGGCCTCGAGGAGGGCAGGCACGACCCGTCGACTCATCGCCGCGGAGATGGCGAACCCGATGTTTTCGCCCTGGGTCGCGTGGACGACGCCGACGACCTCGCCGTCCATGTCGACGAGCGGGCCGCCGCTGTTGCCGGGGTTCACGGCGGCGTCGGTCTGGACCACGTTCGGATAGGAAAAGTCGTGCCACCCCGGGGAGACGGCCCGGTTGACGCCGCTGACGATCCCTTTCGAAAGCGAGCCCTCGAGACCGACGGGGTTCCCGAGTGCCAGCACTTCCTGGCCGACGACCGGCTGTTCCTCCGCGAAGGCGAGCGTGGGCGCCTCCTCGGGGACGGCGTCGACCTCGATGACCGCCAGATCGCTGTAGAAATCGGTGCCGACGACCTCGCCGCCCGTCCACTCGCCGGTGGGGTACTGCACCTCCACATCTGCGTCCTCGTCGCTGAAGACGACGTGGTCGTTCGTCACCAGATGGCCATCCTGGAACAGAAAGCCCGATCCCTCGCCCTGGGCGGGCCCACCGAAGCCGCCGTCGCCCTCGACGCGAACGAGCGTGACGGCGTCGTTGATGGCGTCGTAGACCTCGGTGTAGGCGGTACCATCGGCGGTGTTTTCGGGATTAGCCCCGGCCGATGCGGTGTCGCTCTGATTGAACTGGACCGTGCTCGCCCCGGGTTGGGCACAGCCCGCGACGGTGGCCAGGCCGGCCGCGCCGGCGAGCGACAGGAACCGGCGACGGCCCAGTCGTGAATCGGTCATGCTCGAGGGGTAGGGCCCGAAGATTGTAAACCTCATCCCAACGCGTGTCGGCGAGGACCGGTTCGAGCGGGGTGGCGCAGTCCCCTACGCAGGCCGGTTGGACCGCCAGGAGAGCCCGAGTCTCGAGCACTGGCCAGGAACGATGGCGCAGCCTCGGGCGACTCACAGCCGCCGACGCGGTCCGGAAAATGGAAAGCGTGTTAGCCCCGGCCTCCCCACACCGTGGTATGGATCTCACGGCAACCGCTCGTCGCCTGCTCGAGGCGGGGCCGGTCTGTGACGCCTGTCTGGGTCGGCCGGTCGCCGACCGCAGTTTCGGGCTGACGAACGACGAACGGGGACGGGCGCTCCGGGTCACGCTCGCGCTCACCGACGACGAGGACTTCGAGCCCGTTGCCCCGAGTGAGTGTTGGGTGTGTGAGGGGTACTGCGGGGCGTTCGACGCCATCGCGACGACCGTCGTCGAGGCCCTCGAGGGGATCGACTTCGCGACCTACCAGGTGGGCACTCGCGTCCCACCACTGGTCGAGGAGAACGATCGCCTCCTCCGGGAGGACGCGGGGCTTGCCGAAGACGCCGGGGAACCGCTCAAGCGGGAGGTCAACCGGGAGGTGGGTCGCCGCGTTGGAGCCCGCACCGGAGCCGAGTTCGACCTCGAGCGTCCGGACGTGCTGGTGGTGATCGATCTCGAGGCGTTCGACCCCTACGACCTTGACCTCGAGGGAGCGGCCGAAGAATCGAGGGACGACTCCACGAGCGCGGACGAATCAGCCACCACCGAGGTGAGCGTCACCAGCCACGCCGTCGACTGCCAGATCAACCCCGCGTTCGTCTACGGCCGGTATCGCAAACTCGAGCGGGACATTCCCCAGACCGAGTGGCCCTGCCGGGAGTGTGGCGCGAGCGGCGTCCAGTTGGGTGAACACGGCGAGGAGCCCTGTGATCACTGCGGCGGCTCGGGATACCTCTACGACACCAGCGTCGAGCAGGTCGTCCGCCCGCACGTCGTCGAGGCGATGGACGGCGACGAGGGGACCTTCCACGGGGCCGGTCGCGAGGACGTCGACGCCCTGATGGTCGGGTCGGGCCGCCCGTTCGTCCTCGAGGTGAAACGCCCCCGGTACCGGCGGCCGGACGTCGAGGCTCTCGAGGCCGAAATCAACGAGGAAGCTGACGGGGCAGTCGAGGTTGAGGGGCTCAAACTCGCGACCCACGAGATGGTCGAACGGGTGAAAGAACACGACGCGAGTAAACGATATCTGGCCCAGGTCACTTTCGGGAACCCAATCGACGAGGCGACGTTCCGGGAGGCCCTCGAGACCCTCGACGGCGCGACCCTCGAGCAGTACACCCCCGAACGTGTCGATCACCGACGGGCGAACCTCACCCGCGAGCGAACCGTCTACGAGATCGACGGCCACCTCGAGGATCCCACCCACGCCGAGGTCGAGGTCCACGGCGAGGGCGGCCTCTACATCAAGGAACTCATCAGCGGCGACGGTGGGCGCACGGAGCCCAGTCTCGCGGGACTCGTCGGGACCGCAGCCGAAGTAGAGGCGCTCGACGTTCTGGCGGTCGAGGGCGAGGACGAACCGTTCGAGCGTGACGCGTACTTGCTGGAGTGAGTTGGGCAACCCCCGAGACCCACCATCGCGAAGGCGTCGTTTCTCCACGGAACAGGGAGGGAAGCTCGATCAGCCAAGAATATAGTTTTCAAAGTGACTTTGGTTTCCGTAGTGGTGAGCTGGCCGCCAGCCGCACCCGCAACCGACCGACTCACCGCTCGAGCGCCACTCCCTCGAGTACCGCCTCGCCGGTCACAACGGTCGCGAACTCCCCTTCGAGATGGGCGAGGGCCGTTCGATGGACGGTGTCGGGATCGAACGTCTCCACGCCGAGCGATCGCTCGTGGGTCGCCGTCGCGTCCTCGACGACCGTCACCGCGTAGCCCCGGTTTTCGGCCATTCGAGCCGTCGTCGAGACGCAGTGGTCGGTCGTCAGGCCACACAGCACCAGGTGCTCGTGGCCCCCGGCCTCGAGCCAGTCCTCGAGGCCGGTGTCCAGAAACGCCCCGTTGACGCGCTTGACGAACTCGGGTTCGTCTCCCTGGGGAGCCAGGCCGGGCTTGAACTGAAACCCCGGCCCATCACCGCGCAACGGCGAGTCCGGTTCCGTCGAATCGTGGCGAACGTGGGCGATCGGAGCGTCGGCCGCTCGCCAGGCCTCGAGCAGGTGGGCGGCGTGGGTCTCCGCGTTGGGATTGTTGCGCCTCCCCCACGCAGGATCGTCGAACCCGACCTGGAAGTCGATCAGGCAGAGCACGGGGAGATCGGTGTCGCTCATGGGTACCGCTCCATCGACGCCGACTGTCGACGGGTATCGTGGTCGTGATCGGTGTCGTGGCCGTGGCCGTCAAGCAGGGCCTTCGACTTCGGATGCTCGCGGGTGACGTTGATCGGACAGGCGTCGGGCGCTTGCTCGTCGTCCGCCGAGAGCATGTACTGGGGCCACTCGCGGTCGCCCTCGACGCCCCAGTCGCCCAGATCCGCGTGGGGACACACGCCGTCGTAGCCCTCGAGGCGATTCTGGATCACCTCGCGGGCGTGCTGGCCCGCCTCGGTGTCGGCGGTCACGTTCATGTTCTCGAACAGCCGGCGGGGTTGGAACGTGATCTCGAGACCGATCGGACAGTATCGACTCATCCGCTCGTCGTAGAAGGGAGCCCGGCAAGTGGGGAACATCGGCTCGCCACCGAAGGAGAACTCCCAGTAGGGGTCGTCGGGATCGGTGGGAATGTCCGCGGGCCAGGGCTCGGGGTCGTGGACGTGCAGGAACTGCAGGATGTGCCAGAGGGCGTCGTGGTATTCGGCCTCCGCCATCGCCGTTGCGGGCGGCTCGAAGAACGTCACCAGCGACGCCCGTTCGCTGTGGTCCTCGAAGACCTCGAGATACTCGAGGATGGTCCGGCCGAGGTCGAGCAGGGCGTCCGTCTCGCTCATCGAGGGAACGGCGGTGTAGAGTGGGTCCCCGTTTGCGACCGACTCTGCTCCGAAGAAGCAGGGAAACGGCGTGTCGTTGCGCTCGCCGAGGAGCCCGTCGCGGAAGGTCTCCCAGTGGGCGCCGACCCACTCGGGAGCCGCCCCGGAGGCAACCCGCTCCTCGACCGTGGACTGGGGCACGAGGTTGCCGACGATGGGTTTGGTCATCGGGTATGCTAGGGCCGCGAGCAGTATTTATTCCTCGGTTCTGGTCACCGACGCTTCGACGAGGTCACCCACACTGATCGATCCGCCCTCGAGGATTCGACAGCGCAATCCACCCCGGCCGACCAGCGCCTCTCTGACTCCGCGCTGTTCGAGGTGGGCCTCCAGATACGCACAGGGTGTACAGCGTTCGGTGCCGAGACAGACCGCCTCGCCGACCCGAAATCGTTCGCCGACGAGCGGGGCAAGTGACACGCCTTCGGTGGTGACGTTTCGTCGGTGGACGCCGGGCTCGAGGGCGATACCGTACTCGCGTTCGACGGTCTCGAGGGCCTCTACGGCGATGAGCGTGAGGTCGCTTCCCTCCCGGTCGGCGAA